>Ga0315899_10003288_pt1 | contig 17656 bp, 18 predicted proteins | sample LakEriMetagenome_2_FD_203518 | JGI IMG/M metagenome (GOLD analysis project Ga0315899, IMG submission 203518) | Freshwater fungal communities from buoy surface, Lake Erie, Ohio, United States - Buoy 4 MA112 | ecosystem: Environmental > Aquatic > Freshwater > Lake | place: USA: Lake Erie, Ohio... | reverse complement strand
TCATCGCCGTACACGTACCGATCGCAGGGCTCGCGCTGTTGCCCCTGCTCGACTCGGCTGCGCCACTGATTTTGCTGCCGATTCATATCGTCATCATCGAGATGATCATCGATCCAACCTGTGCCCTAGTCTTCGAGGCGGAACAGCCCGATCGAAATCTGATGAAGCGACCCGCGCGACCGCTGGATCAAAAACTATTCTCGCTTCGCGAGGTGACGCTGGCGCTCTTGCAAGGACTGAGCGTTTTTGTCGCGTGTACCGTGGTGTACGAGGTGTCGGCGCCTACCAACGGGTACGAGGTCGCAAGGACTCTGGTCTTCTGCACCTTGATTTCATCGTTGATCGCGCTGATTTATTTCAATCGGTCATGGAGCGCTTCGTTTCGCGAGGTGCTTACTAGGCGAAACCCTGCACTGTATGCCGTCACGGCGTTCGCCGTGATATGCCTTGTTCTAGCGTTATTCGTTCCGATAGTTCGAGATCGATTTTCATTTGCCATCATCACTCTGGATCAACTTTTCTGGAGTGCACTCATCGGCGTGGCGAGCTTGCTCTGGGTGGAAATCGTCAAAGCAAAGAGGCGATCTGTGGCCTAGGGTACATATCGCACCATTGTCACTTTGACATTCTGATCCCGCCCGGTTTCAGATCGATGCGGATAAATCAAAGACAGACGGTAAAAGCCGATGAGGTGACACCATGGTGAGAGATGTCAGCGGTGTCGAATGAAGTCACTAAAACCACGGCCTGGCATGTCCTGCGCCGTGACGCATGCTCACGCACCAGCCGCCTTGAGGCGGCCTGCGGAATAAACTAGCTGCGCGCTCTCGCTCTGATAGCTATGACGACACTCGCAAGCGAATTCGTGCAACTTTCGCGGCTCAGGGATCTGTAATTTACCTCTGGAGGTCTTGACAACGGACGCATGTGCTAGACGGCATAGTGCTTCAGTAACTGCCTCCCGGCGGACACCGAGAAAGTGAGCAAGATCCTCATGGGTCATTTCGAAGCACGTTGATCCTGAAGCGTAGTTAAGACTCAAGAGCCAGCGAGCCAATCGACGCTGCAAAGGGTGCCGCAGGTTACAGCCACTCGTCACACCTAAAAAGTTGGTTACTCGCATGAACTGACCATGAACGGCTCGTCTCAAATCCGGCCACCGCGTCATCTCGGCTGCGAAGATCTCACTACGCATTCTGAGTGAGTAGCCAGCAATGATCGCACGTGGCACTCCGGTCATCGTGAGGTCGACCAAGTTACGTGCGCCAATCGCATCTCGATACCCGAGGAGTGCTAGATGGGAGCTGAAGCCATCTGCCATTTCCAATTCCAAAGAGTAGACGCTGGTAATCGGGAAATAGATGTAGTCGGATCTACCTGTCAGATCACGATCTGTGTCCCCACGATTTACAAGAACGATCTCGATGTGGGGGTCGAATTTATCCAGTATATGTTTTGGTAGAACCTGGAGAAATTTATTCTGTGTCATCACCGGCTTCATCGATTTCCCTCCGTGAATGAGTGATGAGCGCAGAGCTTCGAGAATTTGGCTCTCGACGTCACGAAGTATTTGATTTTAGTGTGAGGAAACACTCATGACAGATTAGATACGCTAGTCGTCGCACCCACGAGACACTATCCGGGACAAAGAATCCTCTAGGATCCGTATAACACTGTTTTTTCTTGCTTCTAGTTTCGACCTTCAACACCGCCTTAGACTCTTGGAGACCGGCCGAAGGTGATCTGGCGCACACGTCACCTTTCTCGCCTTTGCGTGCGATTCACCACCGAATTAACAGAACCGTATACCTAGACTCTGCATCGTCGATTGGAAATCACTTCGCGCCTTTTCCCGAAGCAGAGCCATCGATCACAGGAAGCCACGGTCCCCGACAGACCGGCGTCGAGGCCACGAAAGGGTCGCCGAGACGATGTCCTAAACGACAGGTCCCATCCTGTGACCGTACTAAAGAAGTGCGGTGAGGCAGCTCGGCCTTTTCCAAACACGGAGGGTCGAGCTGCTTTTTTGTGAATCCCCCCGAGTGGCTCGATTTCTCCAGCCACCACCTCGGGCCGGATCCCGTTGAGGATCCGGCCCTTTTCTCTACTTGATATCGATTCTGTGCAGCTCGGAGCGCGACTTCTTCGGAAGCGTCAGCGCCAGAACACCATTTTCGTATGAGGCCTGCGCTTTTGTTGGGTCGATATCGTGCGCCAGCGACATGCTACGAGACACAACACCGAAGTTGCGCTCCGAGCAAATGCAGTGCCCGCTGTTCTGATACTCGGGCTGACTTTTCTTTTGTGCCGAAATCACTACATAGTTAGCATCCAATTCGACTTTCACATCGTCTTTTTTCGCGCCAGGAATCTCGGCGTGTATAGAGTACACGTCCTCATCTTCGTGCATATCAAGCCGTATCTGTGACGCGGATCCATCAAAAGAAAACGGACGACGCATGAGCCCTCGCACGGCCTCCTCTACGTCATTAATCTGATCATGCAGTAAATGCTTCTTCATTTTGATTTCCTCTTACTCGATTGGGATGAGATTGTCCCCCTCCTAGTATCATGATCTCGATATTCGGTATCCGTTTCATCCAGCACTGAGATCAACTGCGATCTAGGTGCGAGGCCGCGCAAGGACCCGCGCAATTACTCCTCTATGGTGTCGCTGTCGAAGTCGTCACTTCGATAGTCCTTTACATCCAATCAGGAGAACTCAATGAAAAATTTTCTGAAACTTTTTATCCGTGATGAGCGCGGACTTGCTGCAGTCGAGTACGCCCTCGTTGCGGGCGTCGTCGTCGCAGGCTTAGTTGCAGTCTTCGGAGATATCGGTACAAATGCCGCAGCGCGCCTCCAAGAGCTCGCAGACGCGCTTGCCTGATAGGCAATCCTAGTCGTATCGGTGCCCGAGCGGTGAGTCCCTCCCCACTGCTCGGGCACCGTCGGAGCGCTACGTGAATTCCGTCCCGTTCATACAGTTGTCCGTCTTGATCCCTTCCGTCTTTCTGGCAGCAGTTCTCGACTGGAAGTCTCGAAGGATACCGAACTTACTCACTGCATTCATTGCAATAGCGGGCATCACCTATCTTGCCATTGAGCATTCAGCCGCGTCAGCGTTGGGTGGAGTTACTCAGGGAGCCATCGTCGGACTCGCTTGCATGCCCATCTACGTTTTGCGCGGCATGAGCGCCGGAGATGTGAAGCTGATTTCCGTTACCTCGATCTGGTGGACAGTCTCGGAATTACTGATCGCAATAGCCTCGACCGCCATCGCCGGCGCGATTCTGGCTTTGATTTACATCTGTGTAAACCGGGGCGCCACGCACGTGCCGTATGCGATCGCGATCGCTACGTCGACTGTCGCTACCGTCTTCGCTGCCTGAGGAATCCATGAACTACGAAACCCGAAAGAATGTTTGGCTAATTTTTGTCGCTATCTTATTCGCCGCTTTAGCTGCTTGGCTCGCGACGCGCTGGATGCAAACGCGCATGGACGCGATGGACCCCAATAAACTCGCTCTTTCGAGTGTTGTGATTGCCGCACGAGATGTTCCACTCGGGAAACGTATCCAGAAAGACGACATCAGGCTCGCCCGTGCAATAAGGACCAGCATTCCACCAGATGCGTTTACACGAACGGAAAACGTAGTTGGCCATGTTTCGAAGTCCGCACTCTTTTCGGGCGAGGTGCTGATTGATCGACGTCTGTCAAAGTACGTCGGCGGGAGCTCACTCGCTGCAGTGCTAGAACCGGGTATGCGCGCCGTTACAGTACGTGTCGACGATGTCATCGGCGTAGGCGGATTTGTACTACCGGAAAATCGGGTCGATGTCGTGGCTACATTCCAACAGGGAAATTTGTACGAAGCCGAAACAATTCTCCAAGACATCCGAGTATTAGCAGTCGATCAGAGGTCAGATCCGGGCTCGAACGAACCATTGCTGGTTCGCGCTGTGACGCTCGAGGTGACGCCGAAAGGCGCAGAGAAAATCGCAGCAGCAGAGCAACGCGGACGAATTCAGCTGACCTTACTGAATCCGGTGTCTGCCAAAACTGTGATGCCGAACGATGAATCCGCCATGGCGGAAGTTGTCGTCCGCGCGCCGAAATTGATTGAGGCGGGACTCTTCCCGATTAAGACGCCAAGTCTCGAGAGACCGCGCGACCCATCACCTGCCGTGACCTTGATTCGCGGCACGCAAGTTACCACACGTAAGTCGGAGTAGGCACTCAATATGCATCGACCACTATTCTTGTTTTTGCTGTTCACACTCAGTGGAGCCATCAACGCGGCAGATCTAGAGGCGAGTAGCCGGAAGATCACCCTGCCCGTCTTTCAGTCGCATACGTTGACGCTAGATAGGGCGGCAAAGCGGGTTTCGATTGCTGATCCGGAGATTGCTGATATCGTGGTTTTGAGCCCCACAGAGTATTACGTACTCGGTCGTGATGTAGGCGTAACGAATCTCATCGTTTGGGACCGGGAAGGCGGCGGACGATCGTCTTTCGAAGTAGAAGTTACCCACGACCTCGAAGGCCTCAAGGCGCGGCTGTTTCGTCTGATTCCCGGTAACAGCATCGAAGTGACGTCGGCTCAGAGATCCATCGTGTTATCGGGTCGTGTCCCGAGTGCGACTACCATGAATACGGCGATTCGCCTGGCGGAGAGTTATCTTGCGCGCCTAGATAATGCGCGCCGAAGTCGCGAAGCGGATTCCGAGAAGTCGGAAACCCAGCGAAATACAAATCGCCCGAGCGGCGAGACCATCAATCTGCTTGAGGTATCGGGTGCTCAGCAGGTCATGGTTGAAGTCCGAGTGGCCGAGGTCGCACGCTCGGAACTCAAACGAATCAATGCGCGATTCAATGCTTTTGGCGTGCGCGGCAATTGGAGCGGTGGCGGCGTCAACGGCGGCGCATCTTTTCCGGACGCGATGTTTGGTCCTTCGGGCGCTCGCATTCCGTCGGTCAGCTCGAACAGCAGCTCGGTAGTGGCGCCTGTGCTCGACGAATTTGCACCGAACGATCTCGTGATAGCTAATCAGGGCATTTTCACAAGCTACTTCTCCGACAGCTTTGCATTCAATCTCGCCTTGGATGCAGCGAAAGATCAGGGGCTCGCAAAAATCCTGGCCGAGCCGACCCTGACAACGTTGACCGGACAGGAGGCTACTTTTCTGTCGGGTGGTGAGTTTCCGATTCCTGTCCCACAGAGCGACCGAAGCGTCACTATCGCATTCAAAGATTTCGGCATTTCTCTGAAGGTTTTACCAACAGTTCTCGCCGAAGATCGAATCAATACGAAGCTCGAGGTTTCTGTTAGTGAGATCTCAAATGCGACCAGCGTTGTCCTGAACCCGACTCAAACGAGCTCAACCTTCGTCGTTCCGTCACTCACGAGACGCAATGCGACAGGCACCGTGGAACTTGCGGATGGTCAGACGATCGCATTAGCGGGCCTATTCAGCGACAACGTCCGTTCAATGGTGAGTAAATTCCCTGGCCTTGGCTCTCTGCCGGTGCTCGGCGCGCTATTTCGCAGCCAGGATTTCGTGAAGGGTAATACCGAGCTCGTCATCCTGGTAACACCACGCCTGGCACGACCGATTGACCCGAAATCACTGGATCTGCCAACCGATCGTTATCGCCAGCCGGACGATTGGGACTTTTACATGATGGGGCGTATCAGTGCACCGGAAGTCGTCCCACCGCAAGACACACAAGAGAGGAAGAATCCATGAACGCAGGAAAACCACTGGTCATTCTGTACTCAATAGCTTTAAGCACTGGCATGTTGGGAGGATGCGCAACCACTGAGCCCTCAGTGGCTGACGGTCAGAGCCTTAAGACGATTCTGGCGGCACAAGTCAACGATGCCGAGGCGACAGCGCGTCACGGAACAACAGCGCCTCGCGGAACCGATGCCGAGGTCGCCAACGCGACGGTCAATGGTGTACGCAGTCGAAGCCGTGAAGGTTCGTCTCGTCCCGGGCTGATGGACTTACTGTTGGGCGGTATGGGCCGAAATTGATATGTCGGCGCAGGCACATCGAAAGCAACTTTACCGTCGGGGCAGCGTCATACCTCTGATGCTGGTGGCAATGGTCAGCGTTGTCGGTATCGTCAGTCTCGCAATTGACGCGAGTCACCTCGGGTATGTGAAGTCAAGACTGCAATCAACAGCGGATGCCATGTCGCTGGCTGCAGCCAAGCGACTGGATGAAACCGGCTCTACTTTGGCGGCTTGCGAAAGGGCGCGCGAAGTCATGCTAGCAAATGCAGTCGGATTCGCCGAGCTGACAGACGAGATACCTGCAGGAGTTACCTGTCCACAAAACACCTGGTTCGAAATACAGTTCTCAGCAACGCCCAGCCCTTTCGTTGCTGGCAGTACACCTGCACGTTACGTGCGGGTTCGACTGAGCGACGTTTCGAGCGATGTCAGTTTTGCCCGAGCGCTCGGCATCGTCGATCTTACAGCCGGCGCGAGCGCGGTTGCGGGCCCGAGCGCGCCGCTGGCTTATGCATGCAATGTGTTCCCGCTCGGAGCATGCGCCGATCTGACTGCGGGGAAGCCGTTTTTCGGCTTTACGCCAGGGGGCGTTTATGGATTGAGTAATGACGGCGGGACGACCGTCGGAAAGTTTAGCTTTCTCAGCTTAGGCGACAACGGGGCGGACGCACTTCGTACGAATCTTGCTGGCGATTACAAGACGTGTCTAGAAGTCGGAAAAAGTGTGGACACCAAGCCCGGACAGTCCTCCGGGCCCGTCGCAGAGGGTATCAATACACGATTTATCCAAGGCGGACTTCCAGCTGCAAACTATCCGCCAGATGTAGTGGTCGATGAACCCTCACCCACGTTATCGATCGATCAGAACACAGGACAGGTGAAACAAGGGGCGAACGTCATCACCCAAGCGAGTGACCTCGCGGTCAATCACGCGAAATATGAAACCGATATTGCTGCGGGTCTTTATGACAATCAGCCTCGCCCGAACGGACCTGGCGCATTCCGGCGGCGAGAGATCGCAGTCCCTCTCGTTAACTGCGCAGCACCGACGAAAGGGCGAACCGAGCTTCAGATAGTTGGATTTGGCTGTTTTTTTCTTCTGCAGAAAATCAACGGAAGCGGCTCGAACTCAACTTCGCGGATTTACGCAGAGTTCCTGCGGGACTGCGAAGCAGGTGGACGTCCTGGGTCGCAACCTGGAACAAGCGGGCCCTACGTCATTCAGCTCTTTCGTGACTCGTCGAGCAGAGACTCATGATCGACCGAAAACTGATTGCGGGCCTCGCCGTTGTCGAAATGGCGATCGTACTGCCCATCCTGATACTGCTGACGCTGGCTGCAGGGGAGTTCGGTCGGGCATTCATCCAATACTCGCGGCTCTCGCATCGAGTTCAGTCAGCTGCGCGCTTTGTCGCTGAAAACGCCTTACAAGGCACCACGGGCGTCGCCCTACTAACCGATAGCATCAGAACGCAAGCCATAAACTTGGTCGTCTATGGAACCACCGCATCTGGCACCACGCCGGCCGTTCCGGGCCTGAGCCCGACGGATGTCGTGGTTACAGTAACCCCCGATGGTCTCATCAGCGTCTCGATCGACTATGCCTACGAGCCGGTAATCGGCGATGTATTCCCTGTCTTTGGATTTGGAGAAGACATCGCAACAGCTGCTATTTCGTTGAAACCGAAAACAATCATGCGAGCGTTATGAAAAAGGCTAAAGCGTTATCACGGCGTCCCGGTAAGCAACGCGGAACAACGATTGTTGAATTCGCACTCGTCGCATCGACTCTGCTGCTGGCTCTCTTCATGGTCATCGACTTGTCGCGTCTCGTCTATCTTCGAATGACTTTCGAGGAAGGCGTTCGTAGAGCGGCGCGTCTCGCCACCGTCTGCCCAATTGGCGACCCACTCCCCGCATTGGCAGCGCGCTTCGAAGACCCCCTATCGACGGGCGTCTCCATCGCTGGAGCAACGGCATCGAACGTGTCGATTTCCTACTTGAATGCATCAGGTCAAGTCATCACAAACGTTGCGCAGAATTATTCCGCAATTCATTCAGTTCGGGTGAGCTTACAAAACATTCAGATTCCACTTTTGATTCCGTTTATCTCAGGGGTATTTGCGCCGGACTCAATCAACTCGACCGCGATTGCCGAAAGCCTCGGCGTCGCTCCGACCGGAGTACCTGCATGCTGAAAGACGTGCTGCTCATCGGAATGAACCGCGAGGATCTCACCCGGCTTGAAGATCAGCTGCGCGACGTGGCCGAAGTACAGCTACGCACACTGCTCTTCGACGACACGACGAACGGCGCACTTCGGCGCGCGCTCGCCGAGGCAGATCTCGTCGTTCTTTCTGCTCGCAGTCGACAAACGCATCTGCTGGCTGCTGTCGAGGCACAGGCACCTCCGACTTCACAAAAGCCGCCGATTCTAGTTTGCGGTGATCTAAACACCGTGGAAGCTACAAAATTGATGGTGCGGATCGGTGTCGACGACCTACTCCCATCGACGCCGACGACGGACGAACTACAAACGGCTGTAACAAAAGCTCTGCGTAGTCACAGCGAAAACTCGCTCGCAACTCGCGATCCCATCATGATCACGGTTCTCGGTGCGGCGGGTGGAGTCGGAACCTCATTCGTCGCCTGCAATCTGGCGCATATCTTACAAAGTGAGGCGCGAAAGCCGACTTTGCTGATCGATCTCGATCATGTCTATTCGCCAATCACCTCAATGCTCGGCTTGAACCCCTCACGCGGCATTGACGAGGCCATTGCTAATCTCCATACGCTCGACGCGATCGCACTAGATGGTTACTCAACTCGGCATGGTAGTGGGCTGCAACTGCTGTCGACTAGCAATGACGGCGTCTTCCCTCACTCGATCAACGGTTCCGACATTTCGCGACTTCTCTCCATCATCAAAAGCCGTCATGACCTCATCATCGTCGCCGCCAATCGCTGGTTTGATGAAGCTTCCATCGAAGCACTCGTTCAGTCGCGGTTGGTTCTGACAGTTTTACGGCCTGAACTCTCGGACGTTAGATGCGCGCGGAAACAGCAATCCCTACTCATCCAGACGATCGGCCTACATGATGAGACCATCAGGACAGTAGTGAACCGACATTCGTCTCGTTCAGCGCTACCGGATAGCTTCATAAAAAAAGCACTGACTACCTCAGAGATACATCGTATCGCCGAGGACACCTCACTAGTACGACGCAGTATCGATTCCGGTACACCGGTGCTAGAGGTCGATCGTGAGGCCGCTACGACTCGAATGCTCATCGAACTCGCTAACTCTCTTACTGGAACCCATATCGAAACTGATACCAAGCTACTCGGACGATTTTGGACTTCCCTCTCTCGGAGCGACAAACATTCATGATCGACCACCCCATGATTGCTGACCTCTCGGACACCGAAGTCAGCCCCCTCGAAGCGGAATGGAAGCAATTGATTCTCCCGAAAGTGCTTGGCACGCTCGATCTATCGATGATTGGCATGATCGACGAGAAGCGCTCGCGCACGCAAATTCGCGATATCGCAAATCGACTCATCAATGAGGAGGCAGCGCCACTCAGTTTAATCCAGCGACGCCACGTCGTACGTCAGATCGAAGACGAAGTCATGGGGCTTGGCCCCCTCGAGCCTCTGCTTGCGGACCCCACGGTTTCAGACATCCTCGTCAACGGGCATGATCACATCTACGTGGAGCGCGCCGGAAAACTGCAACGCACAGCCGTTCGATTTCATGACGATGCGCATCTGTTGAACATCATCGACAGAATCGTTTCAAAAGTTGGACGTCGAATAGACGAGTCGATTCCGATGGTCGATGCGCGACTACAGGATGGGTCTCGAATCAACGCGATCATTCCACCATTGGCTATCGACGGCCCTGTACTTTCGATCAGACGATTTCGCAAGGATGCATTGCGAATGGATGACCTCGTGCGTTATGGCTCACTGAGCAATGCATTGGTCGATTTGCTGAAAGCTATTGTTCTTGGCCGACTGAATGTGATGATCTCCGGAGGAACAGGTAGCGGTAAGACGACGCTACTGAATGCCATGTCCGGGTTCATTCCGGAACGCGAACGCATCATCACTATCGAGGATTCTGCTGAGCTGCAATTACAGCAACCTCATGTGGTCCGACTCGAAACCCGCCAGGTTAACGTCGAAGGGCGAGGACAAATCACGCAACGCGACCTCGTAAGAAACAGCCTTCGAATGCGTCCGGATCGAATCGTTGTGGGCGAAGTCCGCGGCGCTGAAGCACTGGATATGCTCCAGTCGATGAACACCGGTCACGATGGGTCGTTAACGACTATCCACGCGAACTCCAGTCGCGATGCGTTGAGCCGTGTCGAGACAATGGTGGCAATGACCGGTATCCAGTTCCCGATTGCTGCACTTCGAGCTCAGATTGCATCGGCGATTGACGTCATCATCCATATGGAGCGGCAAGAGGACGGGTGTCGGCGTGTGATCAGTGTGCAAGAAATAAACGGAATGGAGGCTGAAACCATCGTGATGTCGGAGATTTTTTGCTTTGCCAGATCTGGTATCGATGAGCGAGGCGGTGTCACGGGACGATTTTCGCCGACCGGAATCGTACCGGAGTTCTACGACCGGCTCAGCAAACGCGGTATCGAGCTGCCTATCGCTCTCTTCTCAGAAGATCCGGCGGATATACGCTCATGAGTACGATACTGATTGTCTTTTTCGTTCTCGTCTTCATGTCCGTTTTTCTACTGCTCCGAGCGACGACATCGGAGGTGATGTCGAGGCGCGAGACCAACCGCGACCTGCGAGATATCCTCGAAAAAAGTAACGAAATCGAAGATCCTGCAGAGCCCCGATTCTTGAGAAGACCACGTCTAGCTCAACTCTCTAATCTTCGTAAGACTTTCGAAAGACGCCCTGAATTCGATAGCCTGCGTCGGCTTGTCGATCAGTCCGGCCTTGAAATTTTGATATCTCGACTCTTCGTTTATTCGATTATCTTGGCCAGCGTCACTTTCGGCGCTTTCATGCTCTCAGATCTGGAGTGGTGGATTTCAGCACTGGCTGCTGTAGCGGCAGCAGGCACCCCTTTCGCCGGGCTTCGCTGGCTCCGAGCAAGGCGTATTTCAAAGATCGATATGCAATTGGCGGATGCGATCGACATGGTCAAGCGTAGCCTACGTGCGGGCAATCCCTTGGTATCGACCTTCAGACTCGTGTCGAACAACATGAGCGAACCGATCGCGCGTGAGTTCGGCATTACGGCAGCGGATCTCAGCTATGGCAATGACCCGCGCAGCGCACTGCTGGCCATGCTGGATCGTGTGCCGAGTGTCATGCTACGCGGTTTCGTCACGGCCATACTTGTGCAAAGAGAAACAGGTGGAAATCTTGCCGAGGCGCTCGATCATATCTCCTACCTAATTCGGCAACGCTTTCGTTTCGAGCGAAAACTTCGAACCCTCTCTGCCGAGGGACGTCTATCGGCGTGGATTCTCATCCTTATCCCATTCATCCTCGGAGCGCTCTTGCATTTCACCCAGTCGAGCTATCTTGATCGCTTAATAGAAGACCCGCGCGGGCCAACCTTACTCGGGGGTGGCGCCATACTGATGATTATCGGTGTCATATGGATCCGTCGAGTATCTCGTGTCGTAATTTGAGGCTGTGCCATGGATTATCTGAGTCTACTGATCGCGCTATCGATCGCGCTCTGCGCTTTTTTACTTGCATATGTCGCGGGCAATTGGATTTGGAACGTACGCGATATAGCCCGATACAGGGGCGAAGCGCTCGCTACCGAGAGCGATAGCAGAGAATCAGTCGCAAACTGGGCGTGGAAGCGTCTGTCGCAGCTCGGAGAGAGGCTATTACCTATACTGGGCGATGAACGTATCCGTATCTCGGAAACCTTGTACATCGCAGGATATCGACGCTCCACCGCGCCAGCGGTCTTCGTGACTGTAAAGGCGGGTCTAGTACTGACTTCAGTAATATGTATTTGGCTGCTGTGGCGCTCTCCGACCACGCTGACGAGCCCCCAACTCATGTTGATATCAGCTTTAATCGTAGCGCTCGCCTTACTGCTGCCGAACTGGTGGTTGCGAGAGAAGTTGAAACGTCGCCAGATGCGACTGCGCAATGCTTTCCCGGACGCACTCGATATGCTCGTCATCTGCGTTGAAGCAGGGCTTGGACTGTCCGCAGCCATGGAACGGGTCACGGATGAAATTCGACATATGCACCCTGATCTCGCCACGGAGTTCGCTGCGGTCAATGCGGAAGTCCGCTCAGGTGTCGAACGCGGTACTGCACTTAGAAGTCTCAATGTCAGAACGGGCCTACTGGAAATCAGAGGCTTTGTTAGCTTGCTCACCCAAACACTTCAACTCGGCACGGGGGTGGGTAATTCATTGCGAATCTATGCGGAAGATTTTCGCGATCAACGTATGCAACGGGCTGAGAATCAGGCCGCAAAAATCGGAACGAAAATGATTTTTCCACTGGTTTTCTGCGAATTCCCCGCTTTTTTTCTAATTGCCATTGGGCCTGCCATCTTGCGGATTTTGGATTCCTTTAGGGCATGAGCCGATCCGATCGAGAAATTATATGAATAAAAAACTAACATTATTTGCCACTTTGCTATGGGTTTCGGCTGTGATCACTGGCTGTACCTCCACCTCTCGTTTGACTAGTCAGTCGGTAGAAAACGCTGCGGTGAAGCCTGGGGATCAAGAGCAGCTTGCACAGCGCGAGCGGATAGACCTATTGCTAGCTCAAGGGGATATCGCCGCACGCGACGGCAAAATCGAATACGCGTTCCATCTGTTTCTCAGTGCTGAGAAGCTGGCTCCATCTGATGATCGTGCTTTAGTTCGTGCCGGAAATCTGCATCGAACACTCGGCAATCGCGAGATGGCGATCAAAGCCTGGAGTATCGCCCTTGACCGAAATCCGTCCAACGGAAATGTACATGAGAGCCTCGGATTCCTTCTCCTCGAAACCGGACAATACGATGCAGCAGTAAACGCGTTCGAACAGGCCGTGCTACTGGCTACCGAGAAGAGGCGCGCTATGATCGGCTTGGGATTGGCCTGCGAAAAACGTCAGGACTTCGAGCGTGCGCTCACTATATACGACACGGCATTGCGCGCCGAGCCGGCTGCGGTCGAACTACTGACTTATCGTGCCAGAACGCTGATGAATCTCGGACGTTTCATAGAATCGAAGTCGGTCATCGCCTCAATAATCAATGAGCCCATTCAGGCGACATGGATCGTCCGCGGTGATCTGTTTGCTATCGACGGCGATTACCCTGCCGCTCTCGGAGCCTATCTAGAGGGTCTCTCCGAGCAATGGGCGTACCAGCGGCTTGGCGAACATGCTTTGCGCCAGGACGAACTGGATCATGCCTTGCGCTTCTTTCGCCAGGCTTCCGCCGCCTCACCCCGCTTCTTCGCTGATGCGGAAAATGGCGTTGCAGTGACACTCGAGAAGTTGCGACAAAAATAAAGGTGTTTCCATATATATGCCGTAAGCGTGTGTTTTCGAACAGATATTAGTCAGGCCGACTTTTACATTGGCATCCCTGTCAATACTGGGGATGAACATGGTTTCGCTCAATGAACTGGATCGCAACGAGCTGCTTTTCGCTCTCCCGCTAGAGCTGCGCCAAAAACTTGCGGTGCGAATGGAGCCCATCAGCCTTGCGGATGGAGAGATCTTTCGGGAAGTGGGTGAGCGTAGCTCCGAAATTGTCTTCCCACTCACTTGCATCGTGTCCATGGACTACGTGCTGAAAGACAGTTTTTCCGCAGAGTTTTTGATAGTCGGCCGAGAGGGCGCCATCGGCTTCGAGTCACTGTTCGATCAACGCCCAGGCCCGGTCAGAATGGTTGCATTACAAGGTGGAAATGCATTGCGGATCAACCGAGATGAAATGCGACGGCGATTCTTTGAAGAACAAGCCATACAGGAATCCGTATTCCAGTACACATACTCTCAGATACGCTTAATGGCACAAACAGTCACCTGTAATTGTCGTCATCGTCTCGAACAGCGAATGTGCCGGTGGATACTATCGGTACAAGATAGATCGCCCTCGCGCGTCATCAAGATCACTCATGAGATGATGTCGCACTTTCTCGGCGTTCGGCGCGAAGCCGTAACGAATGCGGCTGGCCGACTGCAGCGAGACGGTATGGTCGAATACAGTCGCGGATGCTTGACCGTCCTTAATCGCGATCTTCTTGAGAGCGAAGCCTGCGAGTGCTATCAGGAAGGACTCGATGCTCTGAATCTGCGTAAACATAACTTGCAATATGGGTATCGCGGTTGCGAGAAGTCGGCGCCGGAAGTCTCGTGCTGGAATAGAAGCGCGAACTCCTCCAAAGATCACTGAAATCGAATCCGAGGCTCGCATCCATCATGACTCGCCACTCACGATTTCTCCTGATCACTGTCAGTGCTATTGCTATCGCCGTGACTTCGGCATGTGGTAGCGACGACTCGCCCACCACCATTGCGCCTACAAGCGGATTTTTGACGGTCGGCTTGACCGATGCGCCCGTTGATGACGCCACAGAAGTTATTATCGTCGTCACCGGCATCGAACTTCCTCGCGGCCCCAACGATACGATCAACATCGATTTCGATACCCCCCGCAGCGTGAATCTTCTCGAGTTTCGAGACGGCAAAAGTTTCAACCTTCTTGATGGAAACCCGCTACTACCAGGGGAGTATCAATGGCTGCGCTTGAAAATCCGAGCCCAAGAAAATCTACAGGATGGATCACGCATCCGATTGCGTGATGGCCGCCAGTTCCCCCTGTTCATACCTAGCGGCGCCGAATCCGGCCTCAAACTCAACCGCCCCTTCACCGTTGCGCAAGGATCCACGACTCGACTAATGATTGATTTCGATTTACGAAAGTCGCTTGTCGTTCCGCCCGGACAGGGCGGCAACTGGATATTGAGACCGACGCTTCGTCTGGTCGATCAACTGCAAACGGGGTCTTTGACTGGAGCCGTGGACGTCAGCGGTCTCGCCACTCTGGTTGAGACTACTCCGAGCGCGTGCAAAGCCGGCGTCTATATCTTCAAAGGCGAAAACACGCTCCCCGATGATATGGACGGCGATCCCACCGACGGAGTCGACCCAATCATCTACGCCCCACTCACGCCGACGACGACAGGCGGCATCGCCAACTTTCGAATGAGTTATCTGGAGGCCGGGCGATACACTGCGGCTTTCACCTGCGATTTCGGAGTCGACATAGACCCGACGCGCAGCGAGTTCAATCCCTTGGCAGTTCCGCCCACCGGCACACCACCGGTCATGCGTTTCACACGACGATTATTCGACATATCAGCCGGAACACAAACCTCACTCACGTTCCCGTAAGGAGCCATCGTCACGGGATGTTTGCAATTTCGGCCACACAGAGCAATCGAGCGTCTCGCGATAACTGTGCCATGCGGAATACGCCAACCAGGGCATCAACACTCCCAATCCGATGAATGCGGTCGAAAATCCCAGTAGAGTGATCAGCGCAATCAAGAATGCCCAAAACATCGCGACCCGTTTGTTACGAAGTACAGCATTCACACTCGATACAACCGCGGTGACCATATCCACATCGCGATCAGCAATCATGGGCAAGCTGAAAACCGCCGTCGAAAAAGTGAGTGCTGCGAAGATGGTACCGAATGCGGAACCCACCGCCAGAAACTCAATCAGGGAGCGAGCGTCGTCCGATTCGATCGACATGAAGGCGCTGACCATCATGCCCGAGCGCGACCATGTGAACAGGATGACCATCTGGATCAGTGCGAACACCGCTGCCTGACCCGGGATGCTACGTACCAAGCGGAAGCTATCCGAGAGTCGCGGAGATCGACCCTCCTCTAAAGCCCGACTGACGCTATACAGCCCGACCGCGATCAAGGGCGCGGCAAAAACAAAGCCCGAGAGCAACGCGGCGAGCAATGCAAAGCGCCCAAGTTGCCACGCCAAAGCGCTAATCGCCACGCTAACAAGGACGATGACAACGCCATACGCAGCCGTCAGCGCCGGCGCACGTCGCACATCCTGCCAGCCTGCTGCCAACCACCGCAGTGGTGCCCGGCCATCGAGTCGTCGACACGGGACGACGAAGGGGCGTATTTCTTCGGCCGCATGAGGCTCTGTCATACACTGCTACCCTACACAATCCGGTCCTACGATACGAGGCAGAGATCATGCGGCGTCTATCCATCACAATCCTGATAGTCACCCTTGGTAGCTTGATCCCGAGCCTGGGTTACACCCAAGCTGATACAGACATCAGCAGTGCGGCGGCACTTTGCGCAAAACTGCAGCCTGCCGCTGACGTCAAACTCCGTGAGTCGCCGCGATGGATCGACAAGGGCTCGCTGCCCGCGCATTGCGAGGTGCGCGGCATCAAAGCGAATAAAGTCGAATTCCTCATGCGCTTACCAACCCCATGGAACGGCCGCTTCATGATGGCAGGTTGCGGGGGCTTTTGCGGTGAGTTGCTCCCTGACAAACCAGGCTACAGCAACTCGATCAATGAAGCGGTGAAACGAGGTTATGCCGCGATTGCGCATGATGGCGGACATAAGGCTGCAAGTTGGGATACGGACTGGGCAGCCGATGCAGAAGCGCTCGACATCTGGGCGTACCGGATTCTGCCACTGATGGTGGATGTCGGTCTCGATCTGACTCGGCAAACTTATGGCAAGGATCCCGACTACAAGTACTTCTCCGGCTGTTCTAACGGCGGGCGTCTCGGACTGATCGCCGCGCAAAGATATCCGCACCTGTTCGATGGCATCGCTGCAGGCGCGAGCATTTTAGATCTGAGCGGTACGGCAGGGCTGTGGGGCAACTGGCTTATCAGCAACGCCTATAGAGAAAATGCGCTCTTGCTGGACGCCAGCATTCAGAGTCGTTTGAAAAAGATCGTCTTGCAGCAATGCGACGTTAAAGATGGTCGAGCGGATGGAATGATCAGCGAGCCGAGAAGCTGCGATATCGACTTCACCAAAAACATTTGTGAAGACTCGAGTTGCCTTAGTCGCGAACAAGCAACGGCGCTAAACGCGCTCTATACGGGTGTCAAAAACAAGAACAATCAACTCATCTACCCCGGTGCCGAATTCGGCTCAGAACATTACGGGGATATCTGGCTTTTTGGCAGCGCTGACAAACCCGCCTGGGGCATTCGTGCTTCAGCAGGATATCGACGGATACTGGAGCGCAGTGTGCAGCAAGCACATGCGGAATCTGCGCTTCCGGTCGAAGCAATGCAGGAGTTGATCGCTCGCTCGCCTGTTCCTGCATTGGCAGACGCCAAAGACACCGATCTTCGGCCTTTCGTCGATAGTGGCAATAAGCTGCTGATCTACCATGGCTTGGCCGATCCTTTGATCGTTCCCAAACCGTTGGAGGACTACTTCGACGCTGCAGCCGCCGCTACAGGCGGTCGAGTCAAACTCGAATCGGCGGCGCGGCTCTTCATGATTCCAGGCTGGGGACACTGCTGGGAAAGACCGGCTCCGGTGGCTGACATCTTCGATCCTCTAGAGGTTCTGGAGCGCTGGGTTGAGGAAGGCCGC
>Ga0315899_10003285_pt1 | contig 17664 bp, 18 predicted proteins | sample LakEriMetagenome_2_FD_203518 | JGI IMG/M metagenome (GOLD analysis project Ga0315899, IMG submission 203518) | Freshwater fungal communities from buoy surface, Lake Erie, Ohio, United States - Buoy 4 MA112 | ecosystem: Environmental > Aquatic > Freshwater > Lake | place: USA: Lake Erie, Ohio... | reverse complement strand
TGTTCAAAGCGGCAGGCGCATATTATGTCCCGACACTGTCGACGGTGAACGGCTACATTGAGAGGCTTGCAGCGAACCCCAATGCCTATCCACCCGATGTGCTTGCCAAGGTAAAATGGCGGATTGGCGTTACAGGCAAGAGCCTTGCTAAAGCCTATCCAGCTGGCGTGAAGATTGCATTTGGAACCGACGCGGGCGTTTCGAAGCACGGCAAAAATGCCGATGAATTTGAACTGATGGTCAAATACGGCATGCCCGCCAGCGCCGCCATTCAAGCTGCAACGATGAACGCTGCAACGCTTTTAGGCGTCGATAAACAGGTCGGCTCGCTGGAGCCCGGCAAAGCAGCTGACTTGATAGCCGTTGCGGGTGACCCAATTGTGGATATCACAACATTAAAATCCGTGCGTTTTGTCATGAAGGATGGGCGGGTCTTCAAGGCCGAATGATGATCCCTTTTTGCGGATCCGTTTTGCCTTGAAGTGTCTCAATGAAGGCCGTCGCTGCCGATTGAAGGCCTTTGTGTTCTTCTATCTCGACAATGCCGTGCGCCGCGGCAAGGAAACTTTTCCAGCTGCGGCCGACAGCTTCGCCAAAACCTTTCGGCCCCAATTCTTGGATTGTAGCGACCGCGTAGTCGGGGGCGAAGAACAGAACGGGTTTTGGCCCCGGCATGGTCCCGCCGCTTGCACCCGCACTATTTGGACCACGCGCGTCAACATGGGTGGCCCCTACAAGGCAGCTATATTCTAGGTTGATTGCTAGAGTGTCATGGATCGAGCGCAGCAGCGAGGAGTTACCCGCGAAGTCGACGCAAACAGACGCGCTTTGGGGCAGGGCACTGACGTCGTCATAGGCCATGACGTCATCATACAGTGCGGTGCTCTTAACGAAACCTATATTGCCTTTCGACGTCAGGCCAATACGCTTGATATCCGGCGACAGGTCTCTTGCTACGCTGGCAAGTCCCATTGCGGTTTTAGATGACGCGCTGGTGATGACCAGATTTTGCGCGCCGAACCAGCGTTCGCGGCGAAGCATCGCTTCGATAAGGAAACCGGTTTTGAACAAAGGCCCGAAAAGCATCCGCTCGGCCTCTTTGTCTGGGTCATGTTCGGGGTCTGCGGCAAGGCGGCTATATTGATTGTATATGGGGCTCATCGGTTGCCGGTGCGCGGCCATGTCCGTAAAGCCATTTTGGCTCACTTTGCCGGGTGTGACATCGAGATGCGTTCCCATGGGTAGATAGCCATAAACGCGTTCACCGACGGCGATATCCGGGTGGCGTGATTCTTCGACAATCGCGTGCCCCCACATCGGCACAACGCCAAAATCACCTTCCGCGGGAAAGAAATTCCAATAACCGAAAACGTCGCCAATGACGGCGTACGTTATGTTGTTTGCAGTGACGGAGAAACTTTCGATTCGCAAACGAACAGCGCCCTCGCTTAACATGGGCATTGGCGCCTCATGGACATGCGTTTGCGTCAAAGCCTGTTTTTGTACCCAGATAGTCGATGCCATTGTTGATCCTCCAGCCTAGGGCTTAACCGCGTGCCTGTGCGCTTTCAATGGCGGACTGTGCCATCGCTTGCGCGCTTCGATGTGATTTGCATCTTTGACAATCACATCAGGATGTGAAAATAGACGAATCATGAGCATTCAACTGATCACTAAACTTCGCAGCCTCGTCAACGACGGCGGCCTTTCACGGTCCGGCCTTGCACGCGCGGCGGGCCTTCATGCCAACACTTTGCGCGATTTGGATGAGCCGGGCTGGAACCCGACTGCGGAAACGCTTCGTAAGCTAGAAAGCTACTTATTTTCCAACGATGACACGCCCGCGCTGGTGTCGATTGAGGAGATCATTGAAGAGGCGCGTAACGGACGGATGTATATTCTTGTCGATGACGAAGATCGAGAGAATGAAGGCGACTTGATCATTCCGGCGCAAATGGCGACGCCCGATGCGATTAATTTTATGGCAACACATGGCCGTGGCCTCATCTGTCTTTCCATGACCAAGGCTCGATGCGAGCAGCTTGGCCTGACGCCCATGGCGCGCGAGAACCGCGAAAGCATGCAGACCGCGTTTACGGTGTCCATAGAAGCCCGTGAGGGCGTTACGACCGGCATTAGTGCCGCTGATCGCGCACGCACCATTTCTGTCGCTGTGGATGCTTCTATGGGACCTGACGACATCGTTTCGCCCGGTCATGTCTTCCCGCTCACCGCACGCGATGGTGGCGTTCTGGTGCGCGCTGGCCATACAGAGGCCGCTGTCGATATCAGCAGGCTTGCAGGACTCAATCCATCCGGCGTGATCTGCGAGATCATGAAGGATGATGGCACGATGGCGCGGATGGATGACCTTGTCGCCTTCGCCCGCATGCACAACCTGAAAATGGGTACAATCCGCGACCTTATCGCCTATCGCCGTAAGCACGACCATTTGGTCGAAAAGCGGGCAGAGATGAAATTCAACAGTCGCTGGGGTGGCGATTGGACGGCCATGACCTTCTACAATAAGGCCACAGGCGACGAGACCATCGCATTGGTCAAGGGACGCATTGACCCTGAAAAACCGACATTGGTGCGTATGCACACCATGTCGATGTTCGTTGATGTGTTTGGCGAAGAAAACGAACGATCGGGTTTGCTGTCACGGTCGATGGACGCAATAGCTGCCGAAGGTACCGGCGTCATCGTGGTCATCAACAAGCCGATGAAGGGCGTTGTCTCGCGCTTCATGCAGTTGCGCGCGGAAGGCAAGCAAGCTGGCGCGCCAGAGATTGAAGAGCTGCGCGACTATGGCGGCGGCGCGCAAATCCTTACCGAACTTGGCGTTCATGACATGATATTGCTCACCAACACGCATCACACGCTGGTCGGGCTTGAAGGCTACGGCCTTTCCATTGTAGGCGAGCGGCCTATTCCCGGCACCGGAGGCGAATAATGGCAAAGTTCCTTATAGTTGAAGCACGATTTTATGACCATCTGAACGACATGCTTGTTTCAGGCGCTAAGGCCGCGTTAAAGGCCAAGGGTCATGAGGTTGAGGTTATCACTGTGCCCGGCGCGCTTGAAATACCGGGCACGATTGCCATGGCTGCAGAAGCGCAAATGTATGACGGATTTGTCGCCATTGGTGTTGTTATTCGCGGTGAAACCTACCATTTTGAGATTGTTGCAGGTGAAAGCGCGCGCGGTATAATGGCCTTGACGATGGATGGCATCGCGATCGGTAACGGGATATTGACCGTCGAAAACGAGGAGCAGGCAATTGTACGCGCCGATCCCAAGCAGAAGGATAAGGGCGGCGAGGCGGCTGTTGCTGCGATGGCCTTGCTAAATCTGCAAAATCGTTTCAACTGAAAAGATGAGCGCACCAACCTTATCGAGCCAGATCAACCCCGAAGCCGAAGAGTTTAAGGCGCGCAGTGCCCATAATCGGGCGCTGCGTGACGACCTTTGGACTAAAGTCGCCGAGGCTGCACTGGGCGGTAACGAGAAGTCGCGTGAGCGCCATGCTTCGCGTGGAAAATTGCTGCCGCGTGAGCGCGTCGAACGCCTGTTGGATAGCGGTTCGCCTTTCCTGGAAATCGGCCAGCTTGCAGCGTGCGACCTGTATGATAGCGAAATTCCTGGAGCTGGCCTAATCACGGGAATCGGCCGTGTTTCGGGCCGCCAGTGCATGATTGTCTGCAACGACGCGACCGTAAAAGGCGGCACTTATTACCCGATGACGGTCAAAAAGCATTTGCGGGCGCAAGAAATCGCCGAGGCGAACCATTTGCCATGCATCTATCTGGTCGACAGTGGCGGCGCCAACCTGCCGCATCAGGACGAGGTCTTTCCTGACCGCGACCATTTTGGGCGGATCTTTTTCAATCAAGCCAATATGAGCGCCAAGGGCATTCCTCAAATCGCCTGCGTCATGGGCAGTTGCACCGCAGGCGGCGCATATGTTCCTGCAATGTCGGATGAGAGCATCATTGTGCGCAATCAGGGTACGATTTTCCTTGCTGGCCCGCCATTGGTCAAGGCAGCGACGGGTGAAGAGATTAGCGCCGAGGATTTGGGCGGCGGCGACTTGCATGGCCGCAAATCGGGTGTGGTCGATCATGTGGCCGAGAATGACGAACACGCGCTGACGATCGTGCGTGATATCATCTCGCATTTGGGTCCAATCCACAAACCGGACATTGATCTAAAAGAACCACGCCCGCCAAAGTTCGACACCGACGAACTTTACGGAGTCATCCCCGACGATGTGCGTGCGCCCTATGATGTCCATGAAGTTATCGCGCGATTGGTCGATGGCAGCGAGTTTCATGAGTTCAAGGCGCTTTACGGCACAACTTTGGTCTGCGGCTTCGCCCATATCTGGGGAATGCCGGTCGCGATCCTCGCCAATAACGGCGTACTGTTTTCGGAAAGCGCCGTCAAAGGCGCGCATTTCATCGAGCTTGCCTGCCAGCGGCGGATACCGCTCTTGTTCTTGCAGAATATCAGCGGCTTCATGGTCGGCGGCAAATATGAGGCGGAGGGTATCGCCAAGCAAGGCGCGAAACTCGTGACCGCCGTTGCCACTGCCAGCGTACCCAAGATCACTGTGCTGATCGGCGGCAGCTTTGGTGCGGGCAATTACGGCATGTGCGGACGGGCTTATTCGCCGCGTTTCCTGTTCACTTGGCCCAATGCGCGCATTTCGGTGATGGGTGGGGAGCAAGCGGCCTCCGTCCTCGCCACCGTCCACCGCGATGCGGAAAAATGGACGCCGGAAGAGGCCGAAGCCTTCAAAGCCCCGATCCGCCAAAAATATGAGGATGAAGGCAATCCTTATTACGCGACCTCGCGTTTATGGGACGACGGCATAATTGACCCCGCCCAAACCCGCGATGTGCTGGGATTGGCTTTCGCAGCTGCGTTAAACGCACCCGTCGAGGAGGCACCCCGCTTTGGGGTGTTCCGGATGTGAGCAAGATGATTCAATCCCTCCTCATCGCCAATCGGGGCGAGATTGCTTGCCGGATTATCCGTACCGCGCGCGACATGGGCATTCGCACGGTTGCAGTCTATTCGGATACTGATGCTAAGGCGCTGCATGTGCGGGAAGCCGACGAGGCAGTGCATATCGGGGCGTCTCCGGCGCGTGAGAGCTATCTGGTGGGTGAGAAGATTATCGCCGCGGCAAAGGCCAGCGGAGCCGAGGCTATCCATCCGGGCTATGGTTTCCTCTCGGAAAACGCCGAATTTGCGCAGGCCGTGATCGACGCTGGCCTCATCTGGGTCGGGCCGAACCCTAGCAGCATCACCGCGATGGGCCTGAAGGATGCAGCCAAGACATTGATGGCCCAGGCGGGCGTGCCCGTGACGCCGGGCTATATAGGCGATAATCAAGACCCAGCGTTTCTTAAGGAACGCGCCGCTGAGATCGGCTACCCCGTGCTCATTAAGGCCGTCGCAGGTGGCGGCGGCAAGGGGATGCGCAAGGTCGAAGCTGCGGCTGATTTCACCGACGCGCTCGCCTCTTGTCAGCGAGAGGCTACCGCCTCGTTCGGCAATGCGCATGTCCTGATTGAAAAGTATATCCAACGCCCGCGCCATATTGAGGTGCAGGTGTTTGGCGACACCCACGGCAACATCGTTCATTTGTTCGAACGCGATTGTTCGCTGCAACGCCGTCACCAGAAGGTGATCGAGGAAGCCCCCGCACCGGGCATGGACGCGGCAACGCGCGAGATACTCTGCGCCACGGCGGTGAAGGCGGCAAAAGCGGTCGACTATGTCGGCGCAGGCACGATCGAGTTCATCGCCGACGCCTCCGAAGGTCTGCGCGCCGACCGCATCTGGTTCATGGAAATGAACACGCGGTTGCAGGTCGAACATCCCGTGACGGAGGAAATAACCGGCGTCGATCTGGTGGAATGGCAATTGCGTGTGGCGAGCGGAGAGGCCTTGCCAATGCGGCAGGACGAACTGGGCATTAACGGTTGGGCGATGGAAGCCCGGCTCTATGCGGAAAATCCCGCGACGGGCTTCTTGCCCTCCATTGGTTCACTCGACCATTTGGAGTTTCCCGAAGAACTGCGTGTCGACACAGGCGTAGAGCAAGGCGGCGAAGTGTCACCATTCTACGACCCCATGATCGCCAAGCTGATTGCTTGGGGCGAAACGCGTGAAGAAGCGATTGACCGCTTACGTGACGGTATCGACGGCACTGAAATATGGCCTGTCAAAACCAACGCAGGATTTTTGGGCCGTTTGCTTGATCTGGACGACTTCGGACTTGGCGATGTTGATACGGGCCTTATCGCGCGGGAAGTTGATGACCTTGTTCATCCATCCGAGCCAGAGCCCGAAGAACTTGCAGAAGCTGCGGCATTGCTATGCGCTAGCCCCGGTAACGGACCTGTTAGTGCCATTCTGGGCTTCCGATTGAACGCACCGCCACGTGCGGAAGCACGCCTCATGGACGACGCTGGCAACCTTTATGTGGTTCCGTTTGACGAAGTCGAGGCCGATGAGCCGACTGCTGATGTACTCGCCTTTACCGATGGTTTTGCCCGCCGCTATGTGTTGGATGAACCGCGTGGGTCTGGGCACAGTGCCGCAAGCGACGGCGCAATATTGTCGCCCATGCCAGGCCGCATCATTGCGGTCGAGGTTGCGGCAGGGGATATAGTGACCAAGGGCCAGAAACTCGTGACGCTTGAAGCGATGAAGATGGAGCACAGCCTCATCGCGCCGTTCGATGGGACAGTAGCGGAGCTGAATGCCGAGGTTGGTGCCCAAGTGCAGGTTGAGGCGTTGTTGGTGCGGATAGAGGTAGTGAAAGTGTAATGGCAGGCAAATATTTCAACCAATGGCAAATCGGCGACAGCATTGTTCACGAAATTCGCCGCACGGTAACCGAGACGGATAATCTGCTTTTTTCGGTTATGACCCACAATCCGCAACCGCTGCATATCGACGCGGAGGCGGCGAAGGCCAGTGAGTTCGGACAAATTCTCGTCAATGGCACCTTCACTTTTGCGCTTATGGTCGGGCTTTCGGTGGGGGATACCACGCTGGGCACGCTGGTCGCGAACCTTGGTTATGACAAATTGGTGATGCCAAAACCGGTGTTTATTGGCGATACGCTGCGTGCGGAAACCGAGGTCATTGCGCTCAAGGAAAGCAAGTCACGGCCAGATGCTGGCGTTGTGACTTTCCTTCACCGTTGCCTCAACCAGCGCGACGAAATTGTATGCCAGTCCGAGCGCGCAGCATTGCTCAAGAAGGCTTAGGTTGCCATAACGTCGGGCGAGGGGCATGATAAGGGCATGAAACTGCGTTCGCTCCTTTTCGTCCCGGGTGACCGGCCTGACCGTTTTGCAAAGGCCGCTGCTAGCGGTGCTGATGCGATCATCATTGATCTTGAAGACTCGGTTGCTGTCAATCGGAAGATTGTAGCGCGCGAGGCGACGGCTGAATATCTGTCGGGCGACCGCCCCATTCCAGTTTTCGTGCGCGTCAACCCGCAGGATAGCCATCTAACACATGACGACCTTGCGTCGGTGTTGCCTTATATGCCCGATGGCATCGTGTTGCCCAAGGCGGAAGGCGCGCGCTCAGTCAACTGGCTGCGCGCGGAGGCAGCGGCGGTGGCGGATAGTCAGGATGGCGAAGCCCCGCCGATTTTGCCGATAGCGACTGAAACGCCAGGAGCAGTGTTTGACCTTGGCACCTTGCGTGAGGTCGCCCATCATCTGGTTGGCGTAAGCTGGGGCGCAGAGGACCTGCCCGCCGCGATAGGGGCCGCAACCGCGCGCGAAGCGGATGGCCGCTACACAGCGCCGTTTGAAATGGTGCGGTCGCTTACGCTTTTTGCCGCGCATGCCGCGGGTGTTGCGGCAATTGACACTGTGTTTCCGAACATAAAAGACGAGGCCGGCCTTGCCGCTTATGTCGGCCGCGCCGCGCGCGACGGCTTCAGTGGTATGCTCGCTATTCACCCGTCGCAGGTGGCAGCAATCAACGCAGGCTTTACACCTTCCGCCGAACAGCTTGCGCATGCGCAATCAGTTTTAGATGCCTTCGCAGCCAACCCCGCAGAAGGGGTGCTGCAAATGGACGGTAAAATGATCGATGCGCCGCATTTGAAAGCGGCGCTATCGATCCTCACAAGGGCTTAAGCAGCCAATTTCCGCAGCACATAATGCAGAATTCCGCCGTTCATGAAATATTCGACTTCGTTCGCGGTGTCGATGCGGCACAAAGTGTCGAAATTGAACGTCGAGCCATCCTTGCGCGTAACCATCACGGTTACCGTCTGGCGCGGCTGAAGCATTCCTACGCTGGTGATTGTAAAGCTGTCATCGCCAGTCAGGCCAAGCGTTGTCCGGCTTTCGCCCTCTAGGAACTGCAGCGGCAATACGCCCATGCCAACAAGGTTGGAACGGTGGATACGTTCGAAGCTTTCGACGATCACCGCGCGGACGCCCAGAAGGTTAGTGCCCTTGGCGGCCCAATCGCGTGACGAACCGGTGCCATATTCCTTGCCTGCGATGACCACTAAGGGTGTGCCGTCGGCTTTATGCTTCATGGCGGCGTCGTATATTGCCATGACTTCGCCTTTATAGCTGCTCATGCCGCCTTCGATGCCGGGGACCATTTCGTTTTTGATCCGGATATTGGCAAAGGTTCCGCGCATCATGACATCATGATGCCCACGCCGCGCGCCATAGGAGTTGAAGTCAGCTTTGCTAACCTGATGCTCTAAAAGAAATTTTCCTGCTGGGCTGTCGGCTTTGATGCTTCCAGCAGGAGAGATGTGGTCGGTGGTAATCGAGTCACCCAAAATCGCCAGCGGCCTTGCCTCGATGATGTCCATCACCGGCGCTGGCGTCATGCTCATCCCCTCAAAATAGGGGGGATTTGCGACATAAGTCGACCCGGCGCGCCATTGATAGGTGTCCGAACCTTCGACCTGTATCTTCTGCCAATGCGCGTCGCCTTCATAGACCTTTGCATAGCGCGCGGTGAACATCGAACGGTCGATGTTTGCGGTCATGACATCATGCACTTCTTGATTGGTAGGCCAGATATCGCGCAGATATACATCGCTGCCGTCCGTTGCCTGACCAATGGGCGTCGTAGTGAAGTCTTCGGTCACTGTGCCCTTAAGCGCGTAGGCGACAACGAGTGGCGGCGACGCCAAGAAGTTGGCGCGCACATCGGGCGACACGCGGCCTTCAAAGTTGCGGTTGCCCGAAATGACGGAGGCCGCAACAATATCATGGCCATTAATCGCAGCGGAAATCGGTTCCGCCAATGGACCGGAGTTACCGATGCAGGTTGTGCAGCCATAGCCGACCAAGTTAAAACCAACCGCGTCCAAATCCGCGGTTAGGCCCGCACGATCGAGATAATCGGTCACAACCTGTGACCCCGGCGCAAGTGATGTCTTTACCCATGGCTTGGGGCGCAAGCCAAAGGCATTGGCCTTGCGCGCAACAAGGCCAGCGGCAACGAGCACGCTTGGGTTCGAGGTGTTGGTGCAGCTTGTAATCGCCGCAATCACAACGTCGCCATCGCCAATATCATGCGTCTTGCCCTCAACCGCGACGCGCTTTGCGCTGTCATGCTTGTAGACGTTGATGAGATCGTCGTTGAACACATTGTCGACTTGCGTGAGGATCACCTTGTCCTGCGGACGCTTTGGCCCTGCAAGCGATGGAACCACGCTGCCCATGTCGAGCGAAAGCGTGTCGGTGAAAATCGGGTCTGCCATATCGGCATAAGCCCACAGGCCTTGTTCCTTGGCATAAGCCTCAACGAGCGCAATCTGGTCCTCATCACGGCCAGTCAGGCGCAGATATTCGATGGTCTTTTCATCAATGCCAAAGAAGCCACAGGTCGCGCCATATTCAGGCGCCATGTTGGCGAGCGTCGCACGGTCGGCAAGCGACAAGGACGCAAGACCGGGGCCATAGTATTCTACAAAGCGGCCAACAACGCCCTTAGCGCGCAACATTTGCGTTGCGGTCAACACAAGGTCGGTCGCGGTTACGCCCTCGGCCAACGCGCCGGTCAGTTTGAAGCCAACGACTTCGGGGATAAGCATCGATACCGGCTGACCAAGCATTGCGGCCTCTGCCTCAATACCGCCAACGCCCCAACCCAACACGCCAAGACCGTTGATCATCGTCGTGTGGCTGTCTGTGCCCACGCAAGTGTCCGGGTAGGCGATGGTCGCGCCATCTTCGCCAACGCTCGTCCATACGGCCTGCGCGATATGCTCCAGATTGACCTGATGGCAAATGCCGGTTCCGGGGGGGACTGCCTTAAAATTGTTCAGCGATTTTGAACCCCATTTCAAAAAGTCATAGCGTTCGGCATTGCGTTGATATTCGATTTCGACATTCTGCTCGGCTGCCTTGGGGTGGCCGAATTCGTCGACCATGACGCTATGGTCAATGACCAGATGGACGGGGACGAGCGGATTGATCTTCGACGGGTCCGCCTTCAACGCGGTCATCGCGTCGCGCATCGCGGCTAAGTCGACAACGCAAGGAACGCCGGTAAAATCCTGCAACAAAACGCGGGCGGGGCGATATTGAATTTCGCGGTCCGATTTGGCGTCCTTCTGCCAATCGATCAGTGCCTGCACATCCTGCACCGAAACGGTAAATCCGCCATCTTCAAAGCGCAGCAGGTTTTCGAGCAATACCTTCATCGAAAAAGGCAGACGCGAAACATCGCCCAATTTCTCCGAGACCTTTTTGATCGAGAAATAATCGACCGTCTTGCCGCCAGCGGTCAAGGTGGAACGGGTTTGCAGGCTGTCTAATCCGATTGCGGTCATATTATCACTATCCCTTAAAATTTGGGCTTTTGGCCGGATGGGGAAGACAACACGGTCACCGCTATCTGCGGCCACTGAACGCGCGTCAAACCAGCGTAAAAGCGGGAGATTCGTTTGCTGGCCGCGCCTTAGCGCTTATGGGGTGGGGGTGCAAGATACGACTGTAACCCTATCGACCCCATAGCGTGAGGCATTTGCTCCGCACTGGCATCCTGAACTGGTTGCTCCTCGTTTAGTTGCAGGAATGAGGGGCAGGACAATTTATCCGTTCCGCAAACTGTCCGTTACTTCCTCAAGAGTGCCGCGCACGCGCAACAATTGGTCTTTGCCAAATACAATCAAGCATTCGTCATGCGCATTGTCGGCGGTACGGACGAATTGGACGATTTCCGGATTGACAGATATTTTCTGGCCACGGGTATCAGTCATGGTGACGAAGGGGATCATAAGCGTTCCTTTTAATGCAAATATGCTGCCAACAGGCTGCCGCACGGGCGAATTTTGGGCCTACCACGTCTAATGTCATACCGCGAGACATCATCGGTCCGGGTCTGCGCCGATGCTGGCAATGCTATGGGTTTTTCAACTTTTCCAGCTGCGTTGGTTTTTGCCAACGCCATCGCACCGGGTGCCCGGCGCAATATTAGCTATCGCGGTGCAGTGAAGTAACTGTTTTGGGCGATCTGATGGGGAAGGACCGCGCGATAAGGCAATGTTGCTTTCGGCTAAAACCCTTGCAGCGGAGATCAAACCCGGATTTTCATAGTTGAGGGAGAAGGGAGATCTCCCGCATCGGGGCGGTGGTGTGGCCGTTGTCGTGGCGCGGCGATGTCGTCTGGCCCGTGCATTGCTTTGGCTGGCTTTTGGCAGCAAGCGCCGCTAAGGCGCGGATATGAACCCCATCATCCTTGTCATGTCGGGCGGAGCCATTGGCGCAGCATTGCGTTACGGCCTGTCCCGTGCGCTGCCGATTAGCGCGGCAGGCTGGCCATGGCCAACCTTTGCGGCAAATGTCGCCGGCGGTCTATGCATGGGTGTGCTGGCAATGTGGGTGATGCGCGGCGACAATTCGGCAGAACCGTTGCGTCTGTTTCTGGGCGTTGGCGTGCTGGGTGGGTTTACGACTTTCAGCGCCTTCTCTCTTGAAATGGCGCAAATGGTTCAGCGCGGGCAGATGGGCATGGCGGCAATCTATGCCATTATGTCCGTAATATTGGCGCTTGGCGCGATTTTCGCCGGAATGGCGATAACAAAGGCAATTTGGGTATGAGTAAAAACGACGAAAAAGGCATCAGGCAATTTGTCGTTGCCCCGGATGATGACGGCATAAGGCTGGACCGATGGTTCAAAAGGCATTTGCCCGATGCTTCGTTCAACATCGTATCGCGTTGGGCGCGTACCGGGCAATTGCGCGTCGATGGCAAGCGCGCCACGCCGGGTGATCGATTGCTTGCGGGGCAAACCCTGCGCGTGCCGCCTGCTGATGCATCTGCATCCTCAAGCGCGCGGCCGACACGCATTCGCCGCGAGCTGACGAACGACGAGATGGAATTCGCGCTGAGCATGGTGATCCACAAGGATGACGCTGCGTTGGTGATCAATAAGCCAGCGGGTTTGGCAACGCAGGGCGGGACCAAGACGGAAAATCATGTTGATGGTTTGCTGGACGCTTTGGGCTTTGAATTGGATAACCGGCCAAAGCTTGTCCACCGGTTGGACAAGGACACGTCGGGCGCATTGTTGCTGGCGCGCACGTCGCGGTCGGCAGGGCATTTTGCCAAGGCATTTTCGTCCCGCACCGCGCGTAAGGTCTATTGGGCATTGGTTGTCGGCGTACCGGATATTGCCGATGGTTTCATCGACCTGCCCATCGGCAAACAGCCGGGCAGTGGCGGCGAAAAAATGCATGTGGATGAAAAAGAGGGGCAGTCCGCACGGACACGCTACCGCATCGTCGAACGCGCGGGCAACGCCACGGCTTGGGTTGAGTTGCAACCCTATACGGGCCGGACGCACCAGCTGCGCGTGCACATGGCAGCGATTGGCCACCCGATTGTCGGCGACGGCAAATATGGCGGCAAGGACGCATTTCTGACAGGCACGATAAGCCGTAAAATGCATCTCCACGCCCGCCGTATCCGCATCGACCATCCGTCGGGGCATCAGATTGACGTCCGCGCCGATATGCCCCCGCATATGAAGGCAAGCTTTGACGATTTGGGTTTTGACATTGAACTAGGCGACGCGCTGGTACTGGACGCGCCCAAGTTCAGCGACACCGCCGAAGGCAAGAAACGCGTCGCTGCTAACATCGCAAAATCCGCGCGCAAAGAACGCAAGGGCGAACGCCGCTCTCGCGGATCAACAAGTGAAAAGCCAAAGGACAATAAACGCAGCCAAATGGCAGCCGGCAAAAAAATCGCCGCTAAGAAGCCAGTGATTAAAAAGGCTGTGACGGGCAAGGTGCCTGGCAAAAAACCAGCGGCGAAAAAGGTTGCACCCAAGGGGAGGACTTAATGCATCCTAATGCTGCGTTTCGGTGGGAAGACCGCGCCGCTATGCGCGCTTTTGCGCAGGAAGTCGGCTTTGGCATGCTATTCCTCAATACCCAAGACGGGCCGCATGTGGCGCATCTGCCATTCGTTTTTCTTGGCGAGGACCGTATCGGTTTTCACATGGCGCGCGGCAACGTAATTGCCCGATATCTTGATGGGGCAGAGGCGCTGTTCGTTATAAACGGGCCTGATGGCTATATCAGCCCAGATTGGTATGGCGCCCCTGATCAGGTTCCTACATGGAATTATGTGGCGGTCGAGTTGGTGGGGTCTGCGCGTAAAATGGACGAGGCGGAGTTGATCGCTCAATCTGATGCTTTGTCTTATTCCCAAGAATTGAAATTGACGCCCAAACCCGTTTGGACACGCGCCAAAATGACGGATGGCCTGTTCGAAAAAATGCTGCGCGGTATTTACGGGTTTGAAATGCACGTCACCACATGGCGAAGCACCTTGAAACTTGGACAAAACAAAAGTGACGCTATGCGGGAGGCAGCGGCAAATGGCGCGGCGGCGGCCGGCAATATTGCAATTGCCGACGCGATGCGTAATCTCCCTGAATGACGCACCGCCTTGCCATATTTGATTGCGACGGGACCTTGGTCGACAGCCAAGCGAATATCTGCATGGCCATGGAGCATGCGTTTGAGGGCGCTGGGCTGACCCCACCGCGGCGTCATGATATCCGGCGGGTAGTTGGGTTATCGTTGGTGGAATCCATGCGCGTGTTGCTGCCGGATGCAGAGGATAAATGCCATCAGGACATGGCCGAACATTACCGGACTGCGTTTCTTACATTGCGCAACAATGGCTTGGTTGATGAACCGCTCTATGACGGGATGGCATCGTTGTTATCGGAAATGGATGCGGGCGGATGGCTGCTGGGCGTGGCGACGGGCAAGTCCGATCGCGGGCTGGTCCGCTGCCTCGACCATCATGCCATCACGGGCTTGTTTGTCACGCTGCAAACCGCCGATCGCCATCCGTCCAAACCGCACCCGTCAATGGTATATCAAGCGCTGGCCGATGCCGGCACCGATGCACGCAACGCAGTGGTCATTGGCGATACGGTATATGACATTCACATGGGCCGTGCGGCAGGCACGCGGACCGTGGGGGTGAACTGGGGCTATCATAGCGTGGAGGACCTGCGCGAAGCAGGGGCAGACTATATCGCCGAAAGCATGGACGACCTTAAAACCTATCTCATGGATTTTGCATGACACCCACAGACGATAAATCACGCGCAGAAACACGCGCGCAATACCGGTTTCTGGTTATCAACCTGTGCCGGATTACGGGTGCGATCATGCTGGTTGTCGGCTTGGCCGTCATCGCACGCGAAGCATTTGGATTGCCCAAGGCGCTTGGCTTCGGCTTGTTTCTTATCGGCATGATAGGCTTTATGCTCGTACCTGTTCTGCTGTCGAAAAGATGGAAAAGTACACCTGATAAATGAGGCGATTTTGGAAGGCAGTTACGCTTGAACCCAGTGATTATGGGTACGCCGTTCGGCTTGATGGCCGTCCGGTAAAGACGCCAAAAGGCAATCTGCTGGCGCTGCCCTCGCAAAAAATGGCGGACGCCGTTGTGGCCGAATGGGAGGCTGTCGAAAAAAACGTGAACCCCGTGCTGATGCCCAATACGGGGTTTGCCAATGCAGCCATCGACCGGATCGCACCGGACCATGATGGTTTTGCCGCCGCCATTGCGGCCTATGGCGAGACGGACAATTTTTGTTATCGCGCTGCGGCTGGTGAGGCATTGGCCGACCGGCAGGCGCAGATTTGGGATCCGTGGCTGGACTGGGCCAAAGGGCATTATGATATCGATTTCCTCATTGTCGAAGGTATCATGCACCAACCCCAGCCAGCGGCGACGCTTGAGACTTTGCGCCGCGCAGTCTCTGCACGCGGGGCATTTGAACTGGCCGCCATGGCAAAACTTGCGCATTTGTCAGGATCGCTTGTCGCAACATTGGCCATCATCGAACGCGCAGGCACCGCCGAAGATATTTGGAAGGCCGCCTGTCTGGATGAGATTTGGCAGGAAGAATTATGGGGCGCTGACCATTGGGCGCAGAAAAACCGGAGCGATCGTGAAGGCGAATTTATGGCTGCAGTGCGTTTCTTGGATTTGCTAATAGCTGAAACATAGGTGAAAACCTACCTCGCTGGCAGATGGCAGGGTGGGTAATTACGCGCCGAAATCAAGGAAAAGGCCAATGACAGACAACGCGACATTCACCTTACGACCGCTTCCAAAGGCGGCGTTTGTTGCAGGCTATGCAGGATTACTTCCGCAGGTCATTGCTGCTGTCATGGTGTTGTCCGGAATGGAGTATCGCTGGACAGGGCTGGCAGCGGCCTATGGCTATGCTGCATTTATACTCAGCTTCTTGGGCGGCATGTGGTGGGGCCTTGCTGTTACCACGCGCAACAATGATGTGTCAGCCAACGGGATATTTGCGCTCGCTGTCGCGCCAAGCTTATTGTCGCTTGCAACCTATTTGCCATGGATTTGGGGGTGGGAATGGCCCGGCCCATCACTGGCATGGCTTGGGATTTTCCTAATGCTATCGCCTTTGGCGGATCGATGGTTGTCGTCGCGCTGCGCATTGCCACCCGGCTGGATGAACCTGCGTTGGCATTTGTCGATTGGCTTGGGCGGAATAACCCTGTTTTTGGCGGCTTTTGCTTAGGTCCTGACCCTAAGTCGCCGCGAGGTCGCGGACGAAGCCGATCAAGCCCTTTTGCCGCCGCCGTTTCATCCTTTCGGCCGCAAGGATTTGCTGAATCTTTTCAAAGCAGGCCTGCACATCGTCGTTGATGAGCACATAATCATAACCGTCCCAATGCCCGATTTCTGCCTTTGCACGGCTCATACGGTCTGCAATGACGGCGTCGCTGTCTTGTGCACGGCTGTGTAAGCGGCGTTCCAGCTCGTCGATCGATGGTGGCAAAATGAAGACGCGTACGACGTCTGGTCCAGCCTCTTGGTATAATTGCTGCGCGCCCTGCCAATCGATGTCGAACAGAACGTCGCAGCCAGCGGCGAGCTTCTCCTCTACCGGCCCTTTGGGCGTACCATAGCGATGCCCGAAAACATGCGCCCATTCCAGAAATTCACCATCAGCAGCCATTTTCTTGAATGTAGCCGTATCGGTGAAATGATAATGGACGCCCTCTATCTCGCCGGGGCGCGGTTCGCGTGTGGTGTATGAAACCGACAATGCGATTTTTGCGTCCGCATTCAAAAGCATCCGTGAAAGCGTCGATTTACCCGCACCCGATGGGGATGAGAGAACAAATAGCAGTCCGCGGCGTTCCAATTCATGCGGCTTGTGGGTGTCGGTATGGGCCATATCCGCTACTGCGCGAAAGCTTAGGCGCGCGTCAAGAGGGAAGCGCGGTTCGTGATCGACGAAAGCGGATCAGCTACGCTGGCGTTCCTTGCTTTTGTCATACATGCTTTTGGCCGCAAATGCGCCGCCGACGAGCAACAAGCCGGGAATAGAGCGTGTTGCAAGGCGCGTGGCGACAATGCCAAGCCCCGCGCCAAGCAAGCCATTGCCGCTTTTGCGTCCGATAACTTCGCCGATAACGGCACCTGCGATTGTTTTTAGCATTTGTCGTCTCCCACGCAGCACATCAACATATTGTCACTCAAACCATGTCTTCGGCTCTCACATGGGTGTCGAAAGTGGCTTCGTCAACCAGTCCGGATGCTAACGCGGCTTGGCGCAAAGTGGTTCCTTCGCGCAGTGCACGTTTGGCGATGTTGGCGGCATTGTCATATCCGATAATCGGAGCAAGCGCGGTCACGAGCATAAGCGATCGTTCCACCAAATCGGCTATCCGCGTTCGGTCAGGCTCAAGACCCGCGACGCAATGTATAGCAAAGCTGTCCATGCCGACGGCGAGAAGGTCAATCGACCGCAGGACATTTGCGCCGATCATGGGCTTGAACACATTCAACTGCAAATGCCCCTGAAGCCCGCCGACTGTCACCGCCTGATGATTGCCGATGACTTGCGCCGCGACCATCGTCAGCATCTCGCATTGCGTCGGGTTGACCTTGCCCGGCATGATTGAACTGCCGGGTTCATTTTCCGGCAAATGCAATTCGCCAAGGCTCGAGCGCGGGCCAGAGCCTAGCAGGCGGATGTCATTGGCGATTTTGGTGAGCGCAACCGCGAGCGTATTGAGCGTGCCCGACATCTGCACCAAAGCATCGTTAGAGGCCAGCGCTTCGAAT
>Ga0315899_10003284_pt1 | contig 17666 bp, 20 predicted proteins | sample LakEriMetagenome_2_FD_203518 | JGI IMG/M metagenome (GOLD analysis project Ga0315899, IMG submission 203518) | Freshwater fungal communities from buoy surface, Lake Erie, Ohio, United States - Buoy 4 MA112 | ecosystem: Environmental > Aquatic > Freshwater > Lake | place: USA: Lake Erie, Ohio... | reverse complement strand
CTTGTCACCTCTCTCCTTCTACTATTTTAATCTCTTCTTCTGTCAACCCATAAAGTTGATAAACTAAATCATCGATCGCTTTTTCTAATTCGCTTGTATCAGCATGGCGATCGCCTTTTTTAGCAGTTTGTCATGGTTTAAGTAAATTGACTGGATAAGCTCGAACTGCTTCGTCTACTGTGGCGATCGCCATGTCATTTTGTATAGCTTGACAAATAAGCATTCTGTCAAAGGGATCGCGATGTAATGACGGGAGTTTGGCTAGTTGTGTCACACTGTCTCGGTCAAGGTCAAGGTTTAGAATTTGATGGCGATCGCAGTGTTTAGAGAAATATATTTCAGGTGATTCTGGTAATGGTAGTTTACCTAATTGATATTTGACAATGGCTTCCCAAGTTGACACAACGCTTAGATAAATTTCGTTGTCTAGATCTTGAATGATTTCTTGCATATCTGCTGGTAATCGTTGATCGCGACTAATAAACCACAGAAAAATATGTGTGTCTAATAAAATTTTCATTTTCCTTCAAAAGCATTCAAAATTTCTTCTGGTAGCGGTGCATCAAAGTCTTCAGGAACGACAAATTCTCCAACACATAAACCAAATGGGCGTTGTTTTTTACTCTTTGTTGTAACTGCTTTGGATAAGTTTTTATCTTTTAAGGTTTTTGGTGTCTGAATTTCTTCAAGTGTATCTAGGTCTTCTGCAAGAATCCGAATTAGTTTAACTTTTTCTGTTACAGTGAGTTTTCGGGCGGCGGGTAGTATTTCGGCGAGTGTCATTGTTTTTGCCTCTTATTCTATTTTAATTGCTGTGTATTCTTGTTCTGTTAGTTCAAATTCTGGATCGATGATTTTTACTTCGTCATAGGTAAGTTGATAGAGTTTGTAAACTAAGCGATCAATCGCCTTTTCTAATTCACTCGTATCAGCATGGCGATCGCCTTTTTTGGCGGTGAGAATTTTCATTATCCAGTTTAAATTAACTTTGTTGTTGATATTCTGTGATGATATCCCTAATCTCGTCAGCATCGATATCTGCATGTTCAGACTTTGGATAAATGGTTAGTAAAACTATTCCTGTTGATGTTTTGAGGTAATAAATTAGTCGATAGCCTCCACTTTTTCCTTTGTTAATGTCACTATTTTTAACTCTTAGTTTAAACACGGGATAGCCAATTCCTGATATTTGATCACCGAGTAGCTCTCCTTGCTCTAGTTGGTTAATAACTGGTTGGAGGTCTTGGCGAATGTTGCGATATTTTTTGGTAAGAGTGCGTATATTTTTCTGAAAAGCTGGTGAGGCTTCAATTTGGATTGGGTTAGTCATTTTCTAGCCCTTCCCAAAGTTGAGATAGTGGAATTGTTTGACCTGTCATCGCTTCGTGCCATGCTTGGCGAAAGTCGGATATTATTTCTTCTTTAGTGAAGTCTTCTGGTGATTCTGGAATCAGTACGATGATTTCTACTCGACTATTTTTGTTTTTCAGTAGTGGACTGTCTAGGGTTATTTGCCCTTGTTCGTTGATAGTTGCCATTGCTTTAAGTGCTTTCATGGTTTTATTCCTTAGTTAGAAGTTTTAGTAGATTGTGATTGCTGTGTATTCTGGTTCTGTTAGTTCAAATTCTGGGTCGATGATTTTTACTTCGTCATAGGTGAGTTGATAGAGTTTGTAAACTAAATTGTCGATCGCCTTTTCTAATTCACTCGTATCAGCATGGCGATCGCTAATAGACTTCATTGTGAGTACCAATATCAAGTAAAACTAGCTCTCTCATTCGTCTTCTGCCAAAGTTGCTTGTAGTTCAGAAATGATGTCTTCTATGGGTTGAGGTTTTAGTTCTCCACGATGAAAGGCTGCGATCGCTTCTTTGGCATTTTGAGCAATTTCATCGCGACGGGCTTCGATCATTTGGTTCTTAATGATTTCTAAAAGCATTTCTCTTTGTTCAATTGAAAGCTGATTAACTGTTAAAATTGCTTCTTCTAATGTAACCATTTTCGATCTCCTAATTAGTTTAAATGTCTTGGATTATAGCGAATTCTCAAGAATTTTATTCAAATTCACATCATTCAGATATTCCTTGTCACCTCTCTCCTCCTACTATTTTAACCTCTTTTTATGTTAAGCGTTGATTTGCTAATTCTAGAAACATAAATGCTCTTTCTATATTCTCTTTTGCTTCAACTTCAGTTGGATTAAAGGCTGAGTCATAGTCAGATCTAATGCGAGACTGTTCTGCTTCGATTAGATATCGATGATATTCTGATGGTAAGCGATTTGTCTTGGCAAATGTTTCTCCAAATTTACTGATGACTGCTGAATGTTTAGAGAATGATAATCCTTCACTAATTAAAAATGCTTCGGCAAGATAGAACATGGCATAGTAAGCTCTAGATGTCGAAACGTCATAAATTTCTTCGTTGAATAATATTTGGGCAGCTTTAATGCTGTTATTGGCTTTTGCAATTAGCTGTTTTTGTTCGTCTGTCATATATATTTTCCCTCTTTTTTGATATTGCGGAATAGGGCTGTATCTTGGGTTATAAACTGTTTTACAGATACAAATACGCTACTTACTAGAATGCTGTTGTCTAGACATATTTGCGAAATAATACCTCCTGTTCTTTTTATTTCTGTCCATGAGTCGATGTCATCTTTTAACACGATTAAAATATCAATGTCTGAATCTACATTTGCATCTCCTCTAGCTTGAGAACCAAACAAGATTAGACTATCTAATCTGTCTTGATAGAGTATTTCCAACTGATCTCGTAAGTTTTGTAAGATTGGTGATAGTTGTTGTGTCATAATTTCTACTCTATTTTAATTGCTGTGTATTCTTGTTCTGTTAGTTCAAATTCTGGATTAATGATTTTTACCTCTTCATAGGTGAGTTGATAGAGTTTGTAAACTAATCGATCGCCTTTTCTAATTCGCTCGTATCAGCATGGCGATCGCCTTTTAGTTATTTATTACTTATCTCAACGATCGCTTCTCCTTGTTTAATTTTCTCTAATGCTGCTGATAAAGTTGCGGTGAGAAGTTGCCGTAAATATTCATGCGGTTAGTCTCGGAAAATCTGTACGGCGTGCGGCAAAGACTAGACAGGCTTGAATGTCGGCAAGTTCTAAATCAGGGAAGTCTTCTAATATTTCAGTGATGCTGACGTTTTCGGCAAGCATTTCTAGTATATCTGTGACGCGGATTCGCATTCCTCGAATGCAGGGACGACCGCCGCATTGTCCAGCAGTTTGGGTGATTCGAGTAAGTAGTGAGTTTTTCATATGTTTTCCTTGTTGTTTTTTTTAGCTCATGTCAAGAGTTTTACTCTATTTTAATTGCTGTGTATTCTTGTTCTGTTAGTGCAAATTCTGGGTCGATGATTTTTACTTCTTCATAGGTGAGTTGATAGAGTTTGTAAACTAAGCGATTGATCGCCTTTTCTAATTCGCTCGTATCAGCATGGAGATCGCCTTTTTTAGCAGTGATAATTTTATTAACTGTGTTCTCTAATACTATTTGTATTTGCCTTTGAGGAACTACAATAGGAAGTTTAAACAATTGTATTGGCTTTACTTCTGGGAATATTCTTACGTCTTCGTTGACCAAATCACTATATAGAAAATTCATTAATTTAGAATTGAGAAGTGCCAACAAATATAAATATTGTACTTCTGATTTATTTGGCAACTGAACTATTATCCCACTTTTAAGGCAGTACCATTGATCTTCATCGTAAGCTGCAATAATTCTATTTGCAGTTTGACGGATTAAAATTTTAGGCTCAACAAATAATTTTTTGCGTCTTGGCCAGTTCAGTGAATACCATTTAATCTTACCGTTAGCAGCTTCTCTGCGTTTTATTAATTGATCTTTATGAATTAGAAGCTCATTGTTTATATTTGGGAAATCTTTAATATCGTTTTCGTCTGTAATATAAATAATTTGTTTTCCTGATTTTAAATCGAGATAAAAACTATTTATTTCTCCTCCTACAACAAGTTTTTTCAATAATGTCTGTTCAAGTTTTTTTTCAATGATAGTATCAAAAGAAAAAACATAAGCCTTGTCGAGTCCTGAACTAATACCAGTAGCTACTTCTTCAGCAATATCTCTAAGAGTAGGATTTTTTACATAACATTTTTGTATTAGTTCTTGACAATCTTTAAAAATAAAACTATGAGATTGATTAGAAATCAAACTAGATTGCAAAATAAAAGTATTGATAATATTTAGTTCAACTGCTAAGTTGTTTCTTTCTAGCTTCGATAAATCTGCATACAATATTAAACGATTGCTTATATTTTTAGAGAAGCTAATAATACAGGTAGGAGTTGTAACATCTTCAAATACTCCATCTCCAAGATTAACGTCTAAAATAAGACTGTAGTTATTTAGGATTAGTTCTCTACTTTTATCAAATTCAATTTGATTTAAAAAACTAGAGGGAATTATTAAAGAACACAGAGATTGTTTGCCCCCAAGTTCTTGAGATCTATAAGAAAAATAATTAAAGGATTCTGGAGTACGAACATGAATTTTTGCATAATATTCTTTCAAAAATTCTTTTTCTTGAATTGAAAAATTTATCCCATAAGGTGGATTACCAATTACTATATCAAACCCAACAAAATCACCATCATCATTCAAAACTTCAGGAAACTCAAACCGCCATTCCAAGGCGTTCTCATACAGCCGACCGCTTTCAATATCCTCAATCTCCGCACTTAACTTATCAATCTCATTATTTAACTTATTAACCCGCTTCTCCCTTGCCTTAACCTCAGCCTTAGTCTCCTCCAACAACAACATCTGATTTTCCACACTATAAAGCTCCGATTGCAACTGCCGCAACTTCACCTTCTTCGGATCGCCAGCCAACAAAGTCGAACTAAACCCAGCCTTAATCTTCGCGATCAAACCTTCCATTTCTCGCTTTTGCGTCTTACTTTCCGCACTGCGATAAGTCTGCACCGCATTCCGATACTGCTCAATAGTAAAATTATGCTTCTTCAAAACTTGCTTCACATCCACATCCAACCCAAACCGACTAATCAAAGAATTCCCACACTTGATATTAATATCGATATTTGGCAAAGTTTCCAGATCCCCCCTACCCCCCCTTGTAAAGGGGGGGAAAGACGCATTTATATTCTCCCCAGCCTTTAACCGACTCTTCTCCCCCCTTACTAAGGGGGGCTGGGGGGGATCAACTCCCAATGATGCTTGAGGCGGATCAACCCGATAATAAGCATTCTTCAAAAGCTCAATCCACAACCGCAACTGACAAATTTTTACTGAATTAGGATTAATATCCACTCCAAACAAACAACTCTCAATAATCGTCTGCTTCTCATGAAACAGCGCCTCCTGCACGCGCTGCTTCTCCGCATTATTGGGATTATAAGCAAACAACTTCCCTTCATCATCGTAAACCAACAACTTATCATTCCGCACTTCCACCCGATAATCCTTTAACGACTTACCAGACCTATCTAACAAAATCCGTAACTCGCTCTTAATCGCAATCATTTCATTCAAAGCCGAAACCAAAAAATGCCCCGAACCCACCGCAGGATCGCAAATCTTGAGACTATTGATAATAGTATTCGCCTCCTTCTTATCCTCAATCCGTTCATACAAATCATCAAGCCCCTGACAATTCCAGCCCTTCACCTCATTAAACTTCTGCACCACCGCCCGCCGTATCGTCTCCCGACACATATACATCGTAATGAAACTTGGCGTATAAAAAGAACCATCCTTATAGCCATTAATCTTCTCAAAGATCAATCCCAACACCGCCGAATTAATCAGCTTCTCGCTATCTTCTTCACCACTTTCCAACTCATCTTTATTAAATCTATAGGCTCCTAGAAACTCAAACAGATATTCCAGCGCATTCAACTCACCCGATCGCCTCTTGCCATTGCTATCAGCTAACACCGTCGCCCCGAAAATTGGCAGATTCTCACTAGCCAGATTATTAATCGAAATAGTTTGCTGCTCAATATCCGTTGGCTCAAACAGCGAACTATTCAAATAAGGAACATTAGCAAAAGTCTCCTTCACACTCGCCACTCGATCGCCCTGTTCGCGAGCCAACACACTAAAAAAGAGTCGATTCAAATCACCGTAACTCTTAATCTTCGTCAAATTTAAAAACGCAAAATCCTGATCGTCGCCATGATATTTCAGTAACTGCGCTTCCAATAACTTCAAAAACAAAACGCGATTAATCCAAGTAATCGCCAACCGCAGCGCCACATTAAAGAGCCTCTCATCATCAGCTACCCCAAACTCTTCAGGCTTCTTTAACTGCGAAATCTTGTCCGAACTATCAAGCTCATTCATCGCATTCTCGATCAGAGAACCCATATTGCGATCGCAGTCTTTCACCCGCCCGATTAGCTTCTTGCCGCCATCTTTCGTTTCCGCAAGCCCAATGATATATAGCAACTCATTATAAAAAGGCTTATTCAGACTATTGCTGTCATTGGTAAAGGGCAACTTTAACAAATGCTCAGGCGACAGTAATTTGTAAAGATTGATTAATTCGCGATCGTCTTGACCATCAGTATTTCTTAGAAATTTTTCATAATCTCTGATATCAAAATGCGTAAACTTGATTTGATCTATGACAGCCTTAATAGCAGGTTCGGCAATCTGCTTATAGAAAAAATCTGTTTTTTTACCGCTCAAACGCTTTTCTACAAAATCAGTAAACTGACTAACTAAAGCCTTATCGTTAAAAAACAACTGCTCAAAAATAGTCGCATCAAAAATAAACCACTCATAAACATTAGTTACGACGAGATACCGAATATCAAGATTTTTATACGTAACTCTTTCTCGCAAAAAATATAAAACTAACTGCTGAAAAGCTTTCGCATTGAGATTGTCCACTTTCGGCATCTCAGCATTATTTGTCTTCGTTGGCTTCTTCGTCTCAAAAATCACGCCAACCTTACTTTCAACGCCCTTTTGATTATGAATAACCAGATCGCTATTTTCCTTCGTATTAATGAAATAGCGATCGCCATAATAAGTCTTTTTTAAAAACTCAATAATAAGGTTTTTGTGAAACTCTTCTGATTTTGTCTCATTAATCAGGTCAATCAGCCCAACCAAATTAGCCTTAAATTCCCCAATACGTTCCCCATCGGGCTTAACCTTCAAATAGGCTTTATTTAATGCTTCTCTTGGCTGTAGCTGGTTTCCCGACATGAAAATTTACTTACAAGAATAGACCTAAGATTTATAGAATAGCTGATAAAGTCATTTTGATACCACCCGCAGGGGCAAGAGTCACACCTCGGCGTTGTGGGCACTGGTCAGTTAATGAGGGATGGGTGCTGAAATGTACATTTCATGCCAACAAAAAAGACGCAAATACGTCGATCACGTTTTAGCTGACCAGTGCCCAAATCTAATCTTGTGCAAAGCTCAAAAAATGTATAACGTTTGATCGCTTGTCCCGCAAAAAACGCCAAATTGGTTGTCTTGTTTTAATGCCTACTTCGTTAGCTAGATATTCCTGTGTCCATCCTTTAGAGATAAATTGCTGTTTAGCTTTTTTGGCTCCAGAGGTCGATGTTTGTAGTGATCGCTTTGCCATAGGTCGATAAGCTCCTGATATAGCAATGTAAGCTTTGCTTAGGACATAAAACCCAAAAGATGGCAGAGCGAAGCTCTGCCATCTTTTGGGTTTTGAATTGTCCTATCTATCTCTTACGTTGCTATACAAGCAAATTAGAAAATGCGATCGCCGATTATTTGGTTCACAATAGATCTAAGGAGATCTAAGGAAGTTTAGGAGTAAATTCATATGCGATATTTTCTGTTATGGTTTCTTTCCTTCATGTTTGCGATGATGTCGCTAAGTTTGCCCAAACCTGCGCGATCTCAATCTAATTCCCCATCGCAATATCCTGATAATTCTGATAACCATTCAAGAAACCCTTCTAGCGGTGGCTTTAATCCGTTAATACTTTTAAATTTGATCAATTCCTTAAGTCGTTCTGGCAATAACGACCAACAGCAAGTTGATTTATCTCCTGACATCGCTGAAATCCGTGGACAAATTGGGCGTTTGTATTTTCTCTTAGCGCGGCAATATGCTGCTCAGAACCAATTGCCTCAAGCATGTAATGCTCTCGAAAAAGGATATAGCGCCGAATTAGAAGCTTATTTACTCAAACGGATGCGATCGCTAAAGCCTGACAGTGATGACTGCTATGCCTCAGAGGTGCAGCGCATCTCACAACTGACAGGAAGCCCGACCGCTCTGATTTATGTCACTACTTCTAAAGGTGGTTTAGAACTAATTGGCGTACCGCCATCTAGTCCCAACCGACCTGCGGGAATCTTCTCACGCACTCGGATTGGCGCAAAGTCTTTGCAAGAAAAAATTGGGCTGCCGATCGCTCAAACCAATCAAAGCAACGGTATTCCCTTTCGGAAGGTTGCGTACAATGTCACCACGGAAGAGGTCGATCGCGTGATCATTGACTTTCGCAATAATTTACGTGATACCAGTTCCAATGACTTTTTACCGCAGTCACAGCAGCTTTATGACTGGGTGGTGCGCCCGATGGAACCTGAGCTAGAAAAGGCACAGGTGAAAACACTGGTATTTGTGATGAATGGTAATTTGCGCGTAGTGCCGCCAGCCGCCTTTCATGACGGCAAGCGCTATCTCGTCGAGAAATATGCGGTTGTGACGATTCCATCATGGCAGCTAACGGAACCAAATCATCCCGATCGCACGCTGACTCCGCAAATCTTAGCTATGGGACTGTCTGAGTCTGTCGAAGGCTGGTCGCCATTGCCAGCAACGAAAGTAGAGGTTGAGACGATATCATCGCAGGTACTAGTTGGTAAAACCTTTATGAATAGTGCCTTTACCAAAGATAATCTGCGATCGCAAATCAGTAGTCAAAATTTTGGGATTATCCATCTAGCGACCCATGCCAAATTTGTCAAAAATTCTCCACAGGAATCTTTTATTCAATTTTGGGAAGATCGCTTGCAAATGAACCAAATCTCGAAAATGAATCTTGTAACTGATCTATTAACTCTAAGTGCTTGTGAAACTGCCGTAGGGCAAAATCTGGGTCTGGCAGGTTTGGCGGTAGATTCTGGTGCTAAGAGCGTTTTGGCTTCTCTATGGACAGTTAGTGATGCAGGCACGGCTCCCTTAATGATTCGTTTTTATCGTGGCTTACCTACAGCACCGAGTAAAGCGATCGCTTTGCAAGAAGCTCAGTTAGCATTTTTGCGTGGTGAAGTAACAATTAAGAATAATCAGATTATTGGGGTGAAAGGATTCCCAAATATTCCCTTTCTCATTGATACCAGAGGCATTGATCTGAAGCATCCTTTCTTTTGGTCTTCATTTACCTTAGTAGGTAACTGGTTATAAAACAAAATCAATGAGTTTGCCATTTGCGCCGTGCTTCGCACAGCCCTAAATGTTATAAAAGCGAAAACATAGCGCGAAGCGCTATGTTTTCGCTTTTATAACATGATTGTAAACCTACACGAAGCAAATTTTGATGAAAACTGAGGAGATGGCATACTAGCGATCGCTAATTATCGAAAAGACCATGCAAAATTCTGATTATTTTGAAGGCTTAAGTTGGACACCTGAAGCAAAAATTAAATACAAAAATATCCCTTACTTTGTGCGATCGCAGGCGCGTCTGAAAATCGAGCAACTAGCTCAAGCAGCAGGTAGTGATACGATTACCGCAGAAATTGTCGAAAAAGCAAGGATTGAGTTTGGCCAGTGAATAATGTATTGAATGGTGATCGCGGTTATTTGTTAACAGAGCAGGCAAATCCCCACAGTCAAAATCTGGATCGGCTCAGCGCCTCAGAAATTGTCGAACTTTTTAATCGAGAGGATGCCAAGGCTGTAGCCGCAGTTGGACGAGAAAAAGAAGCGATCGCTGCTGCGATTACCTGTATTGCTGAAGCGATCGCTAATGGCGGTCGATTGTTTTATGTTGGTGCTGGCACAAGTGGGCGACTTGGTGTCCTCGATGCTGCCGAATGTCCGCCCACTTTTTGCAGTGATCCTGAATTAATTCAAGGCATCTTGGCAGGAGGAATGAATGCGATGGTACGCAGTTCTGAAGCCCTCGAAGATCGTGAAGATGATGGTGCAGATGCGATCGCGGAGAGAAATATTAGCGATCGCGATGTTGTTTTTGGCATTACCGCAGGTGGAACCACACCCTATGTCCATGGAGCGCTTAAAGAAGGTCGAAAACGTGGTGCGAAAACGATCTTTTTTTGCTGTGTACCACCTGACCAATTTCCAATTCAGTACGATATTGAGATTCGTCCATTAGTCGGGGCAGAGATCTTGGCAGGATCTACAAGACTTAAAGCAGGGACAGCCACAAAATTAGTTTTAAATACGGTTTCGACAGGGGTAATGGTGCAGCTAGGTAAGGTTTATGGAAATCGGATGATTGATGTCTCTGTCACCAATAGCAAGCTCGAAGATCGGGCTATTCGGATTATTCGCGATCTCACATCACTCAGTCGTGAAGAGGCTGCAAAATTGCTAGAGCGATCGGGAAAACGGGTCAAATTAGCTTTGCTAATGCATTGGAAAGGCATAGAAGCCGCCACTGCCGAGCAATTATTGCAAAATACTCAAGGACATTTGGGTAAAGCAATGATATATCTCAACAACCCAGTGAAAAATTAGACGTTGCGGCGCGAATCGCCGCAACGTCTAATTCTTGGTTTTATATGGCTATTTCTTTGATGGGAAGGGAGTAACAAGAATGCCGACAGCTATAATTGAAAACCCAGAGTCAGAATCTGCACCGACTATGCAGCGGACGGTGCAGATTCTAGGTTTTATGGTTAGACTCAAATCGCCTATCATACCAATTCACGAAAGTGTGACAACACTTTTGTGAATTAAAAACCAAACCCTGTAAGGGTTTTAAAAATACAAAATGGCGCAGCCATTTTGTATTTTGGTATGAGTTAAGATTATGTTGAGCAAAAGATGTATAAATTATGACAGGCGCAGAACTTCGTCAGGCGATCGCCAATAAATGGGACTACTCCTATGACTTACAATTACGCAAAACCCAAGGAAAAATTTTCTTGCAGGTAATGTGGCGCTACCAAGAGCAACAGTCTTTTTCGATGAGTGAAACAGAATTTATTCAACACCTTGATGTGATTGCCTCATATCTGAGTGATTGGGCTGTAGTTGATCAGGTTCAAAAATTTATCGAAGTTACCAAAGAACGCCCCCGACTCGGCAAAGCTGTGAGCATTCCTCTGCAAATTGGAGAGCGATCGCTAGAGTGGCTCATTGGAAACTAATAATTCCTGTAGAGATTCTTTGTACAGCATTCCCATTTCCATCGCCTTTGGCATTTCCATCGCCTTTGGCGATGGAAATGCCAAAATCCGTTTTTTGAAAGTCTGCCTTAGGCGGACTTTCAAAAAACGGATTTTCATAATGAGAATTGCTGACTGCTTCAACAATGCTTGGGTGGAAAGCGAGTAAATGCTATAAAAGTTAATACAATCAATAAAAGTATGGTGTGTTGCTGACTTTCTAAGCTAAAGATTGTACGATTGGGTTGTAATACTTTCTATAACCTTAAATTTCTAAAAGATTTCATTTTATTAAGTTACATCGCTCTAACCATACCTAAGTCTAAATCAGGGCAAAAATATGAGTCAAGCAGGAGCAAACCCATGGGATCGCCAATTTGTTAACCTTGGGCGAATCATGCAGTTCTTGCGTGATGAAGATAGTATTGACAAACTATTGACGGCAACGCTCGATTACCTTCGAGATAATTTTGATTACAAGCTTCTTTGGATTGGGCTTTATGACGCTGAAAACCACAGACTTACAGGTAAAGGTGGTACAACTCCTGCTGGTGAAATTAAATTTTTAAAAGACCGATTTAACCTCAATGCGGGCGATTTGCTCGATCAGGTGATTTTGCAACGCAAGCCTGTACCGATCGCCGATCTACGCCAAGAGAAACGTAGTGGTGAATGGCAAAAACTAGCCCAAAAATTTGATATCCAAGGCACATTGCTTTGGCCGATCTATCATCGCGATCGTAGCTTTGGCGTAGTCCTCTTAGGCTCCAATCTGTGGAATGTCACCCCGCGCAATGAAGAAAGAGCAAGACTTTCTGTAGTACTTGGTGCGCTTGGCTCCACACTGAGACGCCTTGATGACGATTGGCATCATCACAATACTAAGCGCCCTGATGAACCGCTACTGCAAATCCTCTCAAAAATTCGGAATCTACCAGCACTCACTGAACGACTCGAAGAGATTGTTCAGGAAACCCACAACTTTGTTATGCCCGATCATACCAATATTTACTGGTTTGAACGCGAGCATCAATATTTTTGGCGACGGATTGCCAATCGCCAGCCAGGACCAAAAATCAAGCAAGCAGTTGACAATACAGCTGGGGTAACTGTCCAAAATGCCCCTAGTTTGTATCAGGCTCTATCCAAAGATCAGGTAGTGGTGGTAGTTGATGCCAAATCCATGACCAAGGGTGAAGTCAGCAATCGCGTTATGGAACAATTTGGGGCGGTTTCAATAATTATTGCGCCCATATTTTTTCAATCGGAATTGTTAGGATTTTTGTCAGTGGAAGGCGATGAACCTCGTCTCTGGACTGACGATGAGCGTAATTTTGTTCGTGGTGCAGCTCAGCTAGCAGCCATTACTGCACCTCTCGAAGAGATGGAAGTTACCCTCGATCGCATTGCCTCCGATCAAATTCTCACCGCAGGAATTGCCAGAGCGATATACTCTGATAGCGATTGGCAAAGCGCCCTCGATCAAGCTGCGGAACAGTTATGTCAGCGCTTAGGGCTGGAACGCTTTTGGGTGGCAACCTATGACAAAGACAATGATGTGTTTCGGATCGATTTTCAATATCATCCTAAAAACCGTCGCCCAATCCCTTCGGTTTTACCTGGATTAGCGGTCGTGGATGTGCAGATGATGGAGCAATCTACTGATGCTGCAACTGTTGAGAATCTTGACAGTGATTTTAAATTTTTGTCATGGCGAAATTCATTAATTGATCTAGATGTACGTTCAATGATCGTCAGTAGTACTTCAATTGGGAAGACTCTCGAAGGTGTTCTGGCTATTGCCCATGAAGCCCCACGTACATGGTCTCGACCAGAAAGAGAAATAGTACAAGCTGTTGCTCAGCAGATTGGATTAATCGTTCACCAAAATGAGTTGCAGCGCTTATCCGATGAACGCCAAAAGTCTCATCAAGCCGTTCAATTTGGCTTAGTTGCTATCCAACAATGCAATGATCTTGAGAAGTTGCATCAGACGGCAACTCAATTAATGGCTCAGGTTACGCAATCCCCTCTTGCCGTATTAGTAGTATGGCTACCAGGTCGGCAAGGCGGACAAATTGCTTCTGTATTTGCTAGCCGCGATGAGTATCAGCTCTCGATCAGCGAAACTCTAATTGCGATCGAAGAAGATCCGCTTGCACAGTGGGCGATCCAAAGCGAGGGAATTCTGCCCCTGAGTATTCATGACTTACCAGAACAGACTAAGGCTTGGCTAAATGCCCCTGCTCTTGGTCATTTATTGGTGACTGCATTACGGACAACTCCTGATCACCAGCCAACAGGAATGATTTTGGTTGCCGATCGCGTTGGACGGCGATGGGTTGATCGCCAATTGCAGGCGTTTAATATGTTGGCAAACCAACTATCTTGGTCTCGTCGTCACCTGCTAATCGTTGATCATCTCAAGCACAATCGTCAAGAATTAGAACGACTTAATTGGTATAAACATCGTCGTTTAGAGGATATCTATCGTACAGTTAGCTCGGGAGTTCAGCGTTTATTGGATGCTGATGCTCGTGCTAATGGAACTGGAGGCATCAATAATATTACATTGCAAAGTTCTCTTAAGCAATTACAGAGTTCTCTATCTCCACTCCCACAGATTATCCGCAAGGAGCAATGGCGCTTGCGTCCCAATTATGAGACTGCTCCTCTAGCAGGTATGCTCAAACGGGCTTTAGAAAGAGTAGATACGCTCATAAAACAACGCCAAATTTGGACGCAGGTGCATAATCAAGCCAATGTAGTCGTTGGTGGTGATATCGCTAAGATGGAAATGATTTTAAATGAGTTGTTACTATTTGCCTGTGGGCGATCGGATGTTGGCGGCCGAATTGATCTTTGGTGTCGCCAAATAGACGAAAAGCTTCTAGAGCTATCAATCACCGATTATGGCGTGGTTGATGCTTCTTTATTGCAGGAGTTGCATCAAGGTAGAGCGATCGATCCTCTATCTCCTTCGTTGTTAGATCAGCCTCCTGGCTTACATCTTGCTATCTGTCAGACTCTTATGGTGGAGGCTGGTGGAGAGCTGTCTCTCTATCAACTAGAAGACAATCGCATCCTCAGTCGCCTAATCTTGCCTCTGTCTAGTTCTTAATCCCAAAGCATAAAATGGCTACGTCATTTTATGCTTTGGGATAATTTTTGAGAGTCATATCTAGCTTTGTCTAGAGATTTCTTGTAATAGCCACTCGTCAACGGGTTGACCATCTTTGCGAACGAGTTCTATCTCTACCATTACAGAAGAATTGGAACCGACGGGAGCCATTTTTTGAAGGAAGCGAATTACATAATCTTTAGGATTATGATTGCGTTCCTTTAGCCAGTCTTGAACTTTGAGCTCTGCAAAGAGTGATTGACCTTGCTCAAACATTCTTGCAACTTGCATTCTGATCGTAAAAGGATTTACTCGTGGCATAACTTTTTTCCTACATTGATTTACGCTGAAATCCAAACCCATATTTTTGTTAAAAGTGTTGCAAAGCAACACTTTTAACAAAAATATGATGGTTATTTTTTTAATACAAGATAATACAACTCGCCTTCGCCTTTGATTAATCCAGCCCGTTGCTTAGCCCGATCGCCTGTTCCCATAAAGATATCTACTCGTCCCGCACCACGAATCGCACCGCCTGTATCTTGATCGAGCACAAAACGCTGTACTTGACGTAATTCAAGCTTACCTGTGGTGGGATTCTCAAACGGAATTTCAGTACGGATCAGAGCAATGCCGCCAGAGGGAAAGATTTTTTTGTCAGTGGCAATTGAACGCTCTGCGATAACTGGCGCACCAAGACTGCCTGTCGCAGGCTTGCCATTAGTTTCGCGAAAAAAGACAAAGCTAGGGTTGCGATTGAGATACTTAATTAAATCTTGAGGATTTTTTTTGAAATACTCAATCAGAGTCTGCAATGTCACGTCTTCAAGACGCATTTTGCCATCTCTAACTAGCTCTGCGCCAACTGACCGATAGGGTTGATCAGTTTTACTTGCATAACCAACAGTTAATAAATTGCCATCGGACAACTCAAACCTTGCTGAGCCTTGAACATGCACTAAAAAAGCCTGAAAGCGATCGCTTAACCATGCAATTTCTAACCCTGCCATTTGCTTGCTGCCTTCAAGCATAGCGCGAGTAGGATGGGGAGATTGCCATTGAGCAAAGTCTGGTGGCAATCTATACAGCGGGTATTTAAATTCATCAGTACGAGTACGACTCGCTTTGTATACAGCCTCGTAATAGCCTGTAAACTGAACATCGCCATTACCATCACGCCCTACGGATTGATAAAGATCAAATTCACGATTTACGGCTTGCTGGAGATCTTTAGCAGTGCGAGACACTTGGACAAGCCGACGAAATCTCACCAAACTGCGCTCCATAAGATCTTGACTAATTCCTGCGATCGGATAACGCTTAGCAGCAGATGGGGTACGGATGTATTGAATACTATGATCGATCGCTTGCAAAAGATTTTGGCGATCGCTATCTAATAGATCATCGGTAAGATCAAGGGTGAGAGGATTAACTGCACGCGGAGATATTGGGGCTATGGCTTGAGCAAGTTTAAGTTCCGCAGCTTCGGCTGGTCTTTGAAAATCAGTTTGCATATAGCAAGGTGGTACAGCACAAATTAACCCTACCCAAGTTGCAAATAAGATATCTCCACCACGATATAAGGTCGATGCCCAAGATTTTTGTTCTGAAAATCTCTTTTTGTTAACGAACAGATCGTATTTACTTTTACCGAACTTCTGGGAACCAATCACCCTTAAAAACTCCTCACTAAATAATCTAGTCAGAATATTAGATTACGGACTAAGCCCAAAATCTGATATTTAATCACCATACTTGACGTTAATACTAGCTTTTTGTTCGTACAAACGATTCAGTGATTGTGGGTCAATGTTGAAGTGATAGCAGATCTTTAACCACTGGTTGAGCATAGCATGGCGATATATTCCTCTCTGACGAAAACGCCTTGCAGAGGTAATAACCTTGCCTTGAGCCAACAATGGCTTTGAGAATTGACATAAGCGATCACTTAACACCGTATCTTCAAAAATATCGAGATCGGGGATATTCCCAATTTCAGCTAATACTTCACGCTTAATAAACGGACAGTGATCTAAATAAACAATGCCTTTTTGCTTGACGCGCACATTGTCAGAGTACCAAGACGTAAAATGCAATAACCAATGTGAAAAGTCAAAACCATGGCGAAACGCACCCCAATTTCCGCCCGATTGTAAAGCTTGCTCAATTAGTTGGAGAGCAATTTGCTCTGGCAAGAGCGTTGCAGGATGGTGTAACAAAATTATGTCGCCTGTGCTGATGGCAATACCTTCATTTAGTCTCTGAGCCCGATTTTTGGCAAGTGATCGTACAACTTGAATTTCAGGCGAGTGCGCTGCATATTCATCCAAAATTAGATCTGTCCCATCTTCACTAGCACTGACTACAGCAATAATTTCTTTTTTACAATTTTGAGGAACTAATTGGGCTATTAGATTCGTAAGAATTCGTTCTAAATATCCATGCCGAATTTCATTGAGACAGGGCAGAATTATAGATAAGCGCATATAGTCATTCCCCAATGAATAATTAGTGATGTGCGGCAAAGCCGCACATCACTAATTATTCATTGAAAAAGGCGATCTTACACAAACGACACTGGTCTGTTAAAGAAGGATGAGTCGCTCAAAGTATTTCTGGTCAAGCTTTTCACGGTTTTGCAGCCAATTACCATAAATCCTTTCTGGATAAGCCTTACGGCCATTTATCACTTCTTTAGTAACCAGTGCCCTTTTTCAGTAAGCCCTACTTAGCCAAATTAGGACATAAAACCCACAAGATAAGTGACGGCGCGAAGCGCCGTCACTTATCTTGTGGGTTTTAAATTGATATTGTGCCGCGCAAGAAGGTCATAGCTTCACCTTTCAGTAAAACCCTAGCTTCGCGATCGCTAACTATAAGTTCGCCCGTTCGCGCTGATAACTGTTTTGCCTTGAGATCACTCTTACTAAGACGCTTTGCCCAATAGGGAGCCAAACTACAATGGGCGGAGCCAGTCACAGGATCTTCCTGTATTCCAGCTTTCGGTGCAAAAAAACGCGACACAAAGTCATATGAACGATCGGGATCTGCGATCGCAGTAATGATAAAGCCAAAACCATCTAGTTCGGCAATGAGTTCATATTGTGGCTGAAAATTTTGGACTGCGGACTCAGATCCTAATAAAACTGTCAAATAATCTTCAG
>Ga0315899_10003283_pt1 | contig 17668 bp, 13 predicted proteins | sample LakEriMetagenome_2_FD_203518 | JGI IMG/M metagenome (GOLD analysis project Ga0315899, IMG submission 203518) | Freshwater fungal communities from buoy surface, Lake Erie, Ohio, United States - Buoy 4 MA112 | ecosystem: Environmental > Aquatic > Freshwater > Lake | place: USA: Lake Erie, Ohio... | reverse complement strand
AGTTGTTTCAAATAGAGAAAATTCTTTCCATGAAATACAGTCCAGACGGCAAGAACATTTTGCTCAGCGGATCTTTACAAGGTAGAACGAATATTTACCTGCTGCCTATAACAGCGAATGTTCCAAGAAAAATAACGGATGACAATTTCGATGATATTGATCCCGTTTTTTCCAGTGACGGGTCTTCGTTGTTTTTCAGTTCGAATCGTGGCGGAAATTTAAATTTAACAAACCACGATAGTATTCGCCCGAAGGACAATGTTTTTCATATCTACGAATTGAAATTGAATGATGATTACAAAAACGGAAATCTTATTCAATTAACGAACACCAAATACTCTGACAAGAAGTTGGCCTTAGCTAAGAATGATCGAATTCAATTTATACGCACGAAGTCGCTTTATGATGAGCGTTGTTCGGTATACAGAGACAGTGCAATTGCGAGTATAGATACAACCATTCATTACCGCTACTTTAACGTGACCGAAGTTTTACAAAAGTCGAATAGAAACTCGCTCGGTTTTTTTATCAATAAAGATTGCAACAGAGCCAAATGGATAGTTGAAGAATTAGGAGTTCCTTTTCCGCTTGATGAAGATTTAGTAAACGACAGCGCCATTGAGATTGACGGAGATGAAAGTAAACCGAATGAAAATAAGGCTCCTTATTCTGAGATGACTTGGGTTGGAAAAAAGAAAGATTCAAATCGAATTGACACGGAGAATTTTGCTTTTCCAAGTGATAAAAAAAGACAACAAGAAAATACAGTTAACGTTTCAAATACTGCTGCACCTGTTAAGATTGAGATTCCGAAATTCAGGAACTACCTGATCAATTACGCGACCAGTTACGTTCAGTCCACTGTAGACAACCAGTTTGCAAGTTCTTTTTATCAGAATTTCACAGGACCAACGAGTGTTTCTCCAGGCTTCTCAGGGTTTTTGAAAGTTGGTATTTCAGACTTAATGGAAGATTATAAAATGACTGCTGGCGTTCGACTTGCGGCTGATTTTAACAACAGTGATTTCGGTTTGTCGTTCGAAAATTTAAGAAATAGATGGGATACTAAGATTTCTCTACAAAGGCAAGGGCAAGAAATTACGCAACAATATGCGACCATTCGTGTCCAGACATACAATCTTACTCGTGAATGGAAATATCCGTTTACAGAGACGAGTGCTATAAAGCTTACTGCCGTGGGTCGTAATGATCGCATGGTGGTATTGTCGAGCGATCCTTATACCGCTTCATACAAGAATCAGAACGAATGGAATGTAGGAGGGAAGGTGGAGTACATCTTCGACAACACTTATTTGAAAGGTTTGAACTACAGAACGGGTACGCGTTTTAAAGCATGGGGAGAACATTTTAGACAGCCCGATAAAATCAAAGAACAGAATTCGATTTATGTCATGGGTTTCGATTTCCGCCACTACTTGCCCATTCATCGCGATTTAACATTTGCGTTTCGTTTGTGTGGAAGTAGTTCGTTCGGCGATTACAAGGTGGTGAATTATTTGGGTGGAGTAGACAATTGGCTAGGTCAAAAAGTAGATAACTCCGTATTGGTTTCAAGTACCCAAGGATACTCGTTTCAAGCCTTTGCTGGACCTTTGAGAGGCTTCTATGTGAACGCTAGAAATGGAAACAATTTCCTTTTGAGTAATTCGGAATTGCGATTACCGCTATTCAGATATTTGAGCAACCGTTCAATAAAATCAGACTTCGCAGATAATTTTCAAGTGATCGGATTCTTTGACATTGGAAGTGCATGGACAGGAAAAAGTCCTTATGACGATGCGAATGATTTCAATACCATTACAATTACTCAAACGCCCGTAATTGTTCAACTAAGAAGTAACAAAGAGCCGATCATATATGGTTATGGATTCGGATTGCGATCTAAAGTTTTAGGTTACCACATGCGCGCCGATTGGGCATGGGGTGTAGATGACAAGACGGTTATGCCTCGCGTATTCTACTTGTCTTTGAATCTCGATTTCTAATTACTTCAAATTCCAAACGGTGTAGGCCAATGTGTGTCCAACCGCTTTCAAAGTAGGTTTGCTAATCACGCTCATGTTGTCTGCATGTGTATGATGTGAGCTTCCAAATTCGAATTGTGTCCCCATGTAATTCGGACGCATGTCAATTATATCCAAAGTAGGAATGTTGGCTTGAATCATAAATTTATGATCGTCGATAATACCGCCTATTTCTTCATTTTGAAAATATTCGCCATAGCCGAGTTTCGCGGCATTTCCCCAAATTCTGTTAACTGCATTTCCTGCTGCCTGCATAGAATATCCCTCCTTATTGAATCGAGCCCCTTCAGCACCTACCATATCTAATAGAATGGCATAGCGCATTGTGCGCTGAGGTCGCTGATTCGCCCACAGTTGAGAGCCAAGGCACCAAGTGGTTTCGTCGTTAGCTCCGTTTTCAGCCCACTCAGGTTTGCCTCCGTCCTCACTGTCGAAGAGAATAAAATCTATACCAACATCTGCTGGTAAGTCTTTTGAAATACGCGCCAATTCCAGCAACACTCCAACACCACTAGCACCGTCGTTCGCACCGTCTATGGGTAGTTTGTGTTTGCTCGGGTCAGGATCTTTATCGCCATAAGGTCTGCTATCCCAATGTGCAGCCAATACTATGCGTTTTGTTGCACTCGAATGAACAGAGGCAATGATGTTGCGAACAGGAGTATTTCCACCTTCCCAATTCGGCATGGTTCCTACTTGCTCTTTAACGTTGCAATTGTAACTCTTGAATTTTTGAATGAGCCAATTTCCACAGGCCAGGTGATTCGCATTTCCTGGAACACGCGGACCAAAATCGACTTGCTTTTGAATGAAGGCATAACAACTGTCTGTCATGAAGTCCGCTGGTTCTAAAACGACACCGCTTTCTGTTGTGTTGTTTTCAGCACTCTTCGCTGGTCTAAAATAGGGTTCAAACGTCTTGAAAAGAAATCCACCCACGACTAATACAACGAGCGCAATGGCAATGATCTTTTTATTATTTTTCATGGGTCCAGGTTGTTCCTTCTTTTGAATCTTGAAGTTGAATATTAATAGCTTTTAATTCGTCGCGAATTAAATCCGATGTCGCGAAATCTTTCTTTCCTTTTGCTTCAGCGCGCAAGCGAATAATCACTTGCATAAGATCATTCGAAACATCATTCGAAGCACTGCTAACTTCAGCCTGAAGTCCAAGCACTTCAAACACAAATCCTTTCACTAACTTTTGTAGGTGCTCAATATCTGTTTGCGAAAGTTGAATTTTATTATCTAAACACGAGTTAATAACCTTCACCGCTTCGAACAAATGCGAGATAAGAATAGGCGTGTTGAAATCGTCGCTCATGGCTTCGTAACAATTCTTTTCTAGCGCGGCAATATCATAATTACTCGAATCGCTTGAAGTTAACGTATCAACTTTTTCAACGGCTATCATTAGTCTTTCAAATCCTCTTTCAGCCGCCTTCAATGCCTCATTACTGAAATCTAGTGTGCTTCTGTAATGGGCTTGCTGCATGAAGAAACGCACAACCATAGGAGAAAATCCTTTTTCTAAAAGCGTATGCGTTCCAGAAAATAATTCATGGGGAAGGAAGGAATTTCCAAACGACTTCGACATCTTCTGTCCGTTTACGGTAAGCATGTTGGCATGCATCCAATAGCGAACGGGAGCCTTTCCGCAACACGCGGAATTTTGTGCAACTTCCGATTCATGATGTGGGAATTTCAAATCCATTCCACCGCCGTGTATGTCGAATTCTTCACCCAAATATTTCGTGCTCATAGCTGAACACTCCAAGTGCCAGCCCGGAAATCCTTCACCCCAAGGTGAGGACCAACGCATAACGTGTTCGGGTGAGGCTGCTTTCCACAACGCGAAATCGGCGAAGAAACGCTTCTCTTCTTGTCCGTCTAATTCACGCGTGTTTTCAAGCAATTCGTCAACGTTCCTTCCGCTTAATTCACCATAAGGAAAAACGTCTTTGTATTTTTTCACATCGAAGTAAACACTTCCATTTACTTCGTAAGCGTATCCATTTTTAATGATTTCTTCAATCATGGCAATTTGCTCCATGATGTGTCCGGTAGCACTTGGTTCAATGCTCGGCGGATGGTTGTTGAACGCACGCATCATGTCGTGGAAATACGTGGTGTATTTCTGCACGATTTCCATCGGTTCAACTTGTTCCAATTTTGCTTGCGTGCCAATACGATCAACACCTTCGTCGAACTCTGTTGTAATGTGTCCAACGTCTGTTATGTTACGCACATAACGCACTTTGTATCCAAGAAAAGAGAGGTAGCGATAAACGGTGTCGAAAGTCACGAAGGTTCTGCAATTTCCCAAGTGTGCAAAATTGTAAACAGTAGGACCGCACACATACATTCCAACGAATTGTTTGTGAAGGGGAGTGAACTTTTCTTTCGTTCGCGTAAGACTATTGTAAATGAACAAATCAACCATACTGCAAAGAAACGAAGACAAATAAAAAAAGCCTCATTCAATGAGGCTTTTTATAAGGCTATTGCTTTGGATTAAGAAACTTTTTTCGCTATTTCTTCCAACATGGTTGAAACCAAACGTGGCATTGGGTATTCAATCTCCCAACCCCAATCGTTCTTCGCAGAAGAATCGTCAATGCTGTTCGGCCATGAATCTGCCAATCCTTGACGGAAGTCCGGTGCATAGCTAATTTCAAATCCAGGTAAGTGCTTTGAAATTTCTTCAGCAAGTTGCTTTGGTGTGAAGCTTACTCCTGCGAGGTTATAGGAGCTGCGAATTTTTATTTTCTCAGCATCTGATTCCATCAACTGAATGGTTGCGCGAATAGCGTCTTCCATCATCATCATCGGAAGCTCGGTGTTTTCCGAAAGGAACGAAGTGTATTTGTTTTCCTTCAATGCAGAATAGAAAATATCTACTGCGTAGTCTGTGGTTCCACCGCCCGGAGCAGAGCGGTGTCCAATCAAACCAGGGTAACGTAAACTTCTAACATCTACGCCGTACTTCATGAAATAATATTCGCACCATCTTTCACCCGCCAACTTCGAAATTCCGTACACCGAAGTTGGTTCCATCACTGTGGTCTGTGGTGTTTGATCGGCTGGAGTAGTCGGACCGAAAGCCGCAATGGAGCTTGGCCAGAACAAACGGAACTTAAATTCTTTGGCAAGCTCAAGAATATTCAAAAGCCCTTCCATGTTTAACTTCCAAGCATACATCGGATTCTTTTCGCCAGTTGCGCTTAACAGAGCAGCTAACTGATAAACTTCGGTAACTGCGTTGTCTTGCACGCAAGCGCGCAAAGCATCGGCATCTAGTACGTTCAATTGAACATAAGGTCCATCTTCCGAAGAAACATTTTCTGCAGGTTGAATGTCGGCCCCAATCACATTGTCTTGTCCCAACTTCGAACGAAGGGTCATCACAAGCTCAATGCCTATTTGTCCTCTGCAACCGATAACCAATGCTTTTCTATTCGTGCTCATATTTAAAAAATGTTTTCAAAAATAGGTATTTTCGCGCCATGGCAATTCCTCAAATTGAAATAGAAGATTTCAATTATTCACTTCCTGAAGAGCGCATTCGAGTAATTCCTTTGGAAGACCGAGCTGCTGCTAAATTGTTGGTCTACAACAAAGGTGAAATTCAAGACTCCGTTTTTTCGAATTTACCCAGCGTTCTTCAGCCAGGAGATTTGCTCGTCTTCAACAATTCGAAAGTCATTCCGGCACGAATCATTTTTCAAAAAGAGTCGGGTGCCTTCATAGAAATCATGTGCCTCGCACCCTTCGGAATCTCATACACCGATGCCTTTTCAGCACATGATAGCGTTTCCTTCACCGCATACATCGGAAATTCAAAACGATGGAAAGAAGGAAAATTAGAATTGAAAATCAATTGGAACAATTCCACCGAAAGCGTCTTCATCGAAAGAAAAGGAATTGAGAAAGATGCCTTCATTGTAGAATTCACTTGGAACTTCAACGCCGTCTTTTCCGAAGTCATAGAGGCCATCGGACAAGTTCCGTTGCCACCATACTTTCAGCGCAAGCCAGTGGCCAACGATGTTGGCAGATACCAGACCGTCTTCGCAAAAACCGAAGGCTCCGTTGCCGCACCCACAGCTGGTCTACATTACACGCAAGAAGTTCTTTCAGCCTTAAAAAATAACGGCGTGAATCAGGCGCAAGTATGCTTGCACGTCGGAGCAGGTACTTTCAAACCCGTCAGTTCCGAACGCATTGAAGACCATGAAATGCACGCAGAATTCTTCGAAGTGACCCGCGCTTGCATTCAATCCCTTTTAAATTGCGAAGGCAGACTCGTTGCCGCAGGTACCACTTCCATGAGAACATTAGAAAGTTTGTATTGGCTTGGTGTTCGCGTTATAGAGGGTAAAGAGGTCAATGCAGTTGGTCAGTGGGAATCTTACTTCTGTTCATCGAGTTATTCCAAGGAAGAGGCTCTAAATGCTTTGCTGGGTCATTTAGATGCAACGCAACGCGATTCTATTTGCGCATCTTCAAGCATTTGTATTGCACCCGGATATTCATTCAAGATTTGCTCAGGTCTTCAAACGAATTACCATCAGCCGAAGAGCACGCTCTTACTACTTATCGCAGCAACAGTTGGAGAAGAGTGGAAGCGTATTTACAAGCACGCTTTGGACCAAGACTACATGTTCTTAAGCTACGGCGATACCATGTTGCTCTGGTTCTAGAAAATAAAAAAGGATGCCGTAGCATCCTTTTTAAATTATCAATATTTTAAAATCAATCTTCAGGGTAGAAACGGTAGTCTTCAATTTCTGCTGCCTCACGAAGTGAGTTGAACAACGTAGTTGGGGCACTAGCCTTTTTCTCAACCATTTTTTCTTTTTTGAAAGTAACATAGTTGTCTGGACTTTCAACACGTGTTACGTCAGCAGCACGTTGAATAACGTAGATTCCACCTTTTCCTTTGATAGGAGCAGAGATGTTACCAGTTGGTAAACCAAACGCAGCACCAATGGCAGCACTTTCAGTTTCTTGAATTCCACTTTCAGGTATGTTACGCATAGCCATTGAAAGGTTTTCGAATTTTTTAGGTTGACTAGATACTTTTCCAGCGATCTCTTCCAAAGAGCTGCCGGTCATCATAGCCATATATTTTTCAGCTTTCTTCTCTTTAATCACTTCTTGCTTCACACGATCGTAAACGTTACGCAAGGAAGGAACGCCTCTTTCTTTGATTTCCATCAAGCATGCAATAACAATTGCGTCTTCAACAGCATAAGGTTGAGAAATTGCGCCTTCTTCAGTGTCCTCAGCATAGATCCATTGAATAATGCTTGATGCATTCTGAATTCCACTAAATGAGGTTGCTTCAGGACGAATATTCGGAGAATAAGTCAATCCGCCATAGCTTTCAACCGCACCAGCACGGAAGCTTACGCTGTCACCGTGGCTTTGAATGAAGTCAATAGCTTTTTGGTAGGTTTCTTTTCTTGTTGCTTCACCGGGAGATAGATTTCTTTCAACTTGAGCATAGTAAATAACGGGTTGAGTGGTTACAATTTTTGTAACTTCTAAAAGGTGTATTCCGAATTGAGTTTCTACCACCTGTAATTCACCAACTTTTCCGTTGAAGCAAGCTGCTTCAAATTGCTGAACCATTGCGCCTCGTCCAAATACCCCTAGATCTCCACCTTTATTCGCTGTACCATCGGTGCCATATTTAGCCGCCATTTCCGCGAAGTTCTTTTTGGTTTGAATCTCTTTCTTCAAAGAATCAGCTTTTGCTCTAACCTTGGAATCATTTCCTTTTAGGAGGATATGCCTTGCTTGAAGAGTAACTGGCTCTGTCCCAAGTTGGGTTAACTTAAGAACCCGCACTTGACCATCAATGAAAAATGGACCGATAACACTTCCAATGCTATCAGCTATCATTTGTGAATTATATGGTTCAGGGAAACTTCCAGACACATACTTCAGTTTGGCATTGGCATTATTGCCATTATTAAGTACGGATATAAGAGAGTCTTCACTCGCATTTTTTGACGCTTTGAAGGATTCAGCCACAGTGTTTATACTTTCAAGAATTACGGAGCTGTCGGCTGTGCTTGCGTATAGAGGAATGCGCATGAAGGAAATGGCACGGGTTCTTTCTTGCTTGAAATCGCGATCATTTTTGTGTTCGTTGTAATAATTTTCAATGTCTTCATTCGAGAATGAAATTTCACTCTCCATGATTTGAGCGTATGGTTTAACAACATAATAAATAGATGCTTTGTCATTTGACTCGTGGAATAGGTATTTTGCATCTAAGGAATTGACGTAGGCACCCGCCTTTATCATCGCGTCGTACTTCTCTTTCAGATGCTTTTCTTTGACAAACTTGGTGTAAGCTGCGTAAATGAAGGGTCTTTCAACCTGCCATTTCGAGAATTGATCTCGCATTTGCTGTTTGATTGGCAATGTGTCTTGTCCTTGGTAGAAGGTACTTTTTACGTAAGGACTCAATAATTTTCCAAAAAGAATTTCATCCAATTCCTCATCTGTTACGATTAACCCAAGGCTTTGGTACTCGGGCTGTAGTAAGGTACTTTCAATCAAGTTTAGCCATGTGTCGTTTTCTAAACTATGGGCTTGGCTGTTTTTGTAATTGAACATAGAATCCTGTTCAATCATCAGGGATCTCCATTGGTCTTGCTTAATGGTTTCGCCATTAATAACACCAACTTTGTCTGAGGCGCCACCGAACATTGCCATTACAGCATCATACGGAATTAAGAAGCCGACAATACCAATGCCGACTAAGGCTAGTACTAGCCATCCTTGTTTACGAAGGGTTGAAATCATTGCCATAGTTATGGACTATAAAATTTAGGAGTGCGAATATCGGAAATTTGCTCGAAAATTCCTTGTTTTTTTTTGAAGTGGTTAGCTATTTATCGATTCTTCAATGTTTTGAAGCTGAACGAGCTTAATCTGACGCTCATTAACGGCCAAAATTGTGAAGCGATAGCGGTCAATCACAAATTCTTGATCGACTTCCGGAAAGTCTTGGTGAAAGTTCAGAATAAGTCCCCCAAGGGTATCATACTCTTCTTCGTTTTCAGGAAGTTCAAGTTTGTATTTCTCGTTTATGTAATGAACGTCCAACCTTCCAGAGAATTCATAAATCCCCTTCTTCAATTCACGTTCAACGTTATCAATGGTATCGTGCTCGTCATCTATCTCTCCGAAGATCTCTTCAATAATATCTTCGAAGGTGATAAGTCCGCTTGTTCCGCCAAATTCATCGACAACAGCCGCAACACTTTTTTTCTGACTTCTGAAAATTTTCAAAATCTCGTTCGCGGCCATAGGTTCGGGAACAATGGCAATCGGACGAAGAATCTCTTTGATTGATTTCGGGTTTTTGAAGAAGTCGCTGAAGTGAACATAACCAATCAATTGATCAATGTTTTCACGGTAGACGATAATTTTCGAAAGCTTTGTTTCAATGAATAAATCTTTTGCTTTGGTAATGCTCTCTGCAATGTCAATGGCAACAATTTCATTCCGAGGCAACATGCAATCGCGTGCCTTCAACAAAGAAAAATCAAGCGCGTTTTGGAAAAATTGAATCTCAAGATCCAATTCATTCTGTTGCGAATTCGCTCCGGTAAAACCTTCCAAGTAGTGATTCAAATCTGTTCTTCCAAAAACAATGTCTTGCTCTTTTGGAGAGTTTCTAAAAAGAACAGAAATGATCCATTCACTTACTTTGGTAACGCTGTATGCAAACACGAAAAGTACGGCGTACCAAATTGCAATAAGTGGTGAAAGACGAAGAAGCCATTTGTTGGGTTGAGAAGAGAGCAGGGCCTTCGGAATGAATTCACCGAAAATAAGAACCACCAAAGTAGAGACAATAGTTTGAATGATCAACACTCCATAGGAGCCAACAACATCATTTAATGAAGGGAAAGAAGATTCAAGCAAGTTGGTGAGTACATCGCCGAAAACAATTCCGTAAATAACCAAAGAAATGTTATTTCCAACTAGCAGCATGGCAAGGAAAAGCTTCGGCTTTCCTACTAGAGAAGATAAAATGGAAGCTCCGAAGACGCCTTGCTTTTTGTCCAATTCAATTTTTAATTTGTTGGAAGTCAGGAAGGCAATTTCCACCCCTGAATAGAAGGCGCAACCCACAAGGGTTCCAAGAATGATTAATATCTGAGAAACTTCGATGTTACCCATTGTTTTTGTTCATGTTATTCATTCTTCGGTACATACCAAATCGGAAAAGAAACCACATAAGCGCAATGCCGGGAATAAATAAATTCTCAGCACCTTTATCCCAACCCTCTGCAGAAATCATGTATAGCGCATATCCAAACGATGCTACCACAACAATGGCCCATAAGATGAGTACGATTTTATTTAAGTTATTCATTGTTTTCGGTGTTGAAATTTCCAGATGTTTGATTGATTTCATAATTGGAAAAACTTCCGTCACTGCGCAATCCTTTTCCTTCAAGCACACTGTTCTCAGAACTTATCTTGACAAAATCGGGAGTGTAAACCAGATCAGAATCGAGATAAAACGTGAGCGAATTCGTTTCAAGTTTTTCTTTTTTCCAGTTCTCTAGTACCAAATCACCCTTCGTCCAAAGTGTATTGCTTTTCTGAGAGAAAATAGCTTCGTTACCTCGCATTGTGCCTGTGTATTGACCAAGTGAGTCGAAAAATTCGATGTGAAAGGTTTTAGGTGCAATCAAATAGGAACTATCACTCACGTATTGATCCAACTGAACGGCGTAAATTTTTGTGCGCACCACGCCGTCGAGTGAATAGTTGAATGAAGCATTAAAAGTGCTTTGAACAGGAACGAATTTCGGGTCAGTAATAGCCTTAATCTCTGAAATTTCATTCTGACAACCAATCAAAATGAACACGGCTGCATATGCAGCTAGTATTTTCCTTACGGGGTTAATCATACTTTCTCTGCACGAACCAACGCTCGAACGGATGAAGTTTAAATCCTATGAGGAAGGAAGCGTAGTTTTCTTTTGTTGCCGTTTCTTGGGCGTTGCCGTAAGTACCGAATTCAGCCGAGAGACAAATGGTACTCGTTGTTTTCGAAGAACGCATGGGCATTTGCAATCCACAAGTAAATGCTTCTTGAATGATGTTATTCCCATTCAATCCAACATAAGTTTCTGAAGACTTCATACCTAAGCGATACGTGCAAGCTCCGAAGTAATTGTCTTCACCGCCGTTGGCGTTCGGAATATATTCTAAGCCAAGTCCAAAGCTGGTTGAATTATGGAAACTCTGATTCGAAACCTGAATTAATGAATTCAGACTTTCAATGGACTTCCAATCTTGTTGACGATAGGAAGCACTCAAAGAAAGTATGCCCGATTTTTTGAATTCATGTGAAATGGATGCGCCGAATTGTATTTTTTGAGGAAGAGTAAGTGATAGGTTCGTGTACGTTGTATCTAATACCGTAAGAACTGCTAACTCAACGCCAGAGACAGTTCGGGTAGACTGACGAATATCTTGAATTTTTGGATTCACGTTGTTTTCAAGTTCATACGTGCCTGCCAAATGGAACCAGGTTGAACGCGTAACTTTTCCAGCTGATTTTCTTTGATGAATTGGAAACGAATAATGAGCGCCGAATGTAAAGTTCGCATCTGAAAAAGTCTTTCTATTGGTGAACTTACTGTTGTAAACTGAAGTGTTATCAAAGACAATTCGATCGACTTGTAATATTGATCCAAATCGAAAGTTTAGATTACTTCCAATCGATAAACTGTGCGTTCGTGCATGCGTGCTGTCCGAATAAAGAATAAATGTTCTAGCCAATCCAAGTTGAACTTTATTCACTCCACCTTCTCCGGTGTAACTGTATTTTGCACTTAAGCTATCATTGATTGCGGAAGTATTTGAAAATTGATAGCCGACGATGCTTTCAGGCGTAATGCCCATTGCAAATCCCCATTTGCTGCCAGCACGTTTGAACCCAAAGGCAATTTCACCAACTTGTCCGCCTAAGTAATTTGTTTCTGCAGATGAGGAGAGAAGCTGTGAGCTCTTTGCGAAAACACTTCCTTGAAAAGTTGTTTCAGAGAACAAGGCGAATGAAGCAGGATTGGAAAGATTCACACCAGAAAAATCAGGAAGGGCAATTGAAGCATTTCCCATGGCAGAATAGCGCGGATTAAATCCAACTTCTGTTAAACCAATGCCAAATCTTGAATAAGGAGAATTCACAGGAATTTGTGCTTGCATCTGCGAGCACATTGCTGAAATCAAAACAAGAAAAATATATTTAAGATTCATTCGCACAAGAGATGGCATACAGTCCAATTAATGTTAAATTCAATTCTACAAAGATGCGGTAATTAAGCTGTTTAGCAAAATGAACCGAATCCGATCCCGTAAATACGAGCTGGATACCCGGAAATTGACTCGAAGCTTCTTCAATGTACGCTCTTAATTCAGATAGAATTCCAAAATTAACACTGCTCAACATTGCGCCATTCGTTGAGTTGTCAAAAACAGTAGAAGTGTCAGAGAAATTTAATGAAGGAAGTTTTCCAGTAAATTCATGCATAGCTCTCAATCGAGATTGTGCACCCAAGGAAATAACTCCCGAGTGCAACGAATTGTTCTTTGCAATAGAGTAGGTAATGCACGTACCGAAATCTATGACAAGGCTTGTTGCCCCATGAGATAATCTCGAAGCTCCCGCGACATTGGCCAAACGATCTTTACCAGCCTCGCCTGAAGTGTAGTGGTAAGTCGGAAAATTTTCAGAGGGAATAATTCTGCAGAATGAAAATCGATTTAAAAAATCGGTTTGCTCAGCCTCACTTCGAACCGATGAGTAGAAAAAAGGAAGGCTGTGCTTTGAGTGCAATTGGTTCAGCTCCTCCTGAAGATTGCTGTCAAGAATTCTTCCACTCGCAACTAAAGCTTCGTTGACGAAAAGCCCCCACTTTAAAGTGGTATTTCCTTGGTCTAGAACAATGCAATTCATTGGATAAAGACTAGTCTTTAAGCACTGTTATTGTTCCTCTGCGCTCATATAAAACACCAATTCCGTTTTTCACGGTGATGTAATAGACATAGGCATTTTCATGAACGAAATCACCACCGTTCATTCGTCCATCCCACCTATCTGATAGTTTGTTTGTTTCAAACACATAGTCACCCCATCGGCTGAAAATATTCATCGTGTATTGGTTGGTATCTGCAAAAGAAATGACAGGAAAGAACAAATCATTATTCCCATGAATCATCATTGCATTTGGAATCCAAATTATTGGTTCCTGATCCAAACATTTTTTGTTGCTATACGACGAGAACGTTTCATTCGGGAAATAGCTAATGGGCTCTGAATTAGCGCGAATACGATAACAAAATTGTCCCTTTGAAGAAAGAAAAGGCTCGAGGTCGTCTTGGAAAGACAAATAGTTCGAAGGGCCTGTCGAGGCTTGAGTTTCCACGGCACCGTCTACTGATCTCAGGACTTCGTATTCCTGAACACCATTCTCCCAATCTTCGTATTCAGACCAGTTCAAACTGTTTATCAGCAACTCTGAATTGTTGGCACCTCTTAGACGAATATTTTTCCCTACGTTCGTTGTGTCTACGTAGTAACCACAAGGATTCTGCACAATTACGCGATAGTCATAAATGATATCATCTGAATTCACATCGGTATCGGTGAAAACAATATTTGTAGCAGATTGGGTGATGTCTTGATGGTATTGCCATTCATAAGGGGCATACAGATTTTTTCTTTGAAGAATATATTTGTGAGGTACTGGAGTCGCTTCTGAACGAACTGTAATTTCAATATTCTTCGCGCTGTTCACACTTACAGATGTGATGTAATTGAAGCTCGGAGGTGTTGGGTAAAGGACGTTAACTGTTTGAACGTTTGAAATTGACCAATAGCCTGCATTACCGCCGTTTCGATAGGCTACAATTGAGTAGTAGTTATTTCCAGGAGTTATCGAAGAAAATTCATAATTCAATTGAAGTATTGAACCATCTACCGTGTCTAGCGGTGTGAAACCCATACCGTCGGGACCACCGTTCTGCATGAGAACATAATAATCAACACCATTATCCCAACCTGTGTATGGTGTCCAAGAGAAAGTAAGGGAATTTTCGCACTGCGTGTATGTGGTTGGACTGAGATAAATCGTGCAATTACAGGTTGAGCCTGTTGGACTGGTATTTGGGCTCGGGGGAGTGCCACTGTAGCAAGAATCTATGGCTGCAATGAGATAACATTCCGGCCCAGCATTCGGAGTCGAGAGCATGTCGCTGAAGACGCTAGAGTTTAGCCCCACAAAAGCGGTGTCTAACAGAGTTACTGTAGTTCCGTTACAGGCATAAATCAAATAACCGTAAGTATCTCCAACAGGGAATGGATTCCAATCCATTGTCGCTTGATTAGTGATAGAGTTTACCGTAACGCGCGTAAAAGAAGGAATAGGAGGTGCTGTTTGATCATAGAAAAAATCCCCTGCGATATTACTTGCAAAATCACAATTCGGTAAACCACTGTATCGAATTTGGAAATTCAATTCATCTCCACAAGTGGTCACCTCATGATTGTAAGAGGTGCTTGATCCAGGTAAATTGGCTATGCTACTCCAAACACCAGAAGGGTATTCTAGCCACACCTGAGCACCAACGGTAGCAAGCCATGCGGCATTGTTAGTGGGTGAGCTCCATTGTAAATTTACGAATCCAGGAGGGGAAGCCGATGCAGTTGCTGTTAGCAAGGTGCTGCAAAAAGTTTCAGAAGTTGTGAAGTTTGGTGTGCCGCCAACGTTGTCCTCAGTTGAAATGTAAACACACACTGAAGTTGTGCTCGCATTAACGTTGGAGTAGACGTAGGTTCCAGATAAATTCGTGGTCTGAGCTATTTCTGAAATTCCTCCTGAAACGTCTGTTGCAAAAATATGATTCGTAACGAAGGTGATGGGATTTGGAGAGGTGCTCCATGATATTGAAACGCTTGCCCCCTGAACCTCTAAGCAAGTAATACTGGCAATAGATTGGCCATTACTCGAAAGAGTAAAAAACAATCCAAAGATTGCGAGACAAAATATTAAGCGCTTTTTCATTTCTTAGCAGAGTGCAAAAATAGGCCTTTGGTTGCTTTCATGGCCATCTTCAAACGGAATTAAAACGAAATATTGCCTATATTTTTTTGAGCCTCTTCGAATTCTGAAATGGTTTGATCAATTACTTCTTTCGCAGATACTATTTCTTTTATCCGGGCACTCACTTGCCCAATTTCCAATTCTCCGTCTTCGAGGTTGCCTAAGGACATCCCTTTTTTGGCTCGGCCTCTTCCCAGTAATTCCTTTAATTCGTCAACACTCGCTCCTGATTCATAGGCGTTTAGCACTTCTTTGTAAAATGGGCTGTTTAACAAACGTACTGGAGTTATTTCATGAAGCGTTAGCTTCGTATCACCTTCCTTGGCTTGTAGAATTGCGTTTTTGAAATTCTCATGTGCCGCAGATTCAGTGGTCATAACAAAACGAGAGCCCATTTGCACGCCGTGTGCACCAAGAGACATAGCTGCAAGCATGCTTCTGCCACATGAAATTCCTCCCGCGGCAATAACGGGGATTGTAACAGATTCAACCACATTTGGAATGAGACATAACGTTGTTGTTTCCTCCCTTCCGTTGTGTCCGCCCGCCTCGAACCCTTCAGCAACAACGGCGTCTACGCCTGCCTCCTGTGATTTTAGCGCGAAGGCACTGCTGCTTACAACATGTGCAACCTTTATTCCGGAGGATTTTAATCGCTCGGTATATTTCTTTGGGCTACCCGCCGAAGTGAAAACTATCGGAACACGGTATTTTTCAATCAGGGCAATGTGTTCCTCAATATTAGGGTAGAGCAAGGGCAAGTTCACTCCGAAAGGCTGGCTGGTAAGCACTTGGCATTTTTTAATTTCCTCTTCAAGCTGGTCTGGATACATTGAACCAGCGCCCAATAGGCCTAAGCCACCTGCATTGGAAACACTCGATACCAAATTTGCTCCTGTGCACCAGATCATCCCACCTTGAATAATTGGGTACTTGATTCCAAAAAGTTTGCTAACTGAATTCATGTTCAAATTTTCTCCAAAAATGCGAAAAACAATTGAGTGTCAGAAATTGTTGATTATCTTAGCGAACGACTTTACCCAAAATGAAAAAAATAGTATTTCTTTTTTGCTTGGTTTTAATGCTTGCTTCAATCGAGTCAACGGCTCAATACCGTTGGGATTACGGTTTGAAAATTGGAGCTTCGAACTACCTTGGAGACATCGGAGGAAAATATCTTCCTCGTAGAGATTTTGTTGTAGACATGCATTTGAACTCAACTCGCATGTCTGCAGGCGCATACGTTAGACACAAAGTCAACAAGCGTTTGGCTTTTTCTGCGAATTTCGATTGGATTCGAATTACCGACAGGGATGCATACACGATTTATGCTCCCCGTCGCGCCCGTAACGCGAATTTCAGAAATGATCTGTTGGAGTTAGGTGGTCGCGCCGAAGTAACTATTTGGTACGACAACGATGTTGGAAACAAAGGTTATTACAATCCGGATTTTAAAGTGTTCTTATTCGCGGGTCTTGCAGGTTATTCTTCAAATCCAAAAGGACAGATCTACAACAACGGAGAAGTACAATACGGAGGAGAGTGGTTTGAATTGCGTGATTGGAAAACAGAAGGTCAAAAAGAATCCTATGCCAAATATGGATTGGCAATTCCTGCAGGTATCGGTGCTTACTTCACCTACAACAAGAAGTGGAGAGTGCAGTGGGATTTGAGTTGGAGAACAGTATTTACCGATTACTTAGACGACATTTCTACTGTTTATACAACACCAAACTCTGACGATTCAAGAGCTTATGAGTTCGTGAACAATCAAACTTATCAGGCTTTATTAGACGGTTTGGTAGCAGAAAATCCGGAATATACAGCAAATGATTTATCTATCGAGAATTTTCAAATTGCCCCAGCGGGTGCTACGTATCAGTCACCTCGTGGAGATGCCACGCACAACGACAGCTACTTAACAACACAGTTAACTGTTACTCGCGTGGTTCGTGGAAAATCTAGCTTCTACAAGTCGAAGTACAGTTACATGAAAGGAAAACCTGGAGTAAGAAGATCAAGAGCGAAGTTCTAATCTCAAAAATACTGAATCAATTTCGAAAGTGGTTTACGCAATAGCGTGAACCACTTTGGTTTTAGGCCATTTATTCGCCATGCCAAACGATCTTCTTTGTTGGCGCGAATGCGATTCTTCAGACTTACATTACTTACCCCACCTGCGCGCATGTGAATCATTACCTTCGGAAGATGAACGGCACTGCACGATTCTTTAAAGAGAAAACGTAGCATAAGTTCGTAGTCTGCTGCACTTTTGAACTGAGTGTTGAACTTTCCAAATTGATCGTAGCATCTTTTCCGAACGAAGAATGTAGGGTGAGGTGGCATCCAACCCTTCAGGAATTTTTCTTTGCGATAGGCTCCACTTCTCCATTTCCGAACGATTTTATTTACATCAATCGGATCTACATAATTCAAATCACCATACAAACAGTCAATGTTGTTTTTTTGAAAGGC
>Ga0315899_10003282_pt1 | contig 17669 bp, 22 predicted proteins | sample LakEriMetagenome_2_FD_203518 | JGI IMG/M metagenome (GOLD analysis project Ga0315899, IMG submission 203518) | Freshwater fungal communities from buoy surface, Lake Erie, Ohio, United States - Buoy 4 MA112 | ecosystem: Environmental > Aquatic > Freshwater > Lake | place: USA: Lake Erie, Ohio... | reverse complement strand
AAAAATTCGCCGTAAAAATATTTTTTTATATAATTATGATGTGATTAAATGGGGAAAAAAAAAAGCTAAAAAAAAAGCTATGCTAATCACTACTGTTCTCCGCTTCCAGAAACCGTACCGAGTCACACCATCGTCACGGCTATCTACCTCGGGACAGTGCCGAGATAACTCCCACTCACAAGGCATACAAACCTTCCATAGCAGTCGTTGTGTCGAGCCCCAAAGGTCAGGAGGGGAGGAGAGGGCGGCACGTATGTTAGTATGTAAATATGTAATATAAAGATACATAATACAACATACAAATTTCCCAACTCAGTTCCCATATCAGGTCCCCGATGATGCTATCCTACGCCCGAAGCGTGTCAACCACTCTGTCACGTCTGCAGCTGCCGTGTTCTTGTCGGTCTTGACGTTGTCGCACGCCGTGTTGACGCCTTTCTCTGCCTCATACTTTCCTGAATCTGCTACTCCAAAAGCACCCCGCACCTCATCTTCAGTCAAACGTACCGAGAAAACATGTCCTGCGCGAACCATAGTGAAAACCATCGATCCGAGTCGCAGTTCGAGTCAGAGTTCCCGCACTCGTCAATCTTAACCTCACAAATATTCCGGGCTTGTCCTCCTGTCCCAGTGTTGCCGGACAGACGATCATGTCGGTTTCTGCCGCAGCGGAAAAAAAGAACAGACTGAAAAAAAAAAGTGCGCAGGAAGACCGATGGCAGGCCGCCAGCAAACGGCCCCCCCACAACCGCGCCGCAGCAAAAGTGCAAAGACTCACCGCACATCCACACCAGCCCGGGGCCACCGCCCACCAAAGCCAGGTCAGGTCCCCATTAAAAAAAAAAGTCCATTACGGAACAGAATTCTATTTTTGAAAAGATACTACTTGCCTCCGGGTCGCCGAGAATCTGATCACAACTGCGAGCGTGTTGAGCAGGGATGTTTGTCCACGTATGTATCCTAGCTTGAAACTAAAATTGCGTGGAAATGTGGATGTTTCACGCATGCTCTTGTCTGTAACAATGGCCAATTGAAGACCAGGTAATGGTCACATGTGTTTCCATACCGTACAAGTGATGGATGATGATGTCAAAGGTCCTCTGACATTGTGCGCCGTCTCAGAGAGCAGATTCCCCAACAAAAGTACATCATTCCTATATGTGACACTATACTACTTCCTGACATGGGTTTAAGAGAGGAGGACCGTAGACCGTCTCGAGAGAATGCAACGTACGCAATCAAAAACATCTCCTAGGTGGCCGGCAGGGTTCGCGCTGTCCCACAGATTGGTGGTGGCATCCCTCCCTAGCCAGGATTTTGTCCAGATTTATGACACAACGAGCGACAAAGCGTCTGTCGGGCATGGCAATGATGCGCTGAGCGGCGCCAGTGGGATAAGCAAGTGCACGGGATGGCTCTGCACCCCATCAGCGCCACCTTTCGCTCTTTCGACCCAACTTCTATTGAGGTTTTCAGCCTGAGGCAAAAGCGTGTGATGTCGTCGGATCTTCGGACAATACGCCAGATGTGCAGCTGGATGCGGATACAGAAGCCCAAATTATCGCGAGAGTCCTCGAGACGATACACCTGTCGCACCTTCCTGATCACAACTGTAATCAAGTGCTGGAGCTGAGACCTTGAGCTCTCCTTGACTTTTGCTGCATCCTTGCCAGCAACCCCAGTTAAAGATTGTCAGGACAATAAAGCATCTCTGTCCTGACTCACGAATGGCAAATTTGTTGAATACTGGTCCTTTATTAAACAGCCCACATATAAACGCGACAGAATCACGCAAAAAATAATATCCACGCCACGCATTAGCCCCCGGGTTCCAGATGGCACATATTGTAGGTCAATATCCGGCGGCCCTCGCCTCATAGACCCTCTAGGCACAGCCAGAGCCTTATCATCCTCCATCAAATTCTAATTCCCCCCAGGCCCGCGGCCATTACCTCATCCTCCGTCAAATCCAACATGACACCGACATAGGCGCAATAATTGATCAAGCCTGTCTTGTCACCATTTGCCTTCAAGTCTGGACACTTCACGTCCGCCTCTGCAATATACTCGTCAACCTCGGCTGTGTCCATGGGCTCCCCGAAGTGTTCTAGGATGTGCTTCAACTCCTCAGGGGATATTGTTCCTGTGCTCGCAGGAGACGAAATTCAGCTCCGTTCACGATAGCTCAACCCAGGGCAGACGCGCAAGTGCAGGCCGATACAACGGGATCCCGCGCCCTCTCGTCTGCGTGGCGGCATGCAACTGAGAGTCAGGGAACGCAACAACACGCTGCACATGGGCGCGAACTCCACCTCGATTCTGCTTGTCGAATACGCGAAAAGCTGCTATTAGCTGGTCCGTTGTTTCCTTGGTCTCCAGGCGCTTGGCAATCAGCGGGACGGTATCGTGTTTTGACACGGCCCCCTCTCCGTTTGGGTCTAGCATCTGTGGTACGGCGCCACGTCAGGCTTTCACAACAGTTTGCAATTGTTTTGAAGAGATCCATCTGTGCACGGCAGGTGGATCGAAGCTTGATGCCTTAGGCGCCAATTGCCGAGTCCTTGAAAGCACAGTAAGCATGCGCGTGCGCACACACTGCAAGCACACCCACACTCGGGCCCAAGGGCCGCAGCAAGCTTGGCCACTCCGAAGTTGGTCTGCAGCTGCGGAACAGGGCGGAGCAGGCGTGCACTGTACCGAAAGGTATTCCCGTTCCTCCCTCTTCGATATGTTCAACTTCATGGCCTGAAAGACAGAGATGAGATCCGCCGACGGGATTTTCCCCTCCTTCTTCTTGTCAAAGAGATCGAAGGCCTCATTGAACTCGGCCAGCTTCTCATCTGTAAGCAGCTCACTCTGCCGGGGCCCGCGACACGTACAGCAGGTCAGAGCCCACGTGCGGACCCCGCGCGACCCCGTACACGCGGCGCGCGCTCGCACGGCTCCCGTCCGCCGCCTGCCGTACGCGCACTACGGGCCCGTAGTGCGCGTACTTCAGCGCTCGACGCGCGCGGGGTGGGGGCGGGCGCGCTCACCATGGTTCCACTCGAGGAGCTGGACCACTCGAGGAGCTGAACCTGGCGCCTGTCGTCTCGGGGCGGCTACTCAAGAAAAACGGCTGAGTTCGACTGGGGAAAAAAAAAAGAGCAGTTTAGGAAACACACCAGATTGTCGCAGTGGTTTAGGTTGGTGTCTAAAAACTGTATTTGCGAAAAGCCAGAAGCTGCCTCTTCCCAATCGGAGCAGACCATGGTGTTCGAGCAGCTCTCCGAGGGCATACCAACCGCCTGCACCACCATTGAGGAGGTGAGGCCCGGCGCTGACAGATCGCGCGCGTGTCCTCGAGCCGTGTGCAGCGCAGGTGCCTGGATCGGAGCAGCGGCTCACCGCCCAGAGCCTCTTTTGTGCGGCCCTTTCGCCGCCCGGCGGCGCTCGAGGAAGCCGGCTGACTGGCGGCGGGCGGCTGGAGGCGGGGCGGGCGGGCTAGGTGCAGATGTCAGTTCGGCGGGGTCTGTCGCAGTGGCTTGCCGGGAACAGCGTCAGGCCCAGGAGCCCTGCATCCTGCTCATGACTCCAGGCGTGATGCTGCGGCGCGTGCAAATGAAGCACGCGGCTCACCTTAAACCGACAGCTGTCACATGAACACGCCAGCTTTTACAACAATTCAGGGTCGGTGGAAAGGGGAGTCAAAGCAGTGCAACAAACAGCAAAACAGCGAGACCGTCTGGTTGGCAAACGGATCGCAGCTGGATGCGTGCATGCTAAGCTCGTGCGTACATAGTACATAAGGCAGGCCGCGAGTGGGTCAGTAGTGCATCTAGTGCAAAATCAAAAGTGGTTGTATGGGTTCCGAGCGAGCCATTCAGAAGGGCTCTTACATTTCATGAGCCATCAGCTGAAATGTGCTTGTGCCACTTATGGTGCAGGTGGGCTCGACCGGAGTTGGTGCCCTAACGGTGGCGTTCGTCATCTTCGCTGTGTCCACCGTTGTGTTCCTTGCCAAGGCCAACAGCAGCGGCGAGCAGAGGAAGTGAGTTATGCTTCGGCGCTGAATGTGCTAGTGGATGCCTTTCCTGCGTGCAGAAGCTGTTTGTTTCCTAGAACATCCATGTGCAGAAGCTGTGCTGGGCTTACCTGCTCGCAAAACTCGTTTTCGCATATGATGTAGACCACGAGGTGTGTAACACCGATCGTGTGCGAATGATAGGTACTACTACCTTTCGACCTACATCTGCGGCTTCGCCGCCATGGCATACTTCGCCATGCTTTCTGGCCAGGGTTGGACCGCCATCGCGGGTTGCAGGCAGTTCTTCTATGCCCGCTATGCTGACTGGCTGGTCACCACTACCCTCATCGTTATCCTCCTCGGCCTGGTTGCGAATGCCGGCAACGATGTTATCTTCGGTGCCTGCGGCGCCAACGGTAGGACATTATGTTGCCCACATCACATCCATCGCCCTGCAGCGCTGCTCCCCGGGGGGTCAGCGTTGAGTTTACGAGCCTGGCGTATCGCCGCCCAGCTGCTCTGTGTGGCTGTGCTAATGAGTTGGCCCTGGAGCACAAGCGTCCGGAACACTTTCTGTTGCGTGCGAGTAATTTTTGGGGACGTGCAGGCATCTACGTTGCTGCGGGCTACATGGGGTCCGTCTCGGTGGTCACCACCGTCAAGTGGTTCTGGTTCCTCATCGGCCTTGCGGCCTTGTTTGGTGTGGTTGTGCACTTCGCGCAGACCTTCAAGGCCTACGCTGATGCTAAGGGTGGTGCGATCTCCTCGCTGTACGGTAAGCTCGCCTGGCTTTCCATCCTCGCCTGGATCTGCTACCCCGTGGTGTGGCTGTTCTCCGAGGGCTTTGCTTCGTTCTCGGTCTCGTTCGAGGTCTGCGCCTACGCCATCCTCGACATGATCACCAAGGTTGTGGTGTCGTTCATGGTCATGTCTGGTGCGTTATTCCTTGCCCGGCAGCAGTTTGGCTTGCGTCTTGCGCTTGCTCTGTGCGCCGCATCGTGTGTCGGAACTGAAAAGTGCTGTTGCGTATTGTCGTTGCGTGATGAGCAGCCCACGACCTGCTGGGTGGTATGGGCGGACGCCAGTCCGACTACGCCTAAGGCGATGTACGATGTCTTGGACGAGCTGGCGAGGCACCCTTACTGAGGAGCCATCCGCGAATAGCTCGCAATCGGGGATTTATGCGCTCACAAGGATCAGTAGGCGTGTGAGGCGTGGAGGATTGGGTTCCCTTTCTCGTCGGATCTGAGATAAGTTTGTAGTTAGGTTAGCGAGAGGGGTTGTCTTAAGGGAGGGTTTATTGTGCTTTCCGTCTCCATTATCAATAAATGGACGACGTCGAAAGGTGCGCTTGAGCATTGATGCGCCGCCTTGGTGCAACAGCGTCGAAGGAGAAGGCTACCCGCAATTTTTCTTAATAGCAAAGGATGCTGCAGCGCACTACCTTGTAGCAGCGGCTTGACGCGGTTTAGCTTCGAGAGGCCTTCTCTTGGCCGAAAAACGGTGTCTGCGAAGGGCCGCCTGGATATCTGGCTCGGGTTACCATCTTCAATGAATCTTTATCTACAAGTCGTGCGGATAATTATACACAGTGGACTAAATTGGGTTGGGTATTAAGAAATATTCCGTATAGACATTAGACTTCTTGAACTGAGCGCGACCATGGTGTTCGAGCAGCTCTCCGAGGGCATACCAACCGCCTGCACCACCATTGAGGAGGTGAGGCCCGGCGATGTCTGGCCGCGCGCGTGTCCTCGAGCCGTGCGCATCGCAGGTGCCCGGATGGGGGTTGCGGCGCGCCGTGGACCATGTGAAGCATGATTAACATACTAAGTCCATCTCTTGTCTTCGGCCAGTTCTTCTCCGCGACCCTCACAAATGCCATTCCTGACCCAATGACACTTCCTAAAGTACCAACCTCGTTGTCGTCCTCGCGACGTCCATTGCCTGCAGAGCATCGGGTTAGCATCCCTGTCATGCAAGGCATGGAGCATCTGTCACGGGCACTCACAAGGTTAGGGCGGGCGAGCGCGCGGCCCAGCGTTGTATTTCAGGGAGGTAGCCCCGAGGTAGTTGGGGCCGCAACGTGTCGTGCACCGCCGTCGCTGCTTCCAAAACAAGCCAGAAAAAAATCTGGTCTCAGACTCGCCGCCTAATGCATTAGGCAGACCGCTGCCTGCGCAGGGGCGGATGCAGCAAGCAGAGACAGGAAGACGAGGGGCTGTCGACACGGCGACTTTTGCTTGTATAGGGTGTGTATAAAGAAGAAAAAAGCAAGAAGTATACCTCACCTGATGACACGAAGTATCCCGAGCCTGCCAAATAGCCTCCCAGGCGAACTTTCTCAAGCCAAGGTCTGAAAGCATCTGTGTACGTGGGCTTCTGCGCGTTTGCGCCTCCTCCGCCTCGCTCCGCTTCATAGGAGGAGCTCAGATACACAAAGGCCAATTCGTTCTTCTGAAACCAGTCGCACACAAAGCTCGGGTCCATGGCCCCGTTCCCCAGACGGTCATTGTATCCGTAGTCGGCACCCCCTTGCCCTTCCCCTTGCGCACCGTGAGAGGCGTGCCGCAGTGGCCCCCAGCCGTGCACCTCGAGGCTGTGACAGCCAGCATCAGGGTTGCACCCAATGTCTCCCAGCATCCGCTGCCATGCAGCGCTGCTGCCACCTCCGCGCAAGCTCCACTGACCCCCGGGGGATTGAAAGAGGGCAGAGATGTCGAAGAGGAAGAGCTGGGCGTTGCTGGGAGTCTGCCAGTCGGAGATGACAACAGAGGCCATCTCGCCATCGAAAGCGTCGCCGGGCGACAGGCCCATCGCCGCCCTCAGCTGCCCTTGCACGGTTTCTGCCCCCAGATCTTTCTGCCCCCAGGTCTGGTGCACACGGCAGCGGGCTCGAAAGGACCCATCCTCGCAGATGCCTTGCGCCGAGACGATCAACGGCAAGTCCAAGAGGGACTCAAGGTGCGGTGCCGCTCGCAACCCCGCCGGCGACAAGCGCCAGTCTTTGTCACGCTGAATCTCAAAAAATGACGTTTGACTCGTCGTCACCGGCAGCCCGTGGAGCGTCTGGAGTTGCACCTCGACCTTGAAGCGCCCGTTGGGCAGTTCCCCGAGCCACAAGGCATGGCCGTCGCCACAGCGAAAGCTCACGGTGCACAACGCGCCCTCTTGTGCATCACGAGGGTTAGCCTCCGGACCGCCTGTGCTGCGTGCGCCTGGGAAGCCCGCACGGCGGCCAACCTCCTTGACAAGATGGTGCGACACGTGCATCCAGACGGTCCCGTCTGATTTTTTGTCGTCGACGCCCCCGGCATCTCCCTCGGCCCCGACCCCCGCGCCCGCTTGGTCCTCAACACATGCGCCCGGGGCGAAAGACTCGCTAGAGAGTGCAGAAACGCGGGCACACACTTGAACCTGTGCCGTGACCTCGGAGGTAGGCACGTCGGGCGTGAGGGCATACCTGTGCTCCTGCCACATGGAAACCAGCCCCTCGTCGGATTCCAGTCGGTGGAGGCCCAGGATGCCGACAGCCTCTTCCGGCGCGATCTGCGCGTCTGGCGGCGGCCACATGAGTTCGAAATGCGGCGCCGTCGCCGAGAGCACGCGCGTCGCCCAGCACGTCCTCTCTACCATGTCTATTCCCTGCACATTCGAAGTGGCGGGCACAGCGAAAAAGAGCGAGGGGTCGCGGCGGTGGGCGAGCGACAGCGCCTGCCACTCTTGCGTCACCACGTGTCCGTGGTCGAGGAGCCAGCGGTGCGTCGCAAGGTACTCAGCATGCAGCTTGGCGATTGCCCCCGCACTACCTCCCATCACCTGCCCATGAAAGAGTAAGGACCTGGTGGTGAGGGAGGAAATCGCCAGCGACCCATACCAGCCAGCGCAATGCTTGGTGCCGACAAAGGCCAAGACCCTGTCATCCTTATGCATAGCGGCCCGGAGGTATGCGAGATCGAGCGGTGCTGACAGCAAGTGGGCACACCTTCCGAGGTCCACCCACAGGAAAGCGCCTGTGTGCCTGCGAGAAATTCTGAAAAGTCAGTGTCCTACCACATTTCATGTACGCTATCAGTACAAAGAGTAATTTTTCAGAATTTGTGCCAGGGGTTGACGCGCGCTGACCAGTGCAGCCAGCTCACTTTGTTCCAGGCCAGTTGCCTCATGCGCACAGCAATAGGTGCCTCGGCATGGCACGCGTCTGCCGTCTCCCCTCCGCTTTCCGCTTCTTGCAGATTCAGTGTCGCATTGGCTGCCGCGCGCTGCCACTCTTGAGCAAACGGAAACATGTCCAGCGGCTCCTGCCCCGGCGGGCCAAAAAGGTTCGCGTTACCCACCACTGGGTACTCCTCGCCTGTGCCCTCCAGGGGCCGCACAGCCGAGTCTTCGGCAACGAGCACAACACGCACCTCTTGGTGCAGCAAGGGCGTCAGGCGCGGGAGGAGGGCGCGCTGGGTGATCAAAACCGCAGGCAGCCGCAGCTCCAGCACTGCCACGAGGCCCCAGTACGCGTGCTCGTCGAGCGTCGAGTCTGCAAGTCCGCCCCCGTCCCCCGCCGCCCCCGCGCCCGCGTCGATCAGCGAGAACACGAGCGTAACGTCTGTGTCCCCAGTCTCCGCCGCAGCACACTCTGGGGGCACGGGGCGCCCCTGCAGCAGCCCGCTCACCGACCCGTCCTTGAGGTGCGCAGGCGCCGGGGGCTCGAGGTGCGCGCCCTCGACGATGCGGCAGCGCCCAAACGGCGCCGTGTGCTCGCCTGCCCCGAACACAAAGCCGGTGCAGCAGGTGTGCTCCGAGCACGCGGCTGCACATTCCTCCCAGGTGCCAACCGCGATCTTCTCCCGCACCGACACGCCCTGCTCCTTACCCGCGCCGAGCAGCAGGATGTCTGCATTCACAAACACCACCACGTCACTGTCGTCCCTGCCCGCGTCCGGAGCCTCAGGCGCCCCGAGGCACAAAGCGGCAACGACGATCAGGGCAGCGGCGCGCATTGGCAGCCGCTGCCAGATCGCCCCTGACATCGTTTCTCAGTGCCGAGACTCGTCGACGGGTCTCTCTGCAATAATCTTGTGTGTGTGTTTATTACTGCAGGACCTATTACAAAGCTGTTCGCCCTGACCGTTTAGACGGGTCATGGCGAGACGGGGTTCATGGCCGTCGACGGAGGGTCTCCTGCCGGCGGACGGACAGTACGTGGCGCAGGCGGAGGAGACGTGCAACGCGATCGCCAAGCGCCTCGGCTTCAACGCGCAGGAGCTGGTGCGCCTGAACAAGGACCGATACCCGGGACTGCGCCCGCACGCCAAGGTGTGTTCTTAACACGGCGTGCCAGCAGGCCTGCCTGGGCGCGCGCTGGCGTGTGCCCGCGTGCCGGGCGCACTGACGCGTGCTCCGCGCACAGCTTCTTGCCGAAACCCTCCTGGTGCTCCCGGCGGCCAAGAGGGCGGAGCCTGGGCCGGACTCACCCGCCACGGGGAAGCGGCGCCGGAACCATGCAGACTTGGGCAATCCCCTCGGGCTCAAGCAGGACGGACAGTGGCCAGTCACCGTCGGGCAGATGATGCCAACTCCGGTGCCCCCGCTGCTCCGCTGCGCGGCGAGAGCACCCAGGCCGCTCGCGCCGGAGCTTTGGGCCAGGCGCACTGACGTGTCGCGGGCGTGTGCAGGTGTTCTATCCGACAGAGGAGGAGTTCAAGGACTTCTACGCATACGCGCAGAAGCTCGACAGGCTGGTCGGGCACATCGGGGTGTGCAAAGTCGTACCGCCCAAGGGCTGGAAGGCTAGGCCACACGACCTCTACACCCTCCAGGACTCGTCCGCGAATCTCGAGGAGTCGCTGCAGGTGAAGAAGCCCATCCGGCAAAACGCGATCGGTGGCAAGGGCCTGTACGCCAATGTGCACGAGGTGAAGCGGAGCATGAAGCTGGCGGACTTCAAGAAGGCGGCGATGAGCAAGGAGTTCGCGCCGCCCATCGACGGGCAATTCAAAGAGCTGACGGATGATGACGTGGACCAGCTGGAGCGTCGGTTCTGGCGCAACGTGCTCTTCAACCCGCCTATGTACGGCGCCGACTGCCCGGCACCCACGGGGCTGCGGTCGGACGGGAAGGAGGGCCTGTTTGACCCGTTGACGTGCGGGGACTGGGACCTGGCCAAGCTGCCGTCGCTGCTGACACATGGCATCAAGAAGCGCGTGCCGGGCGTGAACACGCCCTTCCTCTACATCGGCATGTACCGCGCCGCGTTTGCATGGCACTGCGAGGACATGGCAAACATTCTCAAAAGTACTCCATGCAGTAACTTTTATTTAGTGCTACAATGTTTTAGGGCACTGATTCTCAGAACTTTGGTCAGGACCTGCACTCGATCAACTACCTTCACTGGGGCGCGCCCAAGACGTGGTACACTGTGCCCGCAACGCACAACACCAAGCTGGAGGAGCTCGCGCGCAAGTTCTTCCCCGTGCAGTCCAGCGAGTGCAAAGAATTTCTGCGGCACAAGAGTGTGATGATGGAGCCGAGCCTCCTCCTAAAGGCCAACATCCCGCTCACGCGCACGGTGCAGCGTGCGGGCGAGTTCATCATCAACTTTCCTGGCGCCTACCACAGCGGCTTCAACAACGGCTACAATTGCGCGGAGTCGTGCAACTTTGCCACCGAGTACTGGATCCCCTTTGGCGTCAAGGCAAAGCCGTGCTCGTGCGCGGGTGGCAAGGACTCGGTGCGCATCAACATCGGCTCCATCATCAAAAAGATCGGCGTGGACAAGGTGAAGGTCAAGGGCGAGCAGTGGGTGCAGTGCGACAAGTGCTCCAAGTGGCGTGATCTCCCCCCGTACCTCATGCACCTGGTGCGCGATGACGACGGCGAGCTGTCAGCCTTCTCCTGCAACATGATCGAGGGCGTCACGTGCTCCACCAAGGAAAGCGCTGCCGCCACGGCCAACGACGGCGAGGCCTGGGAAATCGACGGCAAAGTGCAGATCGGACTCAACGCAGACTTGGAGCAGTGGGTCATGTGCGAGCTGTGCAGCAAGTGGCGCCGTCTCCCGCCCGGGCACGCCATCGACGCAGACGCCGCCTTTGTGTGCAGCATGTTGCCGGCCGTTACGTGCCAGGATGCGGAGGAGATGACAGACGTCGACGGCGACGACCGCGCGTGGGAGCTCATGGATGTGAGCAACAAGAAAACCAGATTCAGGGCGTGGACAAAAGAGGACGAGAAGCGCCTGCGCATAGCGGCCCTGCGCGACGAGCTCAGCGGCTACTGCATCGCAGAGTCAGCGGTGGCCGACTGCGGCGAGGACGTGGAGGCGCTGGTGGCGTTGATTGAGGATGCCAAAGACAAGTGGGGCGCTCGGTGGCAGCGGGTGCATGAGCGCTGGCTGCAACTGGCGCACCCGCTCCGCCGAGAGCCCGCTGCACAGCCACCGCATGGGGGGGAGAGAGAGAGCCTGAGAGAAAGAATCTTGGAGAGAGAGGCAGGCGCGAACGCCGTCGCCGGGGGCGAGGGCAGTGGCGGCGAGCGGGCGGCAGACGAGAGGCGAGAGGCGGCATGTCCGGGGGTGTTGGCGCGGCGGGAGACGGCGGCAAGTGCTGCGTGTGTGGCGCAGAAGCTCTGGCTGTTGACGATGGAGGCGGAGGAGGAGCGTGACTCCCATCGCCGCGCACGCGATGCTGAGAAGCGGCGCCTCAAGCTCCTGTCCACTCTCGCTCAGGTCTCATGTCACGTGATTGCGCTGGCCTCAATACACACACACACACACACACACACCTCAAGCTCCTGTCCACTCTCGCTCAGGTCTCTTTTCTACCTAAACCCTAAACCCTAAACCCTGCCCACTCTCGCTCAGGTCTCTTCTATCCGCCCCAGCGCCACACTCCCATTGCCCCTCCGCGTGCTGCTTCTGGGGGGGGACACGCCGGGGTTGTGTGTGTGGGAAGGGGAGAGGCAGAGAGAACCTCCATCCCCCCCCTCTCCCTTTCCCCCACCGCTCCCTCTTGCGGCACGAGCACTGCTGTCTTGATGGAAGGAACACTCTCGGAACACTCTCCTGCTTTGTCACGTGTTGGCCACGTGTTGGCCAAGGAACACTCTCTCCTGCTTTGTCACGTGTTGGCCTGCTCGGTGGGGCGTAGTCCTGCTTTGTGACGTTCTGTCCTGCTTTGTCTCGTGTTGCCACCATGCTCCAAGGGCCGCGCTGTCGCCTCATGGACAGGGTGCGCGCTGACGTGTCACGTGATTACGATGGCCTCCACTCACACACACACACACACACACACACACACACACACACACACGGCAGGACGCGCGGACGGCGAGCATCTTCACCACGGCGCTGAGCGAGGCCATGGGCAAGGCGCTGCCTGAGGAGCGGGTGGCAGCCGTAAAGATAAAGATGGAGGTGGACGCTGAAACAAAGATTGAGGTTGAAACTGATGCTCACGCCGAGCGAGCAGGGGCCAGTGATAGAAAAGCGCTCAAGTCGCACGAGACGGCGGAGCACGTGGAGGAGTGGCGCTACGCAGCTGTCACAGTCTCAGTTTTGGCCCTCGCGTCTTCTCCCCCTCCCCCCATCCCTGGTGAGCGGGCTCGGCTTTGCCTTGCGCTACCCTCCCTCGCCTCCGCTCCTGTCCACCACTGGCAAGTGCGCGCGCACAAGAGGCTGTCTGTCATGTCTGTGATTCCTGTCAAACTGTCTCTCATGTTGGTCACTTACACACATGTCTCTCACGCCTGTCATGTCTATACAGTCCATCCTGTATAGAGACATGATGGACTGTATCACAGACATGATCATATACATACATGGACTTACACACATGTCTCTCACGCCTGTCATGTCTATACAGTCCATCTGTCTGTGAGACAGTCCATCATGTCTGTGAGACTGACGTCATGTCTCTCATGCCTGTCATACAGTCTATCTAGTCTCAAGTTTCATGTCTCTCAAGTCTCAACAATATATATATATACATATAGTCTCAAGTTTCATGTCTCTCAAGTCTCAACAATATATATATATACATATATATGTATGTATGTATGTATACAGCGATCATGTCTCTCAAGTCAGTCATACAGTCTATCAAGTCTCTCATGTCTGTCATAAAGTCTAACGCGCACGTGCGCAGGCATGGACGACAAGGTGCAGGCAGCAATGGCAAAGCTGTTGTCGCCCGCGGGCAAGGACGTGCGCACTGTGCGTCTGCCGCGCGTGGAGGCGGCGGAGCATGGGAGTGAGCAGTTTCTCCAGGCGCAGGCGGCGCAGGGAGTCTCGAGAGTCTGCTGCTCCTCCAGCAGCTGGCCGGGATGTGTGGGATGGAAGGAGTTCACGTCGCCCGAGGGCAAAAAGTACTACCACCACGCCCCCTCCCGCTCCTCCTCTTGGGACCCGCCGCCCGGTATGTCTTTGTATGCGTGTGTGTGTGCGTGTGTATGTATGTATATTTGCATATGTATTGTATATATATGTATATATATATATTGTATGTATATGTGTGTATGTATATATATATATATTGTATGTATATGTATGTGTGTGTGTGTGTGTGTGTGTGTATAGGTTGGGGGCATCAATATATATATATATATATATACATATATTGTATATATATGTATATATATATATATATAGGCTGGGGGCAGCAGGCGCAGGTGGACTACCTATACCTGCGGCCCGTGACGCAGGGCAAAGACAGCGTGCTGCTCGACAAGTTACTGCCCCACTTGGCCGCGCAGAGGCCGGCGCCATGCGCTGTGCTCGCACGCGATGTGCGCGTGGCGGTGGGCTACTGGCACCGCGACGGCATGGAGAGCAAGGCGCGACTCGACGCTCTCATCGCCGCCGCTGCGCGCAAGGTGGTTGTGGACCTTGTGGTGGCCTGCATCAAGGACCACCTGGCCGCACCCTCAGCCTCCCCCGCCGACGCCCCCGCCACTTGCTCCTTCGCTGACGCTCCCGCCACTTGCTCTTTAAGTACATCGAATGACCCCAAGGCGTGGCTCATGGAGGTGGAGGCGGAGGCGGCCGCTTCCTCTGCCCAGCCTGCTGGTGGCCAGGGTGGGCAGAGTCTCACGGTCAAGGCGATGCGCGGCGAGGAGGGCGTGACACGTGTGGAGAAGGTGGTGAGCGACGGGGTATGGGCGCGCGCTGGCCGTCGCCAAGACGTGCAGGTGGTGTCGATGATGCAAGAGGGCAGGCTGGAGCGCTACATGGTGGTGGAGGAGCCGGAGCTGCTCGCGGACATAGCGCGGCAGCGTGCTGAGAAAGCCTTGCGCGAGGCGCGCCATGCCGAGTGGGTGCGGCAGCAGCAGCCACCGCTGGGGCAGGAGGCGGCGCGTCAGCGTGCCACGCTGCAGACGCTCGACGCGGGTCTAGGAATGATGAGCGAGCGCGTGCTCTTTCAGCTCCAGCAGATCCAGCAACTCTGCACCCTCCAGCAGCAGCTCCAGCAGCAGCCGAGCACGCAGCATCTGCTGCAAGCAGCGCTCTGGCAGCTTGCCACGGCTGGCCCTGCCTCCTCTCTGTCCTCGAGCGCCGCCGCTCGCGAAAACCCGTGAGGGGACTGGCGCTGCTTGCCCGCCACTCTCCTGCACTGGGGGCGGGGCGGGCGGGCGGGTGGGCGAGTTATGGACCCTGAGCAGTGATTTAATTAATTCGTGAAGAAAGGTTTTGGGGGGCGAGGAGGCTTGCCGGGTGTGGGTGGATCAGTGGCAAGTAACGCTAAGATGCAGTAATCCTACTAAGATCAAGTTGATCAAAATTGTCTTGAGACAAGTGCCGAGTATCGTTCAGACGGATGTGTCGCAAGGTGACCATGAGAGAGCGAGAGAGAGAGAGAAAGAGAGAGAGAGAGAGAGAGAGAGGCTAAGACGATGTGTCACAAGGTGAACATGAGAGAGAGAGAGAGTGAGAGAAGTTTTATTGACAAACGAAAAGTGACTCAAGGTCGGTAAGCACAATGCCCTGTCGGGTAACACCGCCTCTGGGCGCACGGGCCCAGAATATAACGGCGAGACTATACCCCCACTCTCTGCTTGGCCATGTGGCACGCCTTGGCGGGCACAAGGGGGCTCAAAGTTCGCTCATCGGGAAACGCAGATCTCGCCGAGGGAGGACTTTGTACTTTGGAGTCAAGTTTTTCACCTTTTCTTCAAAGTTGGGAATCCTGAAGGCCCTCAGGCGCTGTGAGCAGGATGCTCGGGGCTAGTTACCCGGCGCGCTGTTGTGAAATCACCCACCTTGTAGTCGCCCACTGGTACTTACAAGTTCTGTCGTCTTGAAATTTTCGGACCCGGTGTTTAGGTCCCCCTTAACACACACGGCTCCCTACGGGTTCGTGACCTCCCACCGTGTTTCGCTATGACTCAAGATCATCGGATCATGATGATCATCGGATTATCTTGAGGGGCCGGGGTCCCGGGCCCCGTTATGGACCATGGCTCCTAATAAAGCTCTCCCTCTCTCTCTCTCTTCGTAATAAAGCTCTCTCTCTCTCTCTCTCTCTCTCTCTCTCTCTCTTTCTCGCTCTCTCTCCGAGTCTCTCTCCCGTGTGCCAGAGTCCGGGTGAAGTCTTCGCCATGTAGGATGCTACCCCGACATTGTGGGTGGGGAAGCAGGATAGCGCGTTTTGATGCGGAGTCCGTGCCGCGGGCGCCGCCCTAGACCCCCCGTTATGGACTGTAGTTCATAATAAAACTCTCTCTCTCCCTCTCTCGTTATGGACTGTGGTTCCTAATAAAGCTCTCTCTCTCTCTCTCTGGCAATGTCGCTCAATCGCGCCACGCAGCCAGGTCCAGTGTCTCCGGGCGGTGGCGAACAGAGCCTCTCATCAGAGTCAGGGGAAAGTCTTCGCCATGTAGGATGCTACCCCACCATTGTAGGTGGAGAAGCAGGATAGCGCGTGGTGATGCGGAGTCCGTGCTGCGGCCGCAGCAGTGGGTCTAGCGAACAGCTCCACCCGCCCCCCACGACAAAGGGTTTAGGAGACCTTCTATTGTACTGTTGGCGCTAGTTGACGGGCGCTGCGGACGGTTACATACATTTGAGTGGAGGTATTTAGGAACATGTCAGTGCCGAAAGGCCAGGAGGGAAAAGGGTTTGCAGGGAGTGTCTCTTCGTTTTCCTAGTAAAAGCGTGCAGGAGTCGAGCTCCGGTTTTTCCTCGCAAACCTTAGGTCTTCGCTTCGCGCCGTCCCGCACCGCTTCGCTCAGCTCCGTCAGCGCACCGACAACGACAGTACATCTATCATAGAGAACATCTTCTGTCTATAGAGAACACATTCTATAGCAGCGCCATGGGAGCTGCTCGCTAGACCTTTTGACATAGAATGTGTTCTCTATAAGACAGAAGATGTTCTCTATAGATAGAAGGTCGATAGCAGCGCGCCATTCGATAGCATAAAAGTTGTTCTCCAGGTGTTCTCAAGCCCTATTACTGATGTGGTCGATAGCAGGGCCATTCGATAGCAGCATCGTCTGTGTCATAGGTTAGAATGACAAAGAATGTGTTCTCTATAGACAGACGATGTTCTTTATAGATAACCCCGCCCCGCGGTTACGGTCGCGTCCATCGGAGTCTGGGCTGCAGGCGTAGTGCAGGGCGTTCCAAGAGGAAGCCACGAGGCTGTCTAAAGCCACGCAGCTGTCCTCTGCGCGGCGGTGCACGTGGCTAATGTTGGTACTGCTACAAGTTGAGTGATGATGATGATGATTTATTGAGTGCTGTCCAAACGAGGCTCCTGGAGAGCGTACACTTGGCGTGTTGCTTGCGCCAGGGCCTCTTGGAACTCTTCGTCAAATGTGCATCCTGCGACAGAGTCGACCCGTTACTGCTCCACCCTCGTCGAGTCCTCCCTCGCCCTGTGTCCCATGAGGTGTGTGTGTTGACTCCAAGAACTGTCCACACCTCAAGTGGGACTTTTGCCATGACTGATCCGACTGTGTCGCCGTCGCGCGTGCGTACTGCTCCAGCGTCGACAATAAAGAAGCCAGCGTGCGAAGGTGGCAGTTTGCCTCGAATGCATCTCGCCGCCTGCAGGGTAGCACACACATGTACCTGCAGATGTGTATCGAGAGGGGGGGCTCAGTTAGGATGGATTTGTGTACTAAATGTGTAGCTGGCCTGTGGTTCACCAAAGGCGTCTCCTTAACTATCTTTTATGTTTATGTGTGGACAGTCACTAACTGATGGGTTGCCCCAAGCAAGGTGACATTACCTCGTGCATAGAGAGCGTCCCTGTGGTGGGAGAGATAAATGTTTGCTTTACACCGGTGACGCAGGACCGCTGGTCACGCATGACGTCAGCTGGGGGTAAGTTTTTTGTCGAGATGCTGTTGCATAGTCTTTGCTATGTGCGACGTCAGCGACGGTCTGATGACATACGATCCTGGGGTGTGAGATTATGGATGGTGTAGTGATGTGTGCTGAGTTAGAGAATGAAAAATTCATTGTATATATATTTGGATATAAATTCATGTATGGGGGGGAGGGAGGGAGGGATCCAGGGAGGGAGAGAGAGAGAGAGGGAGGGAGCCAGGGAGGGAGAGAGAAAGATGGACGTAAACGCGTAAGGACGCACTGGAGGTCCTAGGAACCTCTTGACATAAATTCTTCCGGGTTTTCAATACAGCTCCATCCAACCAGATTTCCCACGTT
>Ga0315899_10003281_pt1 | contig 17669 bp, 14 predicted proteins | sample LakEriMetagenome_2_FD_203518 | JGI IMG/M metagenome (GOLD analysis project Ga0315899, IMG submission 203518) | Freshwater fungal communities from buoy surface, Lake Erie, Ohio, United States - Buoy 4 MA112 | ecosystem: Environmental > Aquatic > Freshwater > Lake | place: USA: Lake Erie, Ohio... | reverse complement strand
GGCCTCGGCGTCTGGCAGCTTCAGCGCAAGGCCGAAAAGGAAGCTCTGCTCGCCCGTTACAACGCGGCCGATGGCCTCCCCGCCATAGCATGGCCAGTCGTCCCCGATCCCAAGTCATTACCGCTGTTTCGGCGCTCTACGGTCATGTGCGGCAAGGTGATCAAAATCGAGTCGGTGTCCGGCAGCAATCGTGCTGGTGACGCAGGCTTTGCCCATGTCGCGTCATGCCAAACAGGCGGCGCTGAAGGCCCCGGCGCGAAAGTTGCCATCGGTTGGTCGGAACGCCCGCAATCACCCAGCTGGAACGGCGGACTGGTCCGTGGCATCATCGCGCCCGATGGGGTGCAGTTGATTAAACTGGTGTCGACCGATTCCGCAGATGGCCTGCAACAGCTTGCATTGCCATCGCCAGCGCAAATTCCAAACAACCATCTCCTATACGCCATCCAGTGGTTCATCTTCGCCGCCGCGGCATCGATCATTTATATCCTCGCGGTGCGGATGCGCATGAAAACGCCTTGAGCCTGCCCGCCGATATCTATTTCTACATCGTCGCAAGCACTGCCGTCATATTGGTCGGGCTTGCCAAGGGTGGATTTGCAGGGCTCGGCGCTGCCGCCATGCCGATACTCGCCTTGGTCATGGACCCAGTCGCCGGTGCGGGCATGTTGCTACCCATATTGATGGTTCAGGATATTGTGAGCGCCTGGGCATTCCGACGTGACTTTGATCGGCGGACGTTGTTACTCACCTTGCCGGGCGCAGTCGTGGGCATCTTTTTCGGATGGTTTTTGGCGACCTCGATTAATGCAGACGCGGTTCGCGGCTTTGTCGGCGTCATTGCGCTATCATTTGGTGTCTACCGGTTGCTTCCGTTGTTCGGTGCGCAGCTTAAGCTGGCTGGTCCAGCGCCGGAGTGGGTTGGGGTGGTCATGGGCGGGGCCGCAGGCTTCACCAGCCAAATTGCCCATGCGGGCGGCCCACCGTTTCAGATTTGGGCGCTGTCGCGCAACTTCCCACATTTGGTCTTCGTCGGAACGTCGTCGATATTCTTTGCGATCATCAATTGGATGAAAGTGCCTGCTTATGCAGCGCTGGGCCAATTCAACACGCAAAATATGACGTTGACCGCCATCTTCCTGCCATTGGCTATAGTCAGCACAATGGCAGGCGTGCGTTTGGTCAAGCGGGTGTCAGCCGAACGATTCAATATCATCATTCAGCTTTTGATGGTGGTCGTTGGCGCAGAGTTGATTCGCCAAGCCATCTGGTGACTGCGCCCTATTTGGGCGACAGCACCATAAGCATTTGACGGCCTTCCATGCGGGGATGCGCCTCAACCTTTGCGGTCTCGGTGGTATCGGCCTGAACGCGCTGCAACAGGTGCATACCCAATTGTTGGTGGGCCAATTCACGACCACGGAAACGCAAGGTGATTTTCACCTTGTCACCTTCCTCGATGAACTCCGCAACCTTCTTCATCTTGACCATATAATCATGGTCATCGATGTTCGGACGCATTTTAATTTCTTTAATTTCCTGCGTTTTCTGACTCTTACGCGCAAGATTGGCCTTTTTCTGGGCCTCATATTTGAACTTGCCGATGTCCAGAAATTTGCAGACTGGCGGATCAGCGTTCGGTGATACTTCCACCAGATCAAGACCGACTTCAGCGGCCTGCGCTATCGCCTCGTGGGTGTACAGGACACCCAAATTTTCGCCGTCATCATCAATGACTCGTACTTTTTCAGCTGTGATGAGATTATTGTAGCGCGGACCACTTTTAACAGGTGGGGTCATTGCGCGCCGGGTCGGCGGGGTGGCGATAGTCGATACTCCTTGTGATGTTATGCAGCGCCATTACAGCCAAATCGCTAACAGATAAAGGCCTTAGCGCCGGATTGTCCGCTTTTGTTAGCGACAGTGGCTCTCGAGACACGGCCAAGCGCCCAAAGGATCCTGATCTGATCTATTTCGTGAGCGCCGTCAGGTCATCGACCGTCAATATCTGCGGAAGTATCTGCGCCTCTCCATTCGGCGGGAAGTACAGATATAATGGGACGCCCGAGCGTCCATATTTCGCGAGATAGCGGGTAATGTCGGGGTCCCTGCGCGTATAGTCGCCCACCATCACGGTCATACCCGACTTGCGAAATGCGTCGGTGGTCTCCGTCCGGTCAATTGCCGCCTGTTCATTGACCTTGCAAGTGACACACCAGTCAGCGGTGAAATAGAGGAACACTGGCTTACCCTCGGCACGCAAAGCGTTCAGGCGGGCTTCGTTAAAAGCTATGCTGCCGGCCTTAGACGCCGTGCCCGCAGGCTGTATCGTCACTGTGCCGATTATCAGTGCGGCGGCGATGGCTATAGCGAACAAGGCCATCACCACCCATGTATAGGGCGCACCATCTTTCTGTTTCCGGCCAAGTGCAAACAGCGCCACGAGGATGATGAGCGCCGCCGCGCCGCCGATCATCAAACCGGTGAACCCAACCAGTTGATATGTCAGCCACAACAATGCCAATGATGTCAGCGCCATGGGCAGTGCCATCCACTGACGGAACCGGACCATCCATAGCCCGGGCCGCGGCATCCGCTTGCGTAAGGCGGGGATGAACGCAATCGCGAGGAAGGGTAAAGCGAGACCAAATCCAAGTCCGGCAAAAATCAGCAATGCCAAACCCGTCGGAAGCAAAAGCGCGGCGCCCATTGCGGCGGCCATGAACGGCCCGGTGCATGGTGTCGCGACGACTGCGGCAAGCACACCTGTCCAAAACGAGCCAGATAGTCCGCCCTGACGCGTCAGCTTTTCGCCCGCACCAATGCCGCCGACTTCAAATAGCCCGGCCAGATTTGCGGTGACCGCAACCATCAGCAGCAAAAGGATCAACACGACCGCAGGGTCTTGCAACTGAAATGCCCAGCCCACTTCTTCACCGGCAGCGCGCAAGGCCAGCATGATGCCGCCGAGAATGAGGCAGCTGACAATGATACCGACTGTGTAGGCCACCGCATCGCGGCGGGCTTCGCCTTCATCACCGCCCATTTTGGCAAGGCTTAGCGCCTTCAGCCCCAATATGGGGAATACGCAGGGCATGAGGTTCAGCAACAAGCCACCGAGCACAGAGAATGCCAATATCCACCCAAAGCCAAGCGGTGGTTGTTCTTGATCGGCAGGCGCACCTTCGCCCAACACAGACACCGCAGCCCCACCCGATGGAACCGCGCCCGGCATAGCGCGCACTTCAAGCCCCTGTGCGTCATTAAAACGCAGCAGCCCGTCAATTTGGCCGTCAAAGCCTTCTTTCACCTCGCCGCTGACGACCAACCAGTCACCCACACGCCGCGCGCTTTGCGGGGCTGCATAACGGAACAGTTTTTCGGTCTGCGCAAAGAACCAGACGCGTTCGGCCTTGGCACTGCGCGGATAGGGGATGGCGATTTCGATACGCTTGCCGTCAATTTGGTAGCGCGCCGAACGGTCAAGCGGCACGGGCAGGGCGCTGCGCCATTGGTCAAAGCGCGCGCGGTCAGCATTGGATATGGTGCCTGACCCGACCGTCACTGGCACGGACAATGTCGCGGCCTCCGGAACGCAAACCAAGTCGGAACAGGCCGACCAGCGGGCATCCACTTTGACGTTCAGGCTTTGGCCCGCCTGCGCGTCTTTGGGTATTTTGACATCCACCAGAAAGGCATGCTTTGCCTTGTAGATATGGTTCATAAACCCGCTGACGATCAGCGTCTCGGGCACCGGCGCACGCACCGTTCCGGCAGTCACACCATTTGGCAATTGCCATTCGAGTTCAAGCGGCGTCCCCGCATCACCGGGGTTTACCCAATAATCATGCCAGCCGGTCTTGGGGTCCATGACAATGGCGACCGTCACAACATCGCCGGGTGCGGGGCGATTGGTTTCGATATCTATCGATGCGCGCACATTTTGCGGCGATGCATTGGCGGGCGTCTGTGCATATGCCCCGCCAAAGGCCAACGTTAGCGCCAGCAGAAACGCGCCGAGCGTGCGCAGCAGACGCATTGGTCGCTGGGCCAATGCCCACGTGCCGATATTCTGCGTGTGTAGAACAGCCATTTTATTCCGGTGCCGTTTGCAAGGGGGACGCATTCATTGTCGGCATCGCCTTCGCCTTTTTCCAGCTGCCGTTCAGATAATAAGCGATCGACAACACACAAGAGGCGATGGATGTCGCGATGAAAGCAGCCCAAATGGCGTCCGCGCCAAATCGGTCATATAATCCAAAGCCAATGGTGAAGCGGACGATGACGGCGCTGAATATCAGGATAAGCAACGGCGCGACCACGGCGCCATTTGCCCGCACCGCAAAGGTCACGACGACCGAAACACCCATCAATATGAAGCTCCAGCCAATGATATGGTTGATGTGGATCGCGATGTCGATTGCTGGACTGCCGATGGGCAGGAACAACTGAAGCAACGGCGTTGCAAACAATGTCATCAGCAAAATCAGCACGCCCGACATCAGCAGGTTAATGCCGATGCCCGACCAGACGATGCGACCGACGCGGTCCCATTTGTTCGCACCAATATTTTGCGCAACCATAGCGCTAACTGCGCCACCAACCGCCACCGCGGGCATTTGCACATAGCTCCACAACTGGTTCATCACACCGAACGCAGCAGTGGTATCGACGCCCTCAATATTGACGAGGCCAATCATCACGACGGCAGAACCCGACATGATAATCATCGACAAGCCCATGGGCAGACCCATGCGCGCTATTGGTTTTAGAAAGCGGGCGTCAGGGCGCAGCCATTGAAGCTCGGCCCCGCGCAGACGAATAGTCAGGTCAAGCGCATAGACCTTGCGCAGCAGCAGGCCGAGGCTGATGATTCCCGCAACGATTGTCGCGAGAGCAGACCCGGCGATGCCCATTGCGGGAATTGGACCAAAGCCAAGAATGAAGACCGGGTTGAAGATGATGTCGAGCACGACATTCAAGACCGTATTCCAAAATGGCGTGACGGAATCACCGACGCCGCGCAACGATGATGATATCAGCACCATAACAAACGACGTGGGCATCGTCAGAAAAATCACGCGCAGATAGGCAAGCGCGAGCGGATAGACCGTCTCAGGCGTCGACATGAGCCGCAGCATGTGCGGCGCGAAAATCCAGCCTGCCGCTGCGAACAATAAGCCCGCGGCGAAAAAGAAGGTGATTGCGGTTCCCATGATCCGGCGCACAGATTCAATATCGCGGCGGCCCATATTCTGGCCGATCAATATCGTTGTCGCCATGGTGAAACCGAACAGGGTGGAGAACATCAAGAACATGATGAGCCCAGCGTTCGCCGACGCCGCCAACGCCTCTTCGCCCAGAAACTTTCCGATCCAAACCGAATTGACCGAATTGTTAATCGACTGGAGAATGTTCACGCCAAGCGACGGCAGCGCGAACAGGAACAATGTTTTTGCAACCGGACCAACCGTCAGGTCGCGTTGATGCGCGGGTGCGCCGCTCACCCCAATCGTGCCAATGCCGCCGTCAGCCGCTCGGCCTCGGCAGCTTTTTCCGCATGATCGGCGCGTGCCTTTTCCACGGCCTCTGGCTTTGCCTTTTCAACAAAGGCTGCGTTGGACAGACGCCCTGCAAGCGCATCACGCTCCTTGGCCGCAGCTTCGATCGCTTTGGTGATGCGGCTGCGTTCGGCATCGAGATCGATGATGCCGTCGAGCGCATAGGCGACCGTATCGCCACCGACCACGATCTGCGCGACATTGTTGGTCTCGACAGGCGTAAAAGCAAAGCTGTCGATGCGGCCCAAACGCGATAGCGCCGCGGCCTGCCGTTCGATGATTGCAATCGTCGATGGCTGCGGGTCGGCGATATTCGCGGTCAAACGTGCGCCGGGCGGAATGTTCAGCTCTGCCTTGAACGAACGCGTCTTGCTGATCGTGTCAATCACCCAGTCGATTTCACGAACGGCGTCTGCGTCAACCGTTGCGTTCGGCTCGGGCCATTTGGCATGGATGATGTCGTAAGGGCGATCACCCAAGGCGTGCCACAATTCTTCGGTGATGAACGGCATGAACGGATGCAACATGACCAAAATTTGGTCGAGCACCCAGCCAGCGACGATCATGGATTCAGCATCCATCTCGCCCTTTTCGCCGTCAACAAAAGCAGGCTTGATGAGTTCGAGATACCAATCGCAGAACTGGTCAAAGACCATGTGATAAATCACATCCGCCATGCCATCAAAGCGGAATTCGGCGAAGGCCTTGTTCAGCTTTTCAACGGTGCCAACCACCTCGCCGATAATCCAGCGGTTGACCGCGAGTTCGGCTTTGGGGGCGTGGATGCTGTGTGATCCGCTGATGCCGTTTGACTGCGCAAAGCGTGCCGCGTTCCAAAGCTTGGTCGCAAAGTTGCGATAGCCGGCGACGCGGCTTTCATCCATTTTGATGTCGCGGCCCTGGCTTTCCATGGCGGCCATGAAGAAGCGCAAAGCATCGGCACCATATTGGTCAATCAGGCCGAGCGGATCGACGGTATTGCCCTTGGACTTGGACATTTTGCTGCCGTCTGCGGCGCGGACGAGGCCGTGCAGATATAGCGTCTTCCACGGCACTTCTTTCATGAAGTGAATGCCCTGCATCGCCATGCGCGCATCCCAGAAGAACAATATGTCGAAACCGGAAACAAGCACGTCATTGGGATAATGGCGGTCGAGCTCTGTCGTCTGGTCGGGCCAACCCAATGTGCCAAATGGCCAAAGCGCGGATGAGAACCATGTGTCGAGCACGTCCGGATCGCGCGTCAATTCAACGTCCGTTCCGGCAAGCGCTTGCGCAGCTTCCTCGGTCTCTGCGACATAGCATTTGCCATCCGCATCAAACCAAGCCGGTATCTGGTGCCCCCACCATAATTGGCGCGACACGCACCATGGCTGGATATTTTCCATCCAGTTGAAATATGTTTTTTCCCAAGATTTGGGGACAATATCGATTGCGCCGGAACGCACCGCTTCGATTGCGGGCTTGGCCAATGTTTCTGCGTCGACATACCATTGGTCGGTCAGCCATGGCTCAATCACTTGGCCAGAACGGTCGCCAAAGGGTGTTTGGATGACGCGGTCTTCAACCTTTTCGAGGAAGCCCAAAGCGTCCATCGCTTCGACCACCATCTTGCGCGCATTGGTTGGCTCGCCTTCGATGCCGAAGCGATATTGGCCGATATATTCTGGCGGAATGAGACCATCCGACGTTTGCACAACGCGGCCTTCGCCATCGAGCATGTTGAACATCTCGCTGGCTTTGAATCCGGCGCGCTTGCCAACTTCAAAGTCATTGAAATCATGCCCCGGCGTTACCTTGACTGCGCCTGAGCCCAATTCTGGATCGGCATGTTCGTCGGCGACAATCGGGATCAAGCGGCCGGTGATTGGTAGGCGGACATTTTTGCCGACCAGATGCGCATAACGTTCATCCGACGGATTTACCGCCACCGCCATATCGGCGAGCATCGTTTCGGGCCGTGTGGTTGCGACGGAGATAAATCCGCTGCCATCTTCGAGCGGATATTTGAAGTGCCAGAACTTGCCGTTGATTTCGCGGGTTTCCACCTCAAGGTCCGAAATCGCGGTTTTCAGGCCCGGGTCCCAATTGACGAGGCGCTTGTCGCGGTACAGCAGGTCTTGATTATAGAGTTCAACGAACACTTTGATGACGGCTTTTGAAAAGCCCTCATCCATTGTGAAGCGTTCATTTTCCCAATCCATCGAGCAGCCAAGCCGGCGCAGCTGGCCGGTAATTTCGCCGCCGCTTTCCTCTTTCCATTCCCACACCTTGGCAATGAATTCGTCGCGGGTGAAATCGGTGCGCTTTTGCTGGCGCGCATTTAATTGCCGTTCGACCACCATTTGTGTGGCGATGCCCGCATGGTCGGTTCCCACCACCCACAGTGCATCCTTGCCCTGCAAACGCGCATGGCGAATGAGGATATCCTGCAACGTATTGTCGAGCGCGTGGCCAATGTGCAGCGAACCCGTCACATTTGGCGGTGGGTTCACGATTGTATAGGGCTCCGAATCGGGCCGTTCGGGACGGAACGCGCCAGTGGATTCCCAATGGGCGTACCATTTTGCTTCAATTGCGGCGGGGTCGAAAGTCTTGTCGATAGTCATAGGTTCGTGCCTTAACGAGCCTTACCGGAAAGGGAAACCCTCACCACACGACATGTGCCTGAACAGCCCATAAAAAGCGCAGCAGCAGTAACGCCGCCGCTGATCGCTGTTGCGCCTGTTACTGCGCGCCCTTCAAATGCTTGGCCAGCCATGCGAACACAGTCTGGTGCCACTGGATCGAATTTTTCGGTTTCAGCACCCAATGGTTTTCATCGGGGAATACCAACAGTTTCGATTCCACGCCCTGCTGCTGCAATGCGGTGAAGGCGGCCAAGCTTTGCGAATAGGGAATACGATAATCCTTCTCGCCATGGATGACCAAAGTCGGTGTTTTCCATTTGGCGACATGGTTCACAGGGTTCCATTTTTCGGTATCGGTCCGCGTTGTCCATGGCCCGCCATTATCCCATTGGTCGAACCATAATTCTTCGGTTTCATAGGCCATCGCGCGGAGGTCAAAAATGCCCGCATGGTTGACGAGGCATTTGAAACGGTCGGGCCAGTTGCCCGAAATCCAGTTCATCATATAGCCGCCATAGGACCCACCAAGCGCGCAGGCGTTTGCGGTATCCAGCTGCGTGTCGATTTTGCCAACGGCGTCCATGCCCTTTTGCAAATCTTCAAGCGGCCATCCGCCCCAGTTTTTGTTGATGCTGTCAGTGAATTTCTGACCATAGCCCGTCGACCCGTGAAAATCGATGGTGACAACGGCAAAGCCTTGCGACGCCATGACCGCCGGGTTCCAACGGTAGGACCAGCTGTTGTTAAACGTTCCTTGTGGTCCGCCATGCACCAGCAACAATACCGGCAGCTTGCCCGCCGCATTTTGCGGCTTTACGATTTGGCCAAATACCCGTTCGCCATTGGCGCCGGCAAAATCGAATTTCTGGTAATTGACGGGATCGAGCGTGGCGAGCGCGTCCGCATTTACGTTGGTTAGCCGCGTGGTTTTGCCCTTGGCATCCATATGCACAAGGTCGGATGGACCCGTGATGCTGTGGATGGCGTAGACGACACCGCCATTTTTCAACGGCACGGCCTCGGCGATGCTACCGCGGTCGGTCAATCGTGTGACTTTGCCTTTCAGGTCGACGCGATACAGCGGCGTTTCCAACACATCTTGCGCCGTCACCAGCAAGCTTCGGCTATCCAAAGCCCATGCAAGCGACGCCACCGAACGGTCCCACTTTTCGGTCAGCGCGGTAACCTTGCCGCTCTTCAAATCCATCAGCTTTACGACCAGCCTATCGGCTTCGTAGGTCGCGCGCGGCATCGACGTCCATGCCATCCATTTGCCATCGGGCGACATGGCGGGTGTCGTATCGGTCCCGGCATTGTCGGCGGTCAGGTTGACCGGCGCCTTTGACTTTAGCGACGCGCCGTAAATGTCGAGATTGGTCGACTTCGCCTCATTTTTGTCGGCCAACCGTAGGGTGAAGACAAGGCCGCTGCTGTCGGCGTTCCAGCTGAGCTCTTCGCTGCCGCCAAAGGGTTTGGATGGGGCATCACCGACAAGGGTGCCGTCCATGGCTGCACCCGATGTGCCAAGCTTGCCATCTGCACCCAGCATGAAGGTGAACACGCGGCTGTAATTGCCCGGCGTTTCCCATTGGTCCCAATGGCGCACCATAAGCTGGCCATATTCGCGACCGGTGCCGGGGCCGGGCTTTGACGTGTTACCGTCTGTTTCACAGCCAAATTCCATGCAATCGCGGGCAATATCGCCCCAGACAGCAAATTTCTGCCCATCCGGGGAGATTTTAAACCCGCTGACATCGGCCTTGAAATTGCTCGCTTGCGTGGTTGTCGCGGTCGCAATGTCGTAGCGCCAAATCTGGTCAGATCCGCTTTCATTGCTGATGTAAAATATGCTTTTGCCATCGGGGGCAAAGGCGGGGTCATGCTCATTCTTGTCCGGTTTTGATGCGAACATCATTGGCTGCGGATTGGCGCCGATTTTGAGCATGTAAAGGTCAGTCTTGCCCTTGTTCGCGGCCAAATCGGTTTCGCGCAATTGATACGCGACCATTGTCCCGTCGGGCGATGCCGTTGCACCCGAAAGGCGCTTCATTGTCGCGAGGTCAGTCTCCGTCATCGGGCGCGCCAACGCAGCGGAGGAAAGGGCGGAAGTGCCGATGATTGCGGCAAGCAGGATGGCTTTTCTCATGGCCACACGCTAGTCAGCGCAAGGCAGGCAGGCAAGAAAATTAGCGGACCAGTTTGCCGTCTTTCATGACGTGGGTTAGATTTTCCAGCACGCGGATATCCTGAAGCGGATCGCCCTTCACGGCCACCAGATCGGCAAAACGCTCCGGCTGCACGCTTCCCAGCGTTTCTTCTTTGCCCAACAGTTCCGCCGCGCGGATGGTCGCGCTTTGAATCGCCTGCATCGGGGTCATGCCATAGCGGACCATATATGCAAATTGCTTGGCATTATCGCCATGCGGATACACGCCGCTGTCGGTTCCATAAGCAATCTTCACGCCCATCTTCACCGCTTTGGTAAAGCCAGCGCGTTGGATATCGGTCGTCTCGCGGTTTTTGCGCAAATATTCTTCGGGCCATTTTTCGCGGGTGCCGACATCGTCAATATAATCACCATTATAGATGTCCATGACCAGCCATGTGCCGCTTGCTTTGGCCATTTTGAGCGCTTCATCGTCGATCAGGCTGGCATGTTCGATTGACCGCACGCCCGCGCGGATGGCGCTTTTGATCCCGACCGCGCCGTGCGCATGTGCTGTCACAAATTTGCCCCGCGCCTTGGCAGTTGTCACCACTGCGCGCAGTTGATCTTCGGTCAATTCCGGCTCGCCGGGTTCTGTACCAATCGCAAGCACCGCGCCCGTGGCGATGGTTTTGATGAAATCGGCGCCTTGGTCTATCAAGAACGCGGTTTTTGCGGCGGCTTCGTCGGCTGTGCTTGCAACACCCAGACGCATGTCGGCCGGAAGCTGCTCGTTAGGAACGACGCCGTTGAGTTCACCGCCGCCCATTGGGATCGTAATATAGGCGCCAGCGACAAACATGCGTGAACCAGGAACGCTGCCGGCATTGATGGCATTGCGCAATGCGACATCGGTTAGCCCGCGATAGGTGCCAACATCACGCACGGTGGTAAAACCAGCCTCAAGCGTGAGCCGTGCATTATGGGCGCCAATCAACGCAGTTGCCGCAGGCGACGTTTTCAGCGGAAGCGCAAGATCGGCGCTTTGACTCGCGTCGGCCAGATGTGTGTGCAAATCGATCAATCCGGGCAGGACGGTGTAAGCCGACCAATCAAGCCGTTCGCTGCCCGCTGGCGTCGCGCCACAAGGGGCGACCGCGGTGATCTTGTCTGCGATTATATGAATGCATTGACCGGCGCGGACTTGGCCGGCCTGAACATCCAACAGCCTGCCTGTTTCAATATAAAGGTTTTGCGCAAATGACGCCGTTGGCGAAAACGCCAACGCCGCCGCGAGTATCCACGCCGCGCGCATCAACCCTTTTTCGTGATGCGGGTGATTTCCCGCTCAACCATCGCTTCTACGATTGGCGGCAAATGGGTATCGAGCCAATCCTTCAGCATGGGACGCAACAATTCGCGGGTTAGACCCTCAAGCGAAGTTTCCCCTGACCGAACGATTTGCGGCGCTACGCCGGGTTCAGAGAGGGTTTGCAGCGCTGAAAAGCTATGCCGCAGGTTTTGCGCTTTGCTATCGTCGAGCAAGCGATCCTCGGAAATCGTATTTTCAGCGGCTGTCGTAAGCTCGAGGACTTCTTCTTCCTCTTCACGCGCAACCGACTTGGCGCGTTTGGTCGCAGGGCGGCTGCGGTCGTCATCGGCGATAATACGTTTAATCGACGACAATATTTCGTCCATTGACGGTTCGCTGCGATTGTCTGCCATAAAATTTGTTCCGCTGCGTTGGATTAGCGCGTTCTGCCGCCTGTAGAAATCGGTTCTATTTCTGCCTTTTGCGCCTGCGTGTCAACGGTGCGGGTCGATTTGGCGACAGGATCGGGCTGCGATGACCAGTCGTTCCAAGCGCCATCAACCTTTTGATATTCTGCGACGGGATCGTACAAAGTTCCGCTTTCGAGACCCAAATCACGTGCCTCTGCCTTGCCCATGGCCGCAAGCAAACTGAAGCCCGCGACATACGCATTACGGCGTGCCGCAACGAGCTGAACTTTGCTGTTCAACAATTCCTGCTCGGCATTCAAAATATCGAGGATTGTGCGGTTGCCGACGCTATTCTCGGCACGCGTGCCTTCTAACGACAGCTCATTTGCCGACACCGCACGTTCCGAAGCGGCGATGACATCAAGCGCCGCCTTCCAGCTGGCATATGACGCCCGTGTCTGTGCAATCGCTTCGCGCTCAGCCGCTATTTCCAGTTCCTGTGCCTGACCAAGACGCGCCTGCGCCTGACGGATTTGCGCCGCAGGTTGGCCACCTTGATATAATGGCAAAGTTGCGCGCACGCCCGCTTGTGCATTCAGCGAACTATTGTCTGCCTGAAACCCTGGAATATTCGACGAGATGGAACCAAGGGCATTGCTGTACGATGGCGACGTAAACACGCTGATCGTAGGAAGGCGTGATGCATTGGCCGCACGGCGGTCAAACCGCGCCGCTTCACGCGACTCGCGTGCCGCAATAAGGTCAGGGTTGCTTTCCAAGGCGACGCTTACGGCACTGTCGGGGGTGGCGGGCAAATTGGGCAGCGGCGGGGGCGCCTGCAATTCTCCTGGCTCGCGGCCGACAAGTTGGATGTAGATTTCTTTTGAACGAATAAGGTTGGCACGTGCCGTTTCCAAATTGCTCGTTGCCAATGCCAGACGTGCTTCGGACTGCGCGACATCGGTTCGGGTAAGATCGCCGATTTCGAAACGGTCACGTGTGGCGTCCAGATTGACCGAGAGCACACCAACTTGGGCGCGGTTCAGATCAACAATCGATTCGTCGCGGATGACGTCCATATATGCGCCAACCACAGCCGAGAAAATGGCGCTTTCGGTGCCACGCAAATTGGCAAATCCTGCCTCGACGCGATTTTCAGCGGCGCGCACGGCGTTTCTAATGCCACCGCCGGCATAAAGCGGTGCGGAAATGGTTCCGCTGATGCTGACGCCACGCGCTTGCACAACCGATGCGCCGCTGTCCTGAAGCACATTTTCGACATAAGTTGGCTGAACGATGACATCGGGGCGGCCATTGGCCTTAGCCAGCGGCACCGCCTCATTCGTCGCGCGCTGTCCCTCGCGTGCTGCAGTCAGATTCGGGTTGGTTTCATAGGCCGAGACCAGCGCATCGCGCAGCGTATCCGCCATCGCCGGAGCCGAACAAGCTGCCGACGCGAGCAATGCGACAGTGATAAAATGACGCGCGCTCAAAACACAAACTCCGGCTTGCGTGCAAATGCGGGTAAAGGCGCGATCTCGCTATCGGCGATTGATTTCAAAGCAACGTTCCCGTTCTGCACATATCCTTTTGCAAGGCGCGTAACGGCGCCCTCAACAATGCCAGTGACCAACCGCGCACCATCTGCCGCGAGCGTAAAGAGCGCATCTGGCAGTTCTTCAGCAGCGCCATCGACAATGATGCAGGCATAAGGTGCGTTGGCGCTGGCAGCGCCGAGATTGTCTGCGGCCGTCGTGGTCACATGCGCGCTACGCGTTTTCAATATCGCAGCGACATATCCATTGGCTTGGCCAATGAGCAGGACATTGTCGTCCGCCTGCACGTCAGCAGCCTGCAACAACAATGCAGTTGAAACCGGCGGATTTAACATCTCGCCATTTTGCAGCTCAAGCGACCGGTCCATATAGGCCGTTGTCTGGTGCGAAACGGGGACATAATCTTCGCGCGCGATGCTGCCCATTGCGGCGAGCACCCAGCTTTCGGTTACACCGCTTGTACGCAGCTGGCTGTCCACCATTGAACGCCGCATATCTTCAAATTTACCTGATTCCATCGGAATATTTCCATTAACCTGCTGGCCATGTGGCACAACTGTATTGCAAACACAATACAGCCTCTCGCTCCCGTTCTAGCTATCCGAACCCGTCCCGCCAAGCTGGATTCAGACAAACGGCCTATTTCAGGATGCAAATAGCAACTTTTTCCATGGCTTGTGGCGCACATGGCACAGCATTCCAGATTGCCGGTTGCAATGAATTCTGCAAGCCGCTAAGTGCCCGCCTTTACCACATGGCGGCATTGCTGATTAGGCAGGTTGTTGTTTAGGGGCCCGATGGCGGAGTGGTGACGCAGAGGACTGCAAATCCTTGCACGCCGGTTCGATTCCGGCTCGGGCCTCCATTTTCTCATATCTAATTAGACGCAACGCAGCGTCCTGCTGCTGTAGGCGGTTGCGGCGGCGCTATACACCGCGCCGTCTAGGTGCGTTGTTATTCGACTTGTTGGCCACGGAACCCTAATTTCACGATGTTTCCCCGGCCATGCTTGGTGTTCAAGCCTATGGACTTTCAGCAAAATTGTGCGAAGCTTTGTCCATGAGCTTCACTGAACATCCGCTGCGCCGATGGGCTGTCGATGAAATGCGGTTGCGTCGTTTCGCACCCGTCAGTCCGCATTGCGAAATTTATCAGGTCGTCCGCCTGATTGAACCAGAAGAACGCAATAGTGAGGACCGCTGGCTGCTCAATGCGCGGCCTGATTTCGATGATTGGACGCTGGCTGCGCGCCATGGTTCTGGTCACACGAATGCGGGTATTCACTTCTTGTGGGAACGCCATACCGAAGCGAGTACGCTGACCCTGATATTCCCGAATGAAACGCCCGAAAATGTCCGCCACAATTATATTCAATGGCTGGAAAATTGGCCAGGCGGTGTCGTTCGCGCGACACAAATCCGCGTGGTTCCCGACGCTTCGAATCGTGATGCAGATTTGTTCGCACTGGGTATCTCGACCGATGAAATGGTCTGCTGCGACATTAATGCAGATATTCGTCTTTGGTCCGATTTTAGCATCCACGACGATGGCTATGGTCGGCTGCTGATAACCGCCGGCGATGTTGGCGACGGAGAGCGCGGGCGCATCGTTCAGCGCGTTCAGGAATTGGGCAACTACAGAAACCTAGCCTTGTTGGGCTTCCCCGTTGTGCAGCATTATGGCCCGCAACTTGACCAGCTGGAACATCGCTTGTCCGACCATGCGCGACGTGTCGCATCGGCAGATGATGATGACGATATTTTGCTCAATGATCTCGCAGGCATTTCTTCAGAACTTGAACTTATCCGTTCGGCCACCGGTTTTCGTCTCAGCGCTACAGCAGCTTATGCTGAGGTTGCAGCGGATCGGTTGGCGGCACTCGATGTACGCCCGATTTTGAACTTCCAAAGTCTGACCGATTTCACCGAACGACGCCTTGTCCCAGCATCGCGTACCTGTTCTGTGTTTCGGCAACGCCTCAACGACCTTGCCGATCGCATATCCAACGTCATGCATACGCTGGATGTGCGCATCGATAGCCGGATAAAGGCACAGAATCTTGTTCTCATGCGCTCAATGGAACGGTCGACACAGCTTCAGTTGCGCCTTCAAACCCTAGTTGAAGGATTGTCGGTTATTGCGGCGGCTTACTATCTCGTTGGCATCATCGCTTATATGACAAAGGGTGGAGCAGCCGCGCTCAAAGGTGGTGCGCCAACCGATATGATTATTGGCGCAATAACCATCCCTATAGTGTTGCTGATCTACCTTTTTGTGAGCCGTTTGCGGCACAAGGTATTGAAGGAAACCGGCGACGAGAATACCCGTGTTGAAAAACTTTGATATGGCTATCTAAAATGCATAAGCATCAAGAATTGCAAAATCACCGGCAAAAAGATGACACGCACCGTTGCCGAAAAGTGCTTTGCGTGAAGGTTCAAAAAGAAAGACTATGATTATGGCAAGAGCGATGGGTGGATTACTGGTTTTGTGTGCATTGGTATCTGCTTGCTCTGATGGTTCCGAAAGCCAAACGGAACAGGTTGTGCCTGCACCAAAGCCGGCGGCAGTAGCAGCATCAGATGTGACGACCCTCGACGGTACTGCGATAGCGAGCTTCACAGGAAACGCTGTGAACGGCAAGGCTGTGTTTGCCCAATGCCGCGCCTGCCACGTCACGGATGCAGGCGTAAACATGTCCGGCCCCTCACTACACAATATCGTGGGCCGCATGTCTGGAACTGTGCCTGGCTATAATTATTCTGCTGCAAATGCCGGGGCCAAATTTGTGTGGACGAAAGAAAAGCTGTTTCAACATCTGGAAAAGCCGCAGCGCGTAATCCCGGGCACAAAAATGATGTTCTCAGGCATACAGGACGCGCAGAAGCGCGCCGATGCTATCGCTTATCTTGAAACGCCGAGCTGATTTTTTATCGCACGAAAGCAGCTGCAGTCATCTTTCAGTCCCTTTGGCGCATTGTGATTTTTATAGGTCATAAGATACTCAAGGATGAAATGCGGCACCGTAAGCGTTGATATCAGAATGAACGCAGACCGGACGACGCCCATGTCCGAAGGAACGTCGCCTTGGTACAAGAACATCAAGACGCCTAAACCCAATGAAAGCGCGGACACGGCGACGACAATGGCTGCCTTTTTGAATTTAGACAGACCACCCCTTTCACGCAGCGCGTCCGCCATATGTCGCGGCGAGTGCAGCCCGCAAAAGAAAACGGCAAATGCCACGAGCGGCGGCAAGAACAATGCGGCTGTGATGCAGGCCAGCACTTCAAGCGCGCTTTGTGTGGCATCATGCCGGAACGCACAATAGGCAAAGGCTGCCCAGCATCGACAGCATAATGCGGGGCAAGGTGCTTTGATGCCCGGGGCCTGACGGCGTCAGAACAACGGTTGCTCTCGCGCATTTCTGCGGACGCAGCTTAGCAATTATATCCGGATGTGAACCAATCTGACCTTTGGGCGTTATCCCAAGGCGCAGCATGTTCATTGTTTATTGGAGTCTCTATGACCAATATTGAAAATCTGATCGATCCCGATCCAAAACCATATAGCCCACCAAATGAGGTGCTGGGTACTTCGCCCGATGAAGTCATCCCGGGCCAAGGCGATACCGATTTCCCCGGAAGTATTACCAACGAAACGCCCATGGAACCGCCGGTCTCCCCCTCCCCCCACCATTAGACCGGCACCCTTAACACCCCGGCTTATGGCTGGGGTGTTTTTCTTTGTGCAGACACATGCAAGATAAAATTCTCGTTACCGCTGGCTTAGCTTGCGCGCATGCCGTTCTTCCCGTCACGCATCTGCTGTGGTTCAGTCTGCCCGTCTAAGGCCGCTTATATTGCGGGTATCAAGAGCTTTGGATCAATGCGCGCATTGTTCCATTTCATGCCCCAATGCAAGTGCGGGCCGCTTGCCCGTCCGGTCGCGCCAACACGCCCGATGACTTGCCCCTGCTTCACATAATCGCCTTCTTTTACGAGCAGTTCGGAGCAGTGTAAAAACGCGCTGTTTAAGCCCATGCCATGATCAA
>Ga0315899_10003280_pt1 | contig 17673 bp, 13 predicted proteins | sample LakEriMetagenome_2_FD_203518 | JGI IMG/M metagenome (GOLD analysis project Ga0315899, IMG submission 203518) | Freshwater fungal communities from buoy surface, Lake Erie, Ohio, United States - Buoy 4 MA112 | ecosystem: Environmental > Aquatic > Freshwater > Lake | place: USA: Lake Erie, Ohio... | reverse complement strand
TGTCGCAACGAACAAATCGCTGTACGTCATTCAACTAAGGGCGAACACGATTTGCGTCTGACGCGCCCAGGTCTGCCCCACCGACGACACCGTCTCATGCATCATTTCCCAGGGGGTGTTGCGTAAAGTTTACCATCGAAGCTCGTGGTGTGAAGATCGATCAATTTTTGGGAGAAGGTGCATTTTTTGTCGGGACGATATTCAGGAGAAAGCGTGACGGCCGGACGAGAGCTGAAGTCCGTTTTGACGGTGTCGCTGGATGTTTGCGAACTCCCAAAGGGGGGAGTGCAAGGCAGATCGTGATCACAACCCGTGGTGGGGTACTACGGATGCTTTCGATGAGCCCGCGAGAATATGCAAGGCGTCAGGGTGCGGATAACTTTCCTTTGGTTGGCACGACGAATCAACAGCTTTTTGGATTTGGCGATGCGGTTTGTGTTCCGGTCATCAAGTGGATAGACGACCAAGTGCTTACTCCTATCGCGGCTTGCTTGGAGCCGGAGGGTAGGTAAGGGGTGCCATAGCTTCAGACAGTCGGATGACTGCACTCGCTATGTTTTGCCCCAGCTGAATTTGGAGTTTTGATTTGATCCAGTGATTTTGGACAAGAAGGAGGCGTTTAGAATGGATCGGGTTCTGATGTCGAACATCCTGTTTCCGAATCAAGAACTTTGACTCGTGCCGCTCGATCCAGTCCCATGCAATATCGGCCAATACTGTTTCTTGACACGGTTCGCCATTGTAATCGGAGGACTCGCGTAAAGTGACAAATCCTCGCGCCGTCAATCACTTAATACCCAAAGCGAAACCCAAAGTTGGAAAACCTGATCGCTCAACATCGTTTTTAACTAGACGTGCTGTTATACCCTTACCAGGAAGCATCACATTGCCAGCAGCGGAAGCCAAAACAGTTAACGCCGGTTGTGATAACCCGGCAACCAGAGCAACCTTTCCATTCTTGCTGATCTCTCTCATGGTAGTATCCCGTTTTGCCAGCGATTTGAGACTACTGATGATCGTAGACTTAAGCGTATCAAAATCACTTGGAGCGTCGGCTTGGTTCGGCGTGGTAGTACGGTGCTGAAGGAAATCAGAAAGAGCCGTTAATCGCGTTCTCTGCTTTAATACATCAGTCGCGTTATTCACCGAGGGGGCCATGTAAAGACGATCAAATCAAACCTCACAATTCGATCGGTTGAGCATAAGAGTTTGTACAGGATTTGGTTATCCTACAGGTCCAAATCCCACGCTCCTACCAAGTACCCAACGACCAAGGTCGCGAATGACGTTGTGAGCATGCATGCACTCATGGCAAGAGAGAACAAGAATGCCTGTGCTAAAGTTATTATCCCCCAAAACCTCGGGTTCGTAGAAGATAGAACGGGAATGCGAGAAGGAATACCAATATCAATCCAATTCGCATGAGTTTTCCCATGGCATATCCTCGCTGATTTGAATCTACATGACACCAAGAGAAACAAAGCCCTAAAAGAGGAAGACAAACCAGAAAATTGAGTACAGGATTTATATATGGCAGGAAAACACTATAGACGCCAAATAATCCCGAGTATCCCAGAAGTTTTAAAAGTATACGCCGCTTGTTTTTGACGGGATCGTTGATGCTTTTGACTTCGATATTCGTTTCGCCGATGCTTGCCGTGTTCTCACTATTAGACATCTTAAGGTGCTCCGCCTGTTTAGGTTGGCCATTGGTAGATTTAGTAAGTACTGCACTCAGATCGCTTCTTCCAAATCGCAATATATACAACCGAGGTAAACATGCGTTCAAGACGAATCCAATACTACTTGATCCTAGAGTGGCAATAAAAGATACCAAGTGTTCTTGAACGAACAAGCATTGGTCCAAAAGATCACTTGGATCCAACTCCATTGCCCGATTAAATCGATCTCCCTGCTCGATGGCTATTCCGATACGAAAACAGCCAAAGGCCCTTGCCGAAGCTGTCTTACTCCTTGTGAAAACGACGAAGCAGACCTTCGGCAGATTCTCTTCTAGGGCCCACAACATGAAGGTTACTGTCTCGTACGCGTTCGATAGAATCGCAAAGTAATGAGTTCCGTGTACTCCTTTGTCTTACTAGCCGGCAACTGTGGATGGGATACTCGGAAAGTAGTGATAACACCGACTACAGGGCTTTTACACATTCTATCTGCAATGCTGCAAAATCACCACTTAGTAAGCCGATCCTATCCACATGTCGTGTTCATACAAGTTCCAGCCGATCTCGCCAACGCATTTCCGGCGCAATCGGCATTGCTTCGCATTTCCAACCCATAAATCATCTTACGCATGGATCATGCCCCATACCCAACGATCCAAAAATCATCAACTTGATGCCATCCCGCAGCGCTCACTCGTGGCCCTTGCAATCACCTCTGTCTCACTCGTCTTTGGGCTCGCCGGGCCGCAGTCTGCACAAGCTCAATCAGGGTTGGCCCAGTCAGGACTGCCTCGGATCGCTCCCAATATCCCCTCCGCAGATTCAACAGAAAATCCAGATAAGCCCGTACTAGCCGTCGAACGCCCCTGGATGGACACTCGACCGCGATTCATCAACTCCAAAGTCAAAAACTCCTCGATCTCCAACAACGGGGCCTTGGTTCCCCTCTCGGCTATCCCTCAAGACCGCTCGTTACTCCCCCCAACCACCGAACTCCTAACTCCCCTGCCAAACTACTCGAACCAGTTCGATCGAAATCTCTTCAAAAACGCAAGCCAGTACTACCACCATCGCCTGCTCTTCGAGGACTACTGGCGCGAACGCTATGGAATCTCCCGTGGTTGCTTGCCTGGCTCACCGGCGATCGGAGCTACCAACCTCTTCCTCGGACAAACGGTCCTGTTGCCAGTCCAAGCCGCCAAAACCATCCCGCTAAAACTGATCCCTAGCGGCGATGCCGCTCCTTAAGTATCTCTAGAAGATCGGTCTAAACGAACGAGCCAGCCAACGCCGCAATTGCTCGGCCAATGGCTGAGGATCCACCGTAATCTTCGCCGAGCCAACACTGCCACCGACCAAACCCAACGGACTCGAATCCAACTTTACAAAGACCATGTAGAGGGTCGTTTCGGACCAGCCTTGCCCAAGCTCCGCCGAGGCAATGCCCAATTGCCATTCGATCGGGTCGCTCTGAAATCCTCCCGCTTCGACGGGGTTTCGAGAGATCTGCCTGATCTTTCCTGTAAGAATCCTTCCAGGTGCCATGTCCAATCCCACTCGCACCCTTTGGCCCTCACTCAGTTGCGGGACGATCGATTGAGGTGCGGCCAAAACGACTTCCATGTGCGTCGGATCTCCCACTAGGCAGACCAAGCTTTGACGCTCGAGTTGGCACCCGAACTGTTCGGCTGCCAGCGGATTTCTTTCCCAGTTCCTTAAGGCTCTCGGGTCGTCCCTTGCAACATCCATTGATCTGCTGCGGTTCGGAGCCGGGATGACGGTCCCTGCGATCGGTGCTCGCAACTCCAAGGCTTGGGCCTGCTCCCTCAAACGAATCCGTCTTTGATCCAGATCATCGAGGATCTGCTGGGACGAAGGGATCTGCGATGCCAACTGAGGGTTTTGGCTGCGAACGGCCTCCAAGCCTCGGATTCGCATGCGTTGCTGGTGCCACTGGCCCTCGACTTGCTGGAGTTCCTTTTGCACTTCTAAGTTCTCGAGCCTTGCGATCAGTTCTCCTGGCTGCAAGGTTTGCCCAATCGAAGCCGATTCGATCAAACGACCAGGAATGGTGACATAAACTCTCTTGGCGTCGGCAATTTGCAATGTCGCAGGAACCGTCACCCGGCATGGTAAAGGCAACCAGAAGGCCGCGATCAGCAGTCCCGCTACGATCGCAGAAGCTCGCCCCCAACGCTTCGGTGTAATCGAGTCGGATGCGATTGGATTGCTAAAAAAACGAGCCAGCCTTCTGATGGGTGCAATGCTGATCCCTGCCAGACTCATCCCCCCGATCGCATGAGCCAAAGGTGTAAACCCAGCAGGCGTGAATACTCGGTAGATCCAGTACAACAAGCCAACCAACAAACAGACTTGATAGAACATGGAAGCCATTCCATAGGGAGCCAACCACCACGGCTCGTCAGCTTCAGGCCGATTTTTTTTCCTTGGAGGTCCAAAGAAGAATCGACGCGAGTATTTGCCCAACGCCGATCGGGAACGCTGCCATAGATTCCTCTGACCTAGAAGATCCGAGAAGATGAAGTACCCATCGAGTCGCATTAGCGGATTGGCATTGAGCAGGAACGTCCCTAAGGAACAAATAGCTACGACGTTTAAGCAAAGATTTTGAACCAAGCCTGGTTGCAAACACCACCAAAGGAACAAGCATGCCGAGGCCAGAACCCACTCGGTGGCTATTCCCGCTGCGGCGATAGCCAGCCGATGCCAGCGAGAGGGTAGTATCCACGAATCGCTCACATCGCAATACAAGCAGGGGGTCCCGGCCAAGATCAACACACCCATTTCCCTACAGTGCCCCCCGAAGTGTTTGCAAACCAATGCGTGGCCCAGCTCATGCATCATCTTCATGATCATCAATGCTACCGCAAGCCAAAGCCAATTTTTAGGCCCTAGCCACTGCTCAATTTCAGGCAATCGCAAGCGGATACTCTGCCATTCCCAAACCAATAACGTCAGGGCTGCCATCACCAAAATGAAATAGGTCAGGATCGCTGATTTGGAAAACAAAGGGCGAACCCAAGGATAGATTCGATCGAGCCACCAAGTCGGTTCAAAGCCACCGACGCGAATCGCGAGGGGGCTTGCTAGCTGCCCCCAAAAACGTTCCTGGCGGGCTTGCTCGCTTCGCCGAGCAAGCACTTCTGCTTGTCCTGCATGGCTCGACAGGACCAGACCATGACGGTGCAATTGAGACAAAAACTGATTCAATAGTTGGATCGGTAATTGCTTTGGCGCAAATCTCGATTCAAAGGTCGATTGAACCGATTGAGACGTCGAGTCTCCATTCAGACAACTCAGTATTTCAAACTCCTCGTTGCTGAATGAAAAATACTTAGAGGACACCGGGTCGCGAACGATCCAAGCTCGCTCGCTATTCTCCGATTGCTTAAAAATCTGCAAGTCGGGTCGCAACTTCAGCGGTATGACATGACGGCTGCTTGATTCCAAGTGATCCAACCTCAGGTTTCTCTTGGTCGTGCTAGTTGGCTGGCCAGTGGATTTTCAGGCTTCCTCGCATGCCCGGTTTGAGTTTCCCGAGCCGATTGTCCAGATCAACCCAGACACGGACTTGTCCGTTGACTGGATCGACCTCTGTGCTGACGAAAACAACAGTCCCCTCAATCGCCGAAGCGGTTGACTCCTGATCAGCGACGAATTGGGCTTTTGCACCTTGTGCTTTGACATCGATCGATATCGATTGCGCGAATCCCTCGGCCCTTAAGCGATCGATGCTAACAATTCGAAAGAGCTTATCTCCGGGTTTGACCCATTCGCCGGGGCTCCGAAGAACGCTTACGACGACTCCTGTCAGTGGAGCCGTGACCGATCGGAGTGCAAGGTTTCTTTGTGCGATCGCTAATTCGCTTTTGGTGCGATCCCAATGAAGCTTCTTGAGATTGATTTCATTTTCCTGCTTTTCCAGATCGAGCAGTGCTTGTTCCATCGCTTGTTTAGATTTCGCGAGCTCCGACTCAGAGACGCTTCGAGGCTGATCTTGGTTGGCTTTTGCCAAACGGGCATGTTCGTCGGTTGCGTAAGCGACCGATAGTTTCGCCGCTCGGACCGCGACATCATCGATAGCTTGTTGGGCTGCGATGGCTTGCTGGGCAACTGCTTGGTCGAGCAGTAGCTGTGCCTCTTCATGATCCAGTTCGCCGAGGATCTGTTTTGCTTTGACGCGATCCCCTTCTTGGATTTTGATTTCGCTTAATACTCCGAGCGACTGTGCGGGTACGTCGACTTGGTCGATGAGTCTTACGATCACCGATTGGACATCGAGGCTTGGCGGCTGACTGGAAATTATCGATGAATTCCAAAATAGGGTGGTACACACTAGCAGCAAGGTTGCGAGCCGTGGAGGCTGTTTCTTGAATTGCGTTGGATTGGACAAAACGTCGGTCGATGCCATGACGATCCTCTTGGGTTAGAGCCAAAGCCAAGTTTTGAGGCTATTGTAGATCTCGCTTAGCCAAGTCAAACCTATCGGGTTCCATCCGCAATGGATACTCGCGATCACTTTAGCGCCTGGTCGTGCGTTTGTTTCAGGCAGGTTCAGAGTTGGGGCCAGCGCTAGCAGAGACTCCTTGTATTCGGGATCCCATTCGACCCTCGCGGCCAGTTCTGTGAGTTTGGCGCGGTAGGATTCGTTTGGCAAAGTCGCCAGCGTGTATCGAACATCGAGGGGTTTGTTTGGATCAGGGGCTTTCGCGATGAGCTTACTGACATTGCGGCCTTGTACTTTCAATTCGAGGGTCCAGTCCCCCTGTGTATCGGCGATGGTCGTCAAGAGTTGTCCTCGTTGGACTGGACGATTGAGGAGTAGATGTTGCGGGTCCCAGGTCAAGATTCTTCCACGGATTGGAGCAGTCAGCGACAGATCGCGTTGTTGCTTTCGGATGATTTCCAGTTGTTTTCGCAGGCTCGTACGGAGCTCTTGGAGTTCCTGTTCTTCTGCGGCGATTTGACCGGCAGAGCGAATATTGTTTTCCGAATCGGAGTTGTTCCCAAGACGTTCCGAGAGCACTGCAAGGAGTCTTTTCTCGGTGGTTTGCAGTTCTCCTTCGATCTTCTGTTGTTCCAGCTCCAATGCGCGGCTACTTAAGACCAACAGGTTCTGGTTCGGCTCAACCCAATCATCGTGTTGAAAATCCACTGAGACAACATCGCCGTCTAAGGGTGCATAAAGATCGCGGCGAAGGATCGGTTGCAGTTGGCCTTCGCAGCGCACGGTCACCGGCAGTGGTATTGCGCCAGCGGCAAGCAGCGAGCCGACTGCTAGAGCCCAAGTCTTAGAGTGGTTGCGGGAATGTCTCCCCCAGCCCGGGGGCATGCCCTGAGTCATCCTTGTCCAGCCGAATGGGAGCCAAGAGTTAGTCTTAGCTGCGCTTCTCCATGCACTGGTAAACGCAGAGGAACCAAGCGAGATTAGGTTTTGGATTTTGTCATTAGCCGAATGAAAGTCGGGTGTATGAAAAGACTCCACCAGCAAAGCACCTAGCAGATCTGGCAGGGTTTTGCTTGCCGGGTCGGAAGGTGAATCGGTCGAAGGGTGCCTGAGCAAGTGGACTTCGAATGATTTGGCTTGGGAGACGTCGACGTATTTTTCACAGACTTCGATGATCTGAGGAAGTTGATTCCCATCGGGTAGAGGATAACGAAGATTTTCGCCAGTTGCCGCGGCCTTTTCGATGAGGGATTGCATGGCTACGAGACTAGCCGCTTTTCGATCGAGGCTAGCGACGCCGCTGACTGCTTCAAGGCGCACTTTGGGATAGACAATCGAGAGAACCGAGGCTCGATCGCAACCTAGGAATTCCCTGGCGTCATGTGCCAGTTGAAATGTTAGGTTCGGGAAATCGCTACAGGCCAGCAGTCGCGCGGCGATTCGATGGCTCGATTCGTTTATGTCATTAGCAAAGGTTCGCAATGCATGCTCATGTTTTTGTTTAGCCAGCTCCATTTCGCAACGCAAAATCGACAGCAGTACTTCCGAAAACAATTCGTTGACGGTTTTGGAATCTGGCCGGAAAAGGATCTCCAAGATACCCCAGATTCGGTTGTCGCAGATCACGGGTGTGGTCTTTGCGAGTATTTCGTTTGAATTCCAAACGATGCGTTCAGGACCGACTGGATGATTCGTTTGGATCGTTGTGCGAAGGAAATTCGAGTGTTCCTGCGAGGCTAGTAGCTGAGGCCAAGGGAAATGTGATTTTGATTCTGCATAAAATTCCAGTTGAGCTTGGTTATGGGAAGGAACGACCCAAAAAGCCACGAAAGAAGGAGTATTTGTTTTTTGGAGCGCTAACTCTGCAAGCGACTTGGCCAAGCCTTCAGGGCTGAGCCCTTTGGCTCGCAGTTCGGGGAGCTCGGCAAAGAGCGAATCGAGAGAGTCTCCGTTAGACACAGTTAGTCCTTGGGCAAACTAGGCAAGAGCAAGTGGTTGAATCGTTTGTAAGGAAAAGTTGGATTAAATGATCGGCATATGACGAATATACCATAACGTGAAGGTGGGAAATGCATGCGTAACCGAAACGCAAGGTTCAAAGGGCATGATGGATCGAGGGGGGGGACGTTTTCTAGCGGTTTGTTTGCTGGCCCTATTGCCTGCGGGCTGTTCTTTTTCGTTTTCTGAGCGGTTCAGGCTACAAGACAAAAGAGAAGCGGATAGGCGTCTGATCGAGCGCGTTGAGGCTTCCACGCCAAAAACTGTGGGTGTCTCCGCAGAATCGAAATCTCAGAGTGTAGCTGTTGAAAGGCATGGAGATTTGGTTGGGTTAGAACCTCATTCGGTTCGAAATTCTAGCGATCTGAATTGGGTGGCACCTGATGCCTGGGATTTGAAACTTGAGGATGTGATTCAAATCGCATTGATCAACTCATCGGTTTTGCGCGATTTTGGGGCTCAGATTGTTCAGTCACCCGGATCGACGCAGACGGTATATGGGCCTTCGATTCAAGAGACCGATCCTCGCTTTGGGGTCGAAGCGGCATTGAGTGCTTATGATTCAAGGTTATCGAATGAGTTGTTGATTGAGAAGAATGATCGGGTTCTCAACAACATCTTTTTCGGAAACGGCACGAATCAATTTCGACAGAATCTTGCCCGAAATCAGATGGCGTTGACCAAGCAGTCCGTTACTGGAGCCCTGTACACTTTAAGGCAGAACATCGATGGGGACTTGAACAATTCTCCTAGCAATTTGATCCGAGGAACAGCATGGGGTTGGAATTTGGAGGGTGAGATCCGGCAGCCGCTTTTGCAGGGGGCGGGGGTTGGATTTAATCGGATTGCCGGCCCGAGCGGAAACATTGGAGTTTACAACGGTGTTGTAATTGCATTACTAAATTCACAAGTATCTATAAATCAGTTTGAGATCGGACTGCGAGACTATTTAAGCGATGTCGAGAATGCTTACTGGGACCTTCGGCATGCATACGATGATTTGGATAGTAAAGTAGCATCTAGGGATAGGTCTTTAGCGATCTATAGTGCTGTAAGTGCTCGGGCCGCTAGCGGTAGCGTTGGTGCCGAACAGGACAAGATACTGCAGGCAGAGGAGCAATATCTAAGAGCGGAGGAGGCTGTTCAAAATGCGTTAGGGGGACGGTTACTTGTTGGCACGCGGAACTACAACGGTAGTGGCGGGGGCAGTTTCCAGGGAAATGGAGGTGTCTACAGTAGTGAACGCCGTTTGCGATCGATCGTTGGATTACCTGTCAACGATGGCCGTCTGATCCGAACCACGAGCAATCCTCCCATCGCTCCAATTTCACGCGATTGGAGTGAAGTTACTTCGAGAGCATTGGCATCCCGCACGGAATTGAAACGGCAACGAACAATACTGGAAGCAAGGAAACTTGAATTGGTGGCTAGTCACAATTTTACGAAACCTAGGTTGGACGCCATTGGTCGTTACCGATACCGGGGATTGGGTGAACAGCTTTTTGATCCCAATGTATTTGACCCTTTGGATCCCACATTGGGGAATACAAACCGCCATGAGATTGCAGCAGGATTGAGTGTTGCTTACCCATTCGGTACTCGGCAAGGCAGGGTTGGGGTGAGAAATGCACAGCTTCGAATGGCTCGCGAGGCAGAACTATTGTACGAGCTGGAAAGGCAAATTTTGTTGGCGACGAGCAATGCAGTCGCTGAGGAGCACAGGGCATGGGAGGTCTTACGATTAGCAATGAATCGAGCTCGGGTAGCGGGAGAGAATTATTTGATCGTGCAATCCAATGCGATGACAGCGACGCGTAACTTCGATGTGAGTGGGATGATCGACTCGGAGCGACGGCTTACTGAGGCGGAGCTTAATGTACGTAGGGCTCAAATTGACTATGCGTTAGCTGCCAAGAACGTACAGTTTGAGACCGGTACCCTCCTTGAATCGATGCGCATAGTAGTCTCCCCAGAACTATCTGAGTCAGGGATTGCAGAAGGAATTCAGTATCAGGATAAACAACCCTCTAAGTCGCTAATTGCTCCGGATCATTGAGATAATCAGAAATATACCAATCAGCAGAAAGCAAAATGAGAGAAACCATCCCGTCCAAGCAATGGAGCGGTAGATTCGATTTTCCTCAAGAGCAGCAGTAGTCCATTCGACCGAGGATTGCTCAGCGATGAGTTTGTCGACTATCACACCGCGGACGAAAGCATTTTGTTCATTTTTTTCACCGCATGCAGCAAAGTAACACCCGCTGAAGAATGGGGCCTTTTCCAGGGCCATAGGGGGATCTTCCGCGTCGGAACATCCAAAAGCGTCCCCCAGTACCAATCGAAGTCGAGGTTTCAATTGATTTCGAACCTTACAGACCAACTCGTAGAGTCGTCTATTTCCACGTTGCTGGGGTAGAGTGTCTTGTTCGCGAAACAGGTCTTGAACCCAGTCTTCGAAGATATCGCAAAGTACATCGCTGTATTGATTCAGATGATTTGAGCTAGGGATTGTCCTGATGTCGAATTTGCCTCCGAGCCTTCTTGAAAGCAGATTTGAAGGGAGTCTTCGGACCAATTCCTTAAAACCTCGCTCATGCTCGAGCCCCAACAAGAGAACCGTTACAGGGAATCTCAGTTGTAGTTTTTCTTGAATGGTGGACAGATCATCCTGTGCTGCTTGTGAAATTGCTGCCATTTTGGTGAGGCCTAAATGCGTGAGCTGAAACGGGAGCAGAGTAAGCACACCGTTGATGCCGCAGTGCCCTTTACGCGACTTTTTGAGGATTCGGCACAGGTATGCTAATCGTTGGCAATTTTCGGAGGCATCAAGATGTTCTGGAAACGCGAACTTTCTGGTTTTACTGGTCCTTTCAGTCAGAGTTATCGGATCAGTTGTGATCGCTGCCGAAGGTTGGGGATTCTCTTTCACGGCACGGTTTTCCGATAGATCCTGGGTTGTGCTATGGATCTTGCCCGATGCGTGGATGGTAGGCAGATTTGCAAGGGAGACTGTAGGGATGGGTTGATTTCCGCTTTGGATGTGTTTTAGGTGGTTCGCAGTGATCGCCTCTGGTGCAGCAGGCGAGGGTGCGGTCGGATTGGGAACCATGAGCGGATTGGGGGAATTGGTTCGTGGTTCGATACTTCTGCGTTCGAGCATGTCGGCCGAAATCGTTCCGATTGGGCCGCTTGAGACTTGGCTAGTGGAGTCTGATGTTTTCTGGGGTTTGTTGTTCGTGGAAGTCGACTGGCTGATGGGAGCCTGCTGGACTTTGGCGGATGATGGAGGTGGAATAGGTGGTTGTGGTGGACCGGATGGTTGGGTTGTATTTGTTGAGGGAATACTTGTTGGGGCCGTTATGTTGATATTATATGAGGCGATTGGCGTTTCGAGTGTCGTTTTACCGAAAAGGTCCATCCGTTTTTGAAGGACGCTCAGTGAAGAGACTCCATTGCAAAACAGGTAGATAGCGCTCTCTGAGACATACCATTGCAAAGGTGCTTGTACACCATCGCTCCTTGGGATTCCTTGGACTAGCATTGTTACTTGGGTGGCGTTCATGAGATGGCGGCCCATCGCAGTGTCAGGGGAACCGATGATCAGAAAGATAGGTTTGTCCGTCAAAGAGACTCCAATATCTTTCAATGCATCGATTCCAGCGATCCAAGCGCGATCGATGTCTGGAAATTGACCGTCGAGCTTTCGAGACCAGATTTTCAGTCCAAAGTAAAGCAGAAGTGGAATGGCAATCAGGAGGAGGATTTCGAGGAACCAGTGGCCCCAGGAGATAACCTCGCGATGGGGGATTTGGAAAGGCCCGTATAGTCTCAGAGTCCACACAAGAACCCACATCAACAGTAGGCAGGCAAAGGTGATGGCTGAGGCTTGTCCGGCTGTGGATCGAGGGGAGCAGGCCGCCAATATCGCTAGAAACTTTTTCCAGAGCTTAAGCACAGTAATTTCACGACCTTGGTTTTTGGTTAGATGTTATGGTAGCAGGGTCATTAGAAGGCTCTGATTACATCAAGTCAGTAACCATTAAATTAGTCCAAAAATCAAAACGCAGGCGATAGCGAGGATACCAGCGGCCACCCAGGGCCAAGCCAGATACTCTCTTGCAAAAATTGGTTTTGCGGTGTTTACGCTTCGATCGAGGGTAAAGTTTGAGGATGCCTCTTTCCACTGCGTATGAGCCAGTTCAGCGGCTGTTCCAAATTGCTTGGCCCAGTCTTCGAGGTCGCGAGGGAGTTGATGTTTTTCAATCAGTGCACGGCTCAGAGTCGTATCTCTGTAGAGTCCCCGAAACCCTAAAACTACTCCAAGAAAACTCAATTGTACGGTGTTGTCGAGCTTCTCTGAGCGAGAGCGATTTGAACGAACAAAATATTGATCGTTGCATTGTCGGGTACGGAAAATGGACCATTCGAGCACATTATCGCGCCACCATTCTTGGCCTTCCCACGCGTAAGCCGTTACGAGCATCTCATCGATCCAGGCCACTAGGAGGTATTTTGCAATTTCCCATTGCTCATTTTCGGCCAGCAGGATTTTATCTGCTCTTTTAAGCAAGTCTTCGATTTTACGTTTTTCCTCAACTGGAGAAATCGCGAATCCTTGGTCAATGCGTTCCAGCAAATCAAAGACCTGGAGAAAGACTGGATCAACTGCTTCAGAAAAGCGAGGGGTCATGTTGCTAGTTTCTGATGGCAAAGAGTGCGAATCTTAGGCGATTGCGTGTTCCGTCGGAGTTGATAACGTCCAAGTGCTGGGCTCCGGATGCGATATCGTAATTCCGGATGCGCATAGCTACAGATTGCGTTCGACGAATCTCAGACCAACCAGGCGATTCAAATTCATCTTGAGCTACGTTGAAGTAGGTCCAATTCTGCCGAGAGGGAAGGTCGGGAATGGTAGTATTCATTGCTTCGATCTTGAGTCCTGACTGACGCACGTTGAAGAAATCGTCAGCTTGGTTGGCGCTTCCGAATACCCAATACCAATCGCTCGAGTTTTCAATAAGCGACCTTAGATTCATCTCGCTCATGCCACCTCTTTCGATCCCTAAGTACCATTTCCACCCGGGATCGAACCATTCGGGTCCGAGTTGCGTGCACATTTTTGATCCGAGGCCTTCGAAGTTTGCTTGGAGGTATTCATCGAATTTCGTTCCGTGAAGTATTCGAAGAATCTTCTCTCTGATATCTGAGAATATCCAACCGAGATTTTCGTGATCGTAAGGTTCAATCTCAACGGCTGTACGATCGGGACCAAACAACGAGATTCGACCAAGGAAACGGGCTAGTTCTAGATAGGCTGTCATCGGATGAACCCCAAGTGCGGGGGTTAAAACTGATAGCACGCTGTGAGCATCGTTGAGTTGGTCGAGCATGCGGACTCGACCAGAATTTGTATCAAGGCCGTGTCGACCCATCATCAACTGTTTTACCGACGCGCTAAGCGAGTCCATCACACCGGCAATCTGATCGCAAATACCTTGGACATAGTGCCGTCGGAGGTAAGTCCACGCCTGCGTTGAAATAACTGGTGGGATGTAAGTATCGTCCAGAATGGGAGCGGCATAGCGATCGATAGCGATCTTCACTCTTGCCAACGGTAGGCACTCGTAACCCTCAGAGCCGTTCCCAGCGACCAATTCAAGTGACAGTTTTCTGATGGCGATTGCCTGCTCGGAGGCTTGTATATTTTCGTCGACAATCATTTGATCGCTCAGACAAAAACGCCTTTGGCAACTGTCTTTAGCATCAGCAACATTGGATGCGCCAAGGTTGAGTTTGGGGACCGCCAGCTGAATAAGAATCGAGGTCTCCGCTTGAGCTTTTGCTTTGGGGTCAAAGTACTCCTTCAAATTTATTTCCAGCTCTTGGCCCTGTTCGAGGCAAACCATGGTCCCATCACGCATGCGGGCCTCAAGCTGTTCAACTCGAAAAACGTTGTTCGCTAGGGCGTCTCGGCTATAATCAAAGGAGTGCAACCCATAGCCATAGCTATGATCCCAACGCTGGGATGTATGACCGTGCTCTGCCCAATATCGATCAGATGCTTGGAGATGTTGGGGGCGGACGAACTGTCCTTGGTGCCAATGAATTGGGGAGTTTCTCATGGATATTGGCTTTGTCTCTGAACAATCGAGGTTGATTCGACACCATCCATCTAAAGGTTTAGCAAATCGCTACCAATCGCATTATGAAGCCCTGCGCAGATACTGCAACCAGTTACGACCAGATTCCCTACACGAGCTTCCCTATTTTTCACAGCCATCCACGAAATCTCGCCGCTGTCGCAAAACTGTTTGGCTTGCAGGTGGCCGCATTGGACCATGCTAGGGTGCTGGAAATCGGATGCTCGACCGGCGGAAACCTGATACCCTTGGCTTGCCAGTTCCCGAACTCTGAGTTTATCGGGATTGACGCATCGAGCCGGCAAATCGCGATCGCTAAAGGGGAAGCCGATGAGTTGGGCCTGAAAAACGCACATTTTCATGTCTGCGATGTTCTCGATTACAACAATACGAACGAGCCGTTCGATTACATCATTTGCCACGGTGTGTATTCATGGGTCGCGGCGAATGTTCAGGACCGAATCCTGAGTTTGTGCCGTGAGAACTTGGCCCCAACGGGTGTATGCTATATCAGTTACAACACCTACCCGGGTTGGTTTCTCCGACAGGGGATCCGTGAAATGATGAGGTACCATGCAGGGAGTTTCACCTCCGAGACGGAAAAAATCGAACAATCCAGGGCACTATTGAACTTTCTGTCTTGTGCCTCAAGCGGTGAAGCCAGCACCTATCAAAGGCTGCTAATCGATGAGCTCGAAGTCATCAGAGCTTGCGATGACAGCTATCTTTATCACGAACATCTCGAAGCCTGCAATGAACCTATATACTTCCACGAGTTTGTCTCCCGGTCGCAAAGCCACGGCCTGAAATTTCTCGGAGAATCGCAAGTCTCGAGCATGTTTCCAAACGAGTTCCACGAAGATATTCGAACAACGCTTCAACTTATTGCTAATGATCTGATTCAATACGAGCAGTATCTAGACTTCCTAAGAAATCGACGCTTTAGGCAATCGCTTTTAGTTCATAAGGAATTGCAACCCAACCGGGTTCTCAATCCGGAGTCCGTGCTTGGATTGATAGTTTCAGCGGAGATAAAAAGGTCTTTCTGTCCCGATGAATCTGGCTCAAAACACGAAATTGCTTTTGAACATGCAAATGGCAAAACAATAACAGTACCTAAGGGGCTGGTTTCCGATGCTTTCGATACTCTTGCCTCTATCTGGCCACGTGAGATCTCATTTGATGAGCTCTGGGAATCAGCACAAAAGAGGTCAGATTTAACCAGAAGTTCAACAAGTCCTTGCAAATCGGAATTCGCTGGAGTGATTTTAAATTGCTATAGCCAAGGGTTGGTTGAGTTGTTCGCAATGTCGCAATCCAATAGGTATAGAAGTGCAGCTATATCTGCTCCAAGGACAACACGTTGGATCCAGCGACAAGCAGCTTTGGGTTTTATCGTAACGAACCTTAGACACCAGTCGGTAAAGATTGGGCAATTCGAAAAGGAAATTCTTCAATTGGTTGATGGCGAGTTATCATTGATTGAACTTACAAGTCGCATTTCAAATGGTCCTAAGGCGGATGAGATTGCCAACTCAGTCGAGTTTCAAGGATTCAATTCAGACTGGCAAAGTTTCGCCCAGGTGAGTTTTGAGAAACTCCAGAAAGCCTCCCTTTTTTGTTCTTGAGTTCCAAAGTACACTCTAGCCAGTTGGTTTCTGCTCTCAAACGTGTTTATTCGTTCGGAAATTTGAAATCCCGTAAGCCTTCGGGAGTCGCAAATGGGTAAGCCTGCTGCAAGACTTGGTGACATGGTCCTACAAGATGGTCCGCATTGTCACGCACCTATCCACCCACCCGCCCCTGTGCCTACACCCGTGCCTCACCCTCCGATGCCTCTGAACATCATCAAAGGGCTCCCGAACGTATTGATCGGTGGACAGCCAGCAGCCCGTTCGACGGACATGACCTCTCCGTGCATGTTGGCTGGATGTGTACCTGGTGGTCCTGGAATCATTACGTTAGGCTCGATGACAGTACTTATCGGTAACTTGCCAGCGGCCCGAGTCTCGGACATGACGATGCATGCAAGTTGTGTTGCTCCCCTCCCAATGCCCACAGGCAAGGTTTTACCCCCTGGCTGCCCAACAGTAATGATTGGTGGGTAAACCGAATCCATGCGACGAAGCCACTTTGATCTCTTTGCACCGAATTGTCCGGTTTGCAAAAGCCTCTTCGATCGAATTAGCTCGCTCAAACTCGTCCACATCTTCGATTCCGATCAAAACAATGTGATCGAAGGATCCATACGTTGCAGCGACATCACCTGCCAGTCGGAGTTTCCAGTCATCGATGGAATCCCAATACTTGTACCAAACCTTCGCGAGTTCATCGCCGGTAATGCCTCAGCGATTCTCTCAAGACAGGATCTTTCAGAGTCCACGGTTAGCCTTATCGGAGACTGCTGCGGGAATCACAGCTCCATGGGTACCACTAGGCAACACTTGAGTTCCTATGCTTTTGATCATTACCAAGATTTAAAGGCCGCTGAACCTACTTGCCAAATTACAAGCTCCATCGTCGAGCTACTGAAAAATGGGCTCAAAGACGTAGCTCCTTTGGCAGCAGGCCCGATCCTAGATGTTGGATGTTCAGTTGGGAGAACCACGTTTGAGCTGGCTGAGAGATTTCGAACGCCAGTACTTGGAATCGATCTGAACTTCTCGATGTTACGATGCGCTCACCAGATTTTAAGGGAGAGAAGGATCGACTACGATTTGCGAAGGGTGGGAGGCGTCTACGATCGCGTAAGTCATCCGGTGCAGTTCGAAAACTCGGACCTGGTAGACTTCTGGATCTGTGACGCCATGGCTCTTCCCTTTAGTGAGGGGATTTCTCCATTCGTCAATTGCCTGAATGTTCTTGATTGCGTTAGCTCCCCTGTTAATTTGCTGATTTCAATCGCTAGAGTGATGCAATTCGGAGGTTCGATTCTTCTTTCTTGCCCCTACGATTGGTCGCCGTCTGCAACACCGGTAGAAGCTTGGATAGGTGGCCACTCCCAGCGGTCCGTAAACCAAGGTCGAAGTGAAGCACATTTCGAACAGGTGCTTAGCACGATAGGGAACCTATTGAACTGCAATCTAACGGTCCAGCAGCAAACCAACTCGAACTGGCGTGTGCGTTTGCACGAGCGTTGCAGCGTGGATTACAACTGCCATCTGCTGTCCATCCGGAAACATACCACCCAAGGTGTTGATACTCATAGTCAACCCATCGATTAGCTCTAAGGTCTTATTGCTGTATTGGCGGCAGGTAACCGATTCTTCTGGCTTGGGATTTCAATCTCTAAAGGTCCGCATGTGAAGGATTGAAGCTTAGGGATTTCCCACTCCAAATTGCTAACAGTGATAATTGTTCGACTATCATCGATCTTTCGATTTGT
>Ga0315899_10003279_pt1 | contig 17676 bp, 20 predicted proteins | sample LakEriMetagenome_2_FD_203518 | JGI IMG/M metagenome (GOLD analysis project Ga0315899, IMG submission 203518) | Freshwater fungal communities from buoy surface, Lake Erie, Ohio, United States - Buoy 4 MA112 | ecosystem: Environmental > Aquatic > Freshwater > Lake | place: USA: Lake Erie, Ohio... | reverse complement strand
CGGCATGAACAGGCGGTTGCCCAGAGGTGTGGACAGGCGGCAGCGATCAGGCAGCTGCACCGGGGCAAAACGCCTGAAATCGGGCGTTCTGAACGGCTGAATCAGTGAAAACCAGCCCGAACGGAGCACAATCAGCTCTCCGGAGGGAAAAACGCGGCCATTCAGGCGGTTTTTCCGCAAACTCTTAGGCATCGGCAGGCGACGAGGCGCACAAATCACTACTCTTCACTAGGTGTACTCTGCTGGAGGCTTTTGGTAAGCTTGGAGTTCAGCAGGTATCCCCGCGCTCGCTCCGCCCCCCTGTTCCATGTCGAGCCTTTCCAGTCCATGGGCAGCCCGGACGGCAGCCGCGATCGGCGCCAACCTCTTGATCTCAGCCGCTGGCCTTGCCGCTCCAGCCACCGGTTCCGGCGGCGTGCCAGCGCTCTATCCAACCCAGGCAGAAGCGGAGAAGGCGGCCAAACTCCACTTCAACTGCACAGGCGCCCACAAGATGGGCAACCAGTGGATGCCCTGCGCCAAGCACGGTGACGGCCACGGCTCCGGGTCCTCCCACTGAGGCCGAGCACTCCCATGGCGCAATGTGGCGACAAGCCCAAGCGGATCGCCTTCGGTGTGGCGCCCCTGGGCATCATCTCGATCGGCATCGTCCCGATGGGCGTGGTGAGTATCGGTGTGGTGCCGATGGGGGTCATCAGCATTGGCGTGGTGGGGATGGGTGTGCTCAACGCCTGTGTGGTGGGAATGGGCGTGCTGGTGGTGGTCGTGAATGTGATGGGGGTCTGGTGGGCAGGTCTTGAAGGCATGGGCCCGCGGCGCCTGGGGGCTCCTGCCGGTGCCCTGCATCAGCACCACCACAGCTCCCCCGACCAGACGCCGCCGAACCTGATGGCCTACCCCACCCGCGAGGAGGCACTAGAGCAAGCCCGGAAACTGGGTTGCAGCGGCGTTCATGCCATGGGCTCCCTCTGGATGCCCGGCGCTGAGCACCCTGAGTAAGGGATCGTTTGGGATTGGTCCGCAGGACCTGGATGAAATCCATTGGCTTGCACCTGATGAACCGCATCCACTGGCCATTCAGGGTGTTGCCCGCTGCTGCCGCCGCTCGCCGCTGGCCTGGCTGCTGGGGGGCCTGATCGGCCTGGTGGCGGGATCGGCCCTGGCCGGGCATTCAGGAGCGAGGGCGGCCCTGTTGGGTGAGACCGTGGCAATTGCAGTGTTGAGCATGCTGCTTGCACAAGCACTGGCCCCGTCGCCTCGTTGCTGATGTGCGGTTGGCTGGTCCGCCAGCCACAGTGATGCCCCTGCAGCCAGCCAGACCCACAATGGAGAACACGGTTCCAGTGGGTCACTCCCTGGAGGCAAGGAGGAAAGTCCGGTGGGGCGAAGGGTTCTCCTGAGCCGGGTCCGACGCTGTCCCGCAGCTGTGATGGGGGCCATGGCCCTCTCAGTCAGAACGCTCGCCGTGTTGAGCCCCTTCTTCTCCGGCGCGGACCGGATTCCACCATGACCCTTTCAGCTTCTGCCAGATCTCTGGCCCTGTTTGGCGCGGCCTCAGCACTGGCGTTGCTGCTGGATCAGCCCGCCCAGGCCCATGGCATTGCCCACGGCGGCATCGCCGCCGGCTTCCTGCACCCGATCAGCGGTGTCGATCACCTGCTGCTGCTGGTCGGCATCGGGGCCGCTGCCTCCTGCATTTCTGCGCAGCTGCTGCTCTGGGCTCTGGCTGGGGCTATCGGCGGTAGCGTGTTCGGGGCGATGGGCGGCACCCTGCCGGCCCAGGAGTTCCTCGCAGCCCTGGCGATTACGGCGGTGGCCGTGCTGGTGCTGCGCAGTCTTCGCTCGCAGCAGAGCCCCCAGCTGGGTGCCTGTGCCGCCCTGGTGGCCGCAGCGGTGGCGGTACACGCCATGCTGCACGGCCTGGAAGCTCCGGCCGACGCCTCCGCCCTGCTCTGGTGGCGGGGGGCCTTCATTGGCTCAGTGCTGGTGAGCGGCGGCAGCTTCCTGGCGCTGCGGCGTCTGCCCTTGGCCTGGACCCGAGGTGTGGCCGTACTCCTCGCCCTCGGCGGCGGTGTGGCGGCCCTGGGGCCTGCCGGGCTTTTGATCCACTGATCCGGACCCGGGAATGGAAGGCCAGCCGGGGGATGAGGATCAGTCACTTCTTGATCTACCTTCCCTGGCTGCGCCCTCCCCGCCTCTGCAGATCCGCCCCTATGAATCGGCCGACTGGCCGGCGGTGTGGGCCCTGCTGGAGCCGGTGTTCCGCGCTGGTGAAGCCTTCCCCCACGACCCGGCCATCACGGAGGCCGAGGCCCACCAGGCCTGGGTGGAGCAGAACCGGGCGGTGATGGTGGCCGTGGATGCGGCAGGAGCTGCGGTGGGCACCTATTACCTGAGGCCCAACTCCCTCGCTCTTGGCGCCCATGTGGCCAATGCGGGTTATGTGGTGGCTGAGCACTGCCGGCGGCAGGGAATCGGCAGCCGTCTCTGCCAGCACTCCCTGCAGGCGGCCAGGCGGCTGGGGTTCCGGGCGATGCAGTTCAACCTGGTGGTGAGCACCAACACGGCCGGCATTCGCTGCTGGCAGCGCAACGGCTTTCAGGTGGTGGGCACCCTGCCGGGGGCCTTCCGCCACAAGCGGTTGGGCTGCCGCTGGCACTGAGGCCGGTGGCGGCCAGGGGAGCGCCGTGCTGACCGGGCTGGGAGCCGGTGAGGGCCGGATCACAGAAGCCCACTCCATCAGCACCGCCGTTGGTGTCTGGGGGGGAAGTGGAGCTGTAGCCCTCGTCGGCTGCGCTGGTGCCGGCGGAAGGGGAACTGGTGGTGGTGGTGGAGCTGGTGCTGGAGGAGGAAGCAGGGGCCATCACCCATCGCGGCTGTCGTGGAGGAGCACCCCCGCCAGGTTCCTGGCGGACCTCGCGGTGCAGGGCTGTGCTCCTCCCGTCTTGCCAGGGGCGATTTCAGGCGGGTCGACAATGGTCATGGTTCTTCTGCCCTCCGCCATGGCCAGCGGCATCAGCGTCACCTCCAACCCGGATCCGGCAGAGCTGCAGAGCCTGGGCGTCACGGGCTGGCCGATCTGGAGCTGTGGGGTGAGCACCTTCCCCTGGATCTACGACGAGCAGGAAACCTGTCTGCTGCTGGAGGGCGCTGTCACCGTCACCCCTGAAGGCGGGGAGCCGGTGCGGTTCGGTGCCGGTGATCTGGTGGTGCTCGATGCCGGCCTCAGCTGCACCTGGGACGTGCATGCCCCGGTGCGCAAGCACTACCGCTTTGGTTGAGTGCAGGCGAACATGGTGTTCATGCAGACCCCCTCCCGGCCAACACTGCGCGAGAGCACCGAGGCGATGGTGCGCAACATCGGCCGGGAGCTGGCCGGGATCAAGCAGGCCATCGGCCGCAGCCGGGGCGACCGGGAGGCGGAGCCCCGGCTGACGGGCACCTGGCTGGCCCACCTGCTGATCAGCAGCCAGGCGCTGCTCCACAACCTGCTGATCGACACGGCTCGGCGGCCGGAGCGCCTGCTGGTGGAAGGGCTGGCGCCGGGCCGCGATTGAGCACCGGCTGGCGGCCGCCATCTACGGGAGGTCCATCTCCAAAGCAGACCGGGAGCAACCGGAGCAGCCCTCCCAGAGGGATGTCTCCCTGGAGGAGGCCCGGGAGGTCTGCGCTGGATGGGACCGGGCCTATCCGGCCATCGCAAAGGTCCGGGAGCGATTCCGTCAGAGCGAACCCTGGGAGGTGGCCAGTCCCCTGGGCCGTCGCATGGCAGGCCCAGTGGGCGCAGCGGGCTCGCAGCGGATCTGCCCGGACGACCCAACAGAGCAGATCGACTGCACTGCATGGATTTTGGGATTTCCGCGGATCCCTTCGGACCCGGTAAAAACGGAGAGGGTGGGATTCGAACCCACGGACCCTTGCGGGTCGCCGGTTTTCAAGACCGGAGCCATCAACCACTCGACCACCTCTCCAGGCCCGGGGTTGGCCCGGAGCCTGATTTTCCCATCCCGGCGCCCGACGAAGCCCACTGGTATCTCGTTGAGCCCGTGCTTGTCTCGTGAGACTGGCCATCATGGTGAAGGGGGCTGGCCCGTGCGTGCCACGGCCGTCGTCTCCACCAACCTGGTGGCCCATCGGGCCCGGCTCCTGGCCGACAGCTCGAGACGCTCCCGTAGAGCTCCCGCCCGATTTCCAGCACGAGCGTTGCCTGGAACTGGTGGATCAGCTGGCTGCGGCCCTGGCGGAGCTGCCCTCCGCCGCCTTGTCCTGAACGCCGAAATCCGCCGGATCACAGCGACCCGCACGGGCCACCGCGTCGGGCAGCAGGGTGCTGCCGGCATCTCCCTTGAGCAGCTGCGGCGCCAGCCGCCGCAGCTGATCGGCACCCTGCCCCACCTGGGCCCGCAGCCGCTCGCGGCGGCTGCGCTGTTCATCCAGCCAGCGGGCGTAGCGCTCCTGTTCGGCCGCCTGCCAGGTGCGCAGCCGCTCGCGGTAGCGCAGTTCATCCAGTTCCTGGTCTGCCTGGGTGAAGCGAGCCGCCAGGGCCGGATCCGGGGGCTGGGGCCGGGGGGCGGGCAGGTAGCGCTCCGCGTTGAGGCGCGTCAAATCGCGGCTGTGGCGCTCCAGGGCCTGGCTGAGCTGGATGACGGCCGGTCGGTCACGCCGGCAGCGCTCCAGCTGGGCCCGGGCCAGCTGCTGCTGCCGTTCGCGCTCGGCCGCCTGTCGCTTCTCCTCCGGGCTCGGCCCACAACCGAGCAGCCCGCCGGCGAGAGCGAGCAGGGAAAGGACAGCAGCCACCTGCCTGCTGACCCTGCAGGGGGGGCGCCGCCGCCTGGCCATCGAAGCAACCATGGGTAGGGGGAAGAATCCAGCCTGGGGTCCATTCAAGTCAAGGATCCGGCGGCTGCTGGCCGTCGGTCATCCCTGGGCTGGTGCCGCCGGCAGCAGGCACTTGTCGCTGTCACAACCGGCCGGACCGGCCTCCACGATCTCGCCCCTGTCGTAGCGCTGCAGGGCCTCGAAGAAGTCGCTCGTGCGGCGTCGGGCGGCCACCTCCGCCTGGAGCCGGGCATAGGTGGCGTGGTCGATCGGCTCGAAGGGAAGGCGCGGGAAGGTGGCATTGGCGTCGAACCGGGCCAGCAGCGCCGCCGAGATGTAGCCCTCGCCCTGGTCGATCGCCCCGTGGATGGCCTCGGCCAGGGGCTCGATCTCGTGGTCACGGAATTCGATCGTGGCGGAGGTGTTGTGAGCCGTGTAGTGCTTCTGCACCTGCATGTAGAAGTCGAACTGGGCCAGGGCGGAGAAGTTGTTGATCTCCACCTGATCGGCTCCGGGGATGTTGGCCCAGCTCACCTCCGTGGGGATCTCCACCAGCCATTCGCTGCAGCGTGGATCGAAGGGGTCGTCCAACAGGCGTCCCTGCTCGTCCTTATCGCTCTGGGAGGGCACGATCGTGTAGCCGTAGTCCATGCAGGCCAGGGCCACCGGATCGTTCTTGCGGAAGGTGATGCGGCGGATGAAGCGCTGGGCCTTGGGTGGGTGCCAGCCGGGGGAGGCGCCAGTGAGCAGGCTCTTGGTGCCGGCCGGCTGCACGGTGGTGCAGCGGTTGGGGCGGCGCAGGCCATGGCGGTCGCAGTACTCCCAAACGGCCTGGTTGACGATTCCCTTCCAGCGGCTGAGGTAGTCGGCTTCCTGCGCCTTGAATGCCTGACCCTCCTCGCAGTCGGGGCGGCCGGCCTCCCACCAGCGCAGCCAGGGGGTGCCGAAGGCATGCACGAAGAAGTCGAACAATCCGGTGAAGCTCACCCCCACGATCGGATCCCAGGCCCGGCTCTGGCGATAGCGCTCCACCTCGAAGCGGTGGTTGAGCAGGCAGGCCACGGCGATCGCCCCAGCCCGGAAGGCATCCTCCTGGGCCTGGTGGTCGGCGGGATCGATGCGGTTGAGATGCACCTCCGCCAGGTTGCAGTGGAAATCGGCCCCGAGGATCTCGCCGCACGGGTTGAGTCCGTAGCGGCCCAGGCGATGCTCCAGTTCGGCCGCCTCGATACCGGTGTGGTGCAGCCGCAGCCAGCGGCCTGCCTCCTCGCGCCCCTGGCTGCAGTAGATCTCCACAAATTCCTGGCGCAGCTCCGGGGTGGGCAGGAGGTCGGCATTGGAGCGGGCGATCGCCTCGGGAGCGAACTGGATGGCACCCTCACCGCTCTGGAACTGCCTGATGACGGCCTCGAGAACCACCTCCCGGGAGGGGCGGGCGTGGAACACACGGGTGTGGTTGGCCATCCGCAGGGCATCGCGCTCGGGGTCGATGCGCCAGTTACCGGCCTCGTCCTGCTGCCAGAGGTTGTCCTTGGCGCTGGCAGCGGCCGTGTCGTCGGCGGCGAACTGGCGCATGCCGGCGCTGCGGCGGATGTTGCCGGCCACGATCGTGACCGCCGCCTCGTCGATCAACAGGCAGCACTCCACGGAGGTGAGCCGCCGCCCGTTGGCCCTGTAGAGGATCTGGGCGACGCGGCCGTAGAGATCACCCAGCTTCACCGGGTTCGCCATGCCGCCGAAGCCCTTGAGCGTCTCGCCCACCGGCCGCACGTCCGAGAGATCCACCGTGATGGAGATCGGCTGGTCGATGGCGAAGCGCTCATCGCTGCTCAGCTCCAGCAGCAGCTGGTAGCTGTCCACCCAGCCGCGGCGCGTGTCACCCACTTTGATCGCCACGCGCTGGCCCTCGATCCGCGAGCTGGTGGTCTCCTGCCGCTGGCCGGCCGGCGTCAGGCCGATCGGGGTCACCCTTTCGATCACCAGTCGGTTGCGCACCTGGGGCAGCCGCTCGATCAGCCGCGGCTCGATGATCGCGCCGGTTCCGCAGCCCATCATCGCCAGGTCCATCATCAGACCGAAGGCTTCCCAGTCCACCAGGTTGGTGGAGGTGCAGTTGTAGGCCCCGGAGAAGTTGTGGGCCTGCTCGATCCAGGGTGTGCCGCCGATCCAGAGCCAGCGGCCGGAGGGCAGGGCCCGCTGATTCTTCTGCATGCGACGGATCAGCTCCACCTCCTCCTCGTTGAGGTGGCCGAGCCGGCGCAGGCCCTCCAGGTTGCGTTCGGCCACCTGGTGCCAGCTCTCGCGGCCTGCGGGCAGCTTGCGGGAGTAGGTGCGATAGAAGACGGGATTGGCCGCCGGGGCGCTGGCGGGGAAGTCGCCGCCGAGCTCTGGGGCTGCAGAACCGCTCACGCCGCTGCCCAGGCCATGGCTGCCCTCGCTGTCGGGCCGCAGGGAAGGGCTGGTGACGGGGCGCTGGGCGGAGAGGGTCACCGATGGTGGATCCAGGGTCTGCGCACCATAACGCCAGGGATGGGGTGTGCAAGCCGCCTCTGGCACCAGTGGCGGTGGTGCCCCGGGGTCGTCACGGTCGCCGCCAGAGTGAGCGCCACCAGCCCCGCCGGTTCTTGTTCAATGGCGCTGCCGCGCACACCTGAGCCCGAACTGATGGATGGGGCCGACCAGGTGGCGGCCTACGCCGCCGCCGATTTCCGCGCCTCCGACCAGGCGATGGTGGATCGCCTCGCCCAGCTGTGTGCTGACCGCCCCGGCGGGCGGCTGGCGGACCTGGGTTGCGGGCCCGGCAACATCAGCTTCCTGCTGGCCCGCCGCTGGCCCGCCGCCCGTGTGCTGGGCCTCGATGGGGCGCCCCGGATGCTGGCGGTGGCCGAGCAGCGGCTGGCGGCCGAGCCTGAGCTGGCGGGACGGCTGCGCTTCCAGGAAGCCCTGCTGCCCCTGCCCGCCGGCTTCAGCAGCGGCTGGTTCGCTGCCGGCAGCTTCAGTGCCCTGGTGAGCAACAGCCTGCTGCACCACCTGCACGATCCCCTCTGCCTCTGGCAGGGGATGGTGCAGCTCGCCGCCCCGGGCGCCTTCGTGTACGTGCAGGACCTGCGCCGGCCGCCCAGTGCCGCCGCCGTGGAGGAGCTGGTGGCCGCCGGGATGGCCTCGGCTCCTGAGGTGCTGCGTCGTGACTACCGGGCTTCGCTGCACGCCGCCTTCACGCCGGCTGAGGTGGCCGCCCAACTACGGCAGGCCGGGCTCAGCGACCTGCGGGTGGCGGCCCTGGGCGACTGCTATCTGGAGGTGTGGGGTCGGCTGCCCTGAGGCCGCCGAGAGCCTGTCCCCTGGCCCTGCTCTGCCAGGCTGAGGCGATGACCAGCAGTCCTGCCCTGGGCGCCAGCACAGTCGAGCTTGCCACCCTGGCCGATGCCGTGGCCCGGCGTCGCAACTTCGCGATCATCTCCCACCCCGACGCCGGCAAGACCACCCTCACCGAGAAGCTGCTGCTCTACGGCGGCGCCATCCAGCAGGCCGGTGCCGTCAAGGCCAAGGGGGAGCAGCGCAAGGTGACCTCCGACTGGATGGAGCTGGAGAAGCAGCGGGGCATCTCGATCACCTCCACGGTGCTCCAGTTCGACTACGACGGCAGCACGCTGAACCTGCTGGACACACCCGGCCACCAGGACTTCTCCGAGGACACCTACCGCACCCTCGCCGCCGCCGACAACGCGGTGATGCTCGAGGACGCCGCCAAGGGCCTCGAACCCCAGACCCGCAAGCTCTTCGAGGTGTGCCGCCTGCGCCGCATCCCGATCTTCACCTTCATCAACAAGATGGACCGGCCGGGGCGCGAGCCCCTGGAGCTGCTCGACGAGATCGAGAGCGAGCTGGGCCTGGCCTGCTGGCCGGTGAACTGGCCGATCGGCAGCGGTGATCGCTTCCGTGGTGTGATCGACCGCCGCAGCCGTCGCGTGCTGCTCTTCGATCGCGCCGAGCGGGGCCGTCAGGCCGCCGAGGTGTCCCTGACGGTGGCGGAGGCCCGCGCTGCCGGTGTCGTTGAGGCGGAGCTGCTGGAGGGGGCGCTCGAGGAGCTGGATCTCCTGGAGGGGGCCGGCGCGGAGCTGGATCTGGAGCTCGTGCACGCCGGTGAGCTCAGCCCGGTGTTCTACGGCTCGGCGATGACCAACTTCGGGGTGCGCCCCTTCCTCGATGCCTTCCTGGAGCTGGCCCAGCGCCCTGGTCCGCGTGCCAGCAACGCCGGGCCGGTGGACCCGGTGGCCCCCGGATTCAGCGGTTTCGTGTTCAAGCTGCAGGCCAACATGGATCCGCGCCACCGCGACCGTGTGGCCTTCGTGCGGGTGTGCAGCGGTCGCTTCGAGAAGGACATGACGGTGCAGCACGCCCGCACCGGCCGGGCGATCCGCCTCTCCCGCCCCCAGAAGCTCTTCGGCCAGGAGCGGGAGGTGGTGGAGGACGCCTACCCGGGCGACGTGATCGGGCTCAACAACCCGGGCATGTTCGCCATCGGCGATACGCTCTACCTGGGACCGAGAGTGGAATACGAGGGGATTCCCTGTTTCAGCCCCGAGATCTTCGCCTGGCTGCGCAACCCCAACCCCTCGGCGTTCAAGACCTTCCGCAAGGGGGTCAACGAGCTGCGCGAGGAGGGCGCCGTGCAGATCCTCTACGACACCGACGAAAGCAAGCGCGACCCGATCCTGGCCGCCGTCGGCCAGCTCCAGCTTGAGGTGGTGCAGTACCGGCTCGAGCATGAATATGGGGTGCAGACCCGCCTGGAGCCCCTCGGTTTCCAGGTGGCCCGTTGGCTGGTGGGCGGCTGGCCCGCCCTGGAGGCGGTGGGGCGAATCTTCAACTGCAAGACCGTGCGCGACAGCTGGAACCGGCCGGTGCTGCTGTTCAAGAACGCCTGGAATCTCAACCAGCTGGCGGACGACCATCCGGAGCTGCAGCTCAGCGCCGTGGCCCCTGTGGTGAGCGGCATGGAGCCGATCAGCCTCTGAAGCGGAGGGCGCTGTCGCCCTCGGATCCGCTCCACGGTTCCGATCACCGGGCCCGGCCCTCAGCCTCCGCTCCGGCGCGCCAGAATTCTTGTAACGAAGGATCACAGTGATGCCCAAGCCGCTCTGGCTGGTGCGCCCCCGCTCCGATGGGGGTTGCGATTACGTGAGCTTCCAGTCCACCCCTGCCGCCGGGGTGGTGGAGATGCGGGAGGGAAGCCACCTCCCACCCCAGATGCCGCTGCTCAAGCGCCGCCATCGCCTGGCCCTGGAGGAGGCGGAGCGCTGCCGCCGCCAGCTCCAGCAGGAAGGGGGCTACCTGAGCAGCGATCCGCTGTTCTGAGTCCCGACCGCTCCTAACCTGGCCGCCATGACCCAAGCACCGGATCCAAGCCCCTACGAGCGTCTTGGCGTTGCCCCCGATGCGGGCTTCGACGCCGTGCAGGCGGCCAAGGCGGAACGGCTGGAGGATGCCGGTGACGATCCCCTCGCCCGTGCCCGGATCGAGGCGGCCTATGACGCCGTGCTGATGGAGCGGCTCAAGGAGCGGCAGCAGGGCAGGGTGAGCACCGCCGCCCGCTCGGCCTCCCAGCGCGAGCAGGCCGTTCCACCACCACGGCCCGCGGCCCTGGGCAGCCTGCCCCAGGTGTCCCTGCCCAGGCTGCAGGCCCCGCGCCTGGCCTGGCCCGCCCTCGGCCTCAGCCAGGGTTTCGGCACCTGGTTCCCCCTGGCCTCGATCGGCTCCCTGCTGCTGCTCGCCCTGCTGCTGCCGGCCGCCCCCCAGGAACTGCTGCTGGCCCTGGCCGTGCTGGCCATGATGGTGAGCCTGCGGCGCCGAGGTCGCCGGCTGCTGGCCGCCGCCGGCTGGAGCCTGGCCCTGTTGGGGGTTGGTCTGGCTGCCGGCGGGGTGCTGCTCGCGGCCGTCGCCGCACCGCTGCCCCTGGGCCTCCCCCTCAACGCCGATCAGATCCAGAGCCTGCCTGCCTTCGCCCTGCTTCTGGTTGGCGCTCTGCTGATCGGCTGAAACCGGCGTCCTTGCGGCAGGGATACCCTCGCGCCGGTTGATGCCCGGCCGGGATGCTCAGAGCCACTGGCGCCGCCGGAAGAAGAGGTAGAGGCTTGTGCCGATCGCCAGCATCAGGCCCCACACCAGCAGGTAGCCGAAGCGCCATTCCAGTTCGGGCATGAACTTGAAGTTCATGCCATACACGCCCACAACGAATGTGAGTGGAATGAAGATCGTTGAAATGATTGTGAGAATCTTCATTACCTCATTCATGCGGTTGCTGAGGCTGGAGAGATAGGTGTCATGAAGGCTGGTCAGCACATCCCGGCAGGTTTCAACCATGTCGATCACCTGCACGCTGTGGTCATGGAGATCACGCCAGAACACAAGGGTGGGCGGCGGCAGCAGCGGCGAATCACTTCTGGTGATCGCCCCCACCACCTCTCGGAGTGGCCAGACGGCCTTGCGCAAACTGAGGATTTCGCGCTTGAAGCGGTGGATCTCCACGATGTCGTGGGGGCTGGGGCTGGTGAGAATGCGCTCATCCACGATCTCCACCTGATCGCTGATGCGCTCCACCGCCAGGAAGTAGTGGTCCACGATCGTGTCCATCAGGCAGTAGGCGAGATAGTCGGCACCCATGGCGCGAATCCGGCCGCGCCCCAGCTGGATGCGCTGGCGGATGGCTTCGAACACATCGCCCTCATCCTCAAGAAATGAGAGCACAAAACCAGCTCCCAGAATCACACTCACATGCTCGCTTTCAACACTGTTGCTCTCATCCACATAGGCCAGCATCTTCATGGCCACGAACAGGTAATCCTCAAATTCCTCGTACTTCGGCCGCTGGCTGCTGTTGACGACGTCCTCCAGGCTCATCGGATGCAGCCCGAAGCAATCGCCCAGGGCCTGCACCAGCTCGATGTCGTGGATGCCATCCACATTGATCCAGGCCACCATCTCACCCCGGGCCAGTTCCCGACAGTCGTCGATGCTGGCGTCATCGACCATCCGGTAGCCGTGGCGGTTGTAGGCCAGGATCTCGATGCGGGCGCTGGCGCGTCTGCGCTCACCCACGAAGACCGGGGTGCCGGGGGCCAGGCCCACCTTGCTGGCGCTGGTGCGGCGGATCGAGCCGTAGGGCGGCCGGGCGGTGATTCGCTGCAGTGAGCCCATCGCTGTCTCCAGGTGCCTGGGGTGAAGGGCTCAGGCCACAGCCGGGGTGAGTTCGGCGATCAGCTGCTCCAGCTCGGCTGCGCCCACCTCGTACACGGCGTTGCAGAAGTGGCAGGTGAGCTCGGCGCGGCCGTCTTCGCGCAGGATTGCGCTCAGTTCGTCGCGCCCCAGCAATCGGAGGGCGCCCACGCTGCGACGGCGGCTGCAGGGGCAGCGGAAGCGCACCGGCTGGCTGGCCTGCGCATCGCTGAGGGGCTGGGGGTCGAGGTCGGGGAACACCTCGGCCAGCAGGTCGTGAAGATGGCCCTGGCTGGCCTCCAGCCGCTCGCTGAAGGACCGGATCTCCCGGCAGCGCTCCTCCAGGAGCGCCACCAGGCCCGGTTCGTGGGCCGCCTTGGGCAGGATCTGCACCAGCACGCCGCCACTGCAGCGCACCCCCTGGCTGTCGATGCGCTCGCCGACGAACACCGCCGAAGGGGTCTGCTCCGAATGCAGCAGGTAGGAGGCCACGTCGTCGCCGATGCCGCCGCTCACCAGCTCCACCGTGGAACTGAACGGCTCGCCTTCGCCCAGGTCGCGCACCACGTGCAGGTAGCCGGTGCCGGTGGCCTGGCGGAAGTCGAAGTGGTGCGTGCCGTCGGGCTCGCGCACCAGATCCAGCTCCAGCGCGGGGTTGCCCACATAGCCGCGCACGCTGCCGTCGCGGCCGGCGTCCACCATCAGCCCGCGCAGCGGTCCATCCGACTGAATGCGCAGGTTCACCCGGCCGTGACTCACCTTCATCGAGCTCGCCAGCAGCAGGCCGGCGGTCATCGCCCGCCCCAGCAGGGCGGTGGTGAGGAAGGAGAGCCGGTGGCGCTCGCGGGCGCTGCGCAGGCTGGCGCTGGTGGTGACCGCCACCAGGCGGATGCCGCCGCCGGCGGCGGTGGCCCGCAGCAACTGGTCGCCTGCCTGATGCGACGCGGTGCTCATCTGCCCACCCCCGACGAGAGCTGCATGGTACGGAGTTCGCCTCCTTCCAGCCGCCAGGCCTCGGCGGCCACCGGTGCGAACAGCTCCGGCTCGTGGGTCACCACGAGCACGGCCCTCTCCCGGGCGAGATCGGCCAGCAGGGCCAGGATCTCGCCGCGTACCGCCCAGTCGAGCCCCGCCGTGGGCTCATCCAGCAGCAGCACCCTGGGATCGCGCAGCAGCTGCACCGCCAGGGCCAGGCGCCGCTGCTGGCCGCCGCTGAGGCGCTCCGGCGGCTGCTGCAGGCTGAGCCCCGCCAGTCCCACCCGCCGCAGCACGGCAGTCGCCTCCTCGGCGCTGAGTCGTCGCCGCCCCAGTTTCAGTTCCTGGCCAACGCTGAGGCCGAGGAAATGGCGTTCCGGAAACTGGAACACAAGGCCGCACAGCCAGCGCCGCTGGCGCGCGCTCAGCGCCTCGCCCTCCCAGAGAACCTGGCCGCGGTCGGCCTCGACCAGGCCGCTGATCACCTCCAGCAGGGTCGTCTTGCCGCAGCCGCTGCGGCCGGCCACCAGCACCGGCCGCCCCGGCCCGATCGTCAGGTTGATGCGCTCGAGCACGGCCCGCCGGGCCGTGGAGGGCTGGTAATGGAGGCCCACGAGCTCGAGCAAGGAAACGGTGGCCCGGCGGGCGTGTTGGATGGACCCAGTGTGAACGGGCCGGGAGAGCTGGAGCGATGGAGGTGCGGTTCCGGGAGGTGGATCCCTTCAACTGCTGGATCTGGCTGCGCTTCGTCCAGCCGCCGGGCAAGGGGGAGCGGAACTACGTGGAGGCGGTGTTCGACAGCTGGTTCGTGCTCGGCAAGCTGGGGGGCTTCAACGCCGAGAACCTGCAGGCCCACCAGGCCGGCGCCGAGCTGAGCTGGATGGCCTACGACGGCGAGGAGGCGGAGCGGGCCCTGCCGGCCTTGATGCACAACCTGGCGGCCTGCGACTACCGGGGTGACTGGGGCCGCTGCTGGGTGGATCTGGGCACCAGCGACGCCCTCGGCCTGGACGTGCTGATCAACGCGCTCGCCCAGCTGGATCGCGACGTGGTGGAGATCGCTGAACTGGTGATCGGCGGTGTGAACGAGGACTGGCCCGTGGAGGAGCGGGAGGATGCCCTCTTCCCGGCGCTGGGCGATGCCGGCGCCGGCTGAGGCCCGGGGCGATGGCGCGGGAACTGCGGCGGTTGCTGGTCGCGCCGGCCCGGCTGGCGGCCCCGCTGGCGCAGGCGGGTTCGCCCCTGCGGCTGGAGCTCGAGCCGGCTGAACGCCACTATCTCGCCCGGGTGCTGCGGCTGCGCGGCGGCGATCGCTTCGCGATCGGCGACGGAGCCGGCCGGCTGTGGACCGCCCGGCTGCTGGAGAGTGCGGCCCAGCTGGAGCAGCCCCTCGATCGGCCCCTGGAGGTGGGCGCTCCCCCCCAGCCCCGGCTCACCCTGGCGGCGGCGCTGCCACGGCTGGATGCGGAGGTGCTGGTGCGCATGGCCTGCGAGCTGGGCATCGACGCCCTCCAGCTCCTGCAGGCCGAGCGCAGCGGCGGTGGCCAGGGGCCGCGGCCCGGCAGGCTGGAGGCGATCGTGCGCGAGGCGGCGGAGCAGTGTGAGCGGCTGTGGCTGCCGGAATTGCTGGCGCCACGCCCCGTCCGGGAGCTCTTCGCCGCTCCCGCCGACGGCCCGCGCCTGCTGGCCTGCAGCCGGGGCGAGGGGTTGCCGCTGCTCGATCAGGCGCTGGTGGCGCTGGCGGTGGGGGCAGTCCCGATCGGGGTGACGCTGGCGGTGGGGCCCGAGGGGGGCTGGAGCCCGGCCGAGCAGGCGGCCGCGAGCGCGGCGGGCTGGCAATCCATAAGCCTGGGCCCCACGATCCTGCGGGTGAGCACTGCGGCGGTGGCGGGAGCCGCCATCCTCAGCCGCTGGCGGCTGGGACTCCCGTGCCCGTCATGCTCCGGGCCATCGCCTTGAAACCGGAGAGGTTGGCCCCGGCCCGGCGCCGCGGCAGCGGCACGGCGTTGCCGGGGTTGAGGGCGTCGGCGGCGAAGGTGCTCAGGCTGGGGGCCGGCCGCGCCGCCTGGGCCGCCCGCAGCTCGGCGGCGATGGCCTCAGCGGTGGTGAGCACCGGGCCGCTGGCGGTGGGCGCTGGCGCTGCCGGCTCGGGGGCGCTGGCGGCCTGCGCGGGGGCCACGGCGGGCACTGGATCCGGAACGTTGGCTGCAGGCGGGGCCACAGCTGTGGCGACGCGGACCGGTGCGCGGCTCACCCCGGAGCCGGCGGCGTCCTGCCCGCCGAGGTCGAGGAAGAACGACTCCTTGCGCTTGAACACCATGGCAGTCGCGGGTCCGCGGGCGAAGAGCTTGCCGGATTATCCGTTGCCCCACGGGCGCCGATGGCGGATTGGCACCGGCTGCGCAACGCGGTGCAACAGAGTTGGTCCGCCGCTGGGCGATCGCCACCGTGCCCCTCCCCCTCGCCACCGCACCGTCGTGGCTGCCCGACCAGAGCCCACCCCAGTGGCTGCTGGCGCTGCTGCTGAACGGCGGATTGATCGCCCTCGCCCAGCGCACCCCCCTGCTCACGGCCGCGGGCTGGGCCCATGCCGCTGCCCTGGGCAGCCTGCTCTGGGGCTGCCTGGGCTGGCGGGGCTGGCTGGCGGTGGTGCTCTATCTGCTGCTGGGCTCGCTTGTGACGCGGCTGGGGCTGCGCATCAAGGAGGAGCGGGGGCTGGCGGAGGCGCGCGGCGGCCGCCGCGGACCGGCGAATGTGTGGGGTTCGGCCGCAACCGGCGCGGCCCTGGCCCTGCTGGCGGCGCTCTGGCCCCCGTTCTCCCCCCGCCTGCTGGTGGGTTTCGCCGCCAGTTTCAGCGCCAAGCTGGCGGACACCTGCGGCAGTGAGATCGGCAAGCGCTGGGGCGGCACCACCCTGCTGATCACCACCCTGCGACCGGTTCCCCCCGGCACCGAAGGGGCGATCAGCGCCGCAGGCACGGCCGCCAGCCTCGGCGGCGGCGCCGTGATGGCGACCCTGATGCTGGCGCTCGGGCTGATCCAGGGCGGGAGCACCTGGCTGCTGGTCACCCTGGTGGCCCTGGCCGCCACGCTGATCGAGAGCGGCATCGGCGCCGGCCTGCAGCGCCGCTGGCACTGGCTCAGCAACGAACTCGTGAACGCTCTCCAGACCACCATCGCCGCCCTGCTGGCGATGGCGCTGTGGCGGGGCGGCGCCTAGGTGGCGGCCGGGTCCTCCCACCATTCCGGATGCTCCACCAGTCCCTCCGAGGCGGTGTCGGCCGCCTCCCAGGCCAGCCCGTCCAGACTCTGCACACGCATCAGTTCCCAGGCCCTCTGGGCCTCCTGGAGGCGTTCGGCCGTCGTGTCCAGGGCCGCGGCCAGCTGCTCGCCGCGCAGGGGCGGCAGGCCGGCCTTCAGGCGCCGGTTCTGGAGGCTGACGCTCCGCTGCTGGAGTTCCATCAACCGCCGCGGCACCTTGAGCGGATTCCAGTGATCCCGGAGCTGCTGCCGGATCGCCCCCATGATGTAAGGAACCGCGTAGCTGCTGAAGCGGTGCCCCTGGCTGGGATCGAAGCGATCGACACAGCGCACCAGCCCCATGCAGGCGATGGCGTGCACGTCCTCCGGGGTGGCGCCGCCCCGGCAGCCCGAGCTCTTCAGGAAGCGCTCGGCCACGTGGTGGGCCAGGCCGAGGTGGCGCACCACTTCCTCGTTGCGGCGTCGGATGCGCCCTTCCCTCTCGGCCGTGCAGCCGGATGCGGGGCTGTGGTCTTCCGGGGGGGGCGTCATTGTCGGAGCCTCAGGGTGCTGTGTCACTCTGGCCAGCAAGGCTGAATCGGGCAACTTCTGTTACCAGGGTTTGCTCCACCGGACTTGCTTCACCGGATTTGCTTCACCGGATTTGCTTCAGAGGCTTGCTTCGGCGGTCTGCTTCTTGCTTCGGCCTCGGATCGGCGACGGCGTTCAGCGCAGGGCGGTGGCGGTGAGGATCGGCTCCAACCCCGCCCAGGCGAGCAGGGCCGGCCAGCCGCGCACCCGCTCGTACACCTGACGGTGCCCGTCAGCGTTGAGATGCAGACCGTCGCTGCACAGCAGATGGGACCAGTGGGGATCGGCGAGCAGGCTCTCCAGCAGCGGCAGGAAGGCCACGTCCGCCCCCAGGCAGGCCTCCTCCACGAGGGCCTCGTAGCGGCGCGCCTCCTCCAGCCCGTACCAGAGCAGGCCGGCGAACGGCATCTGCTCCTCCAGTACCGGTGTGAGGCCCACCACATGCACCGGCGCGAGCGTGCGCGCGTCCTCCAGCAGCTGGCGCAGCCCGAAGAGAAAGGCGTCCGGGGCGAGCTGGTGGCGTCCATCCGGCCGCCCCACCCGGGCCAGGTCGTTGAGGCCGATGCCGATCAGGATCCCCTGGGGCACCTGACGGCGCAGTTCGCCGCGCCGGATCACCTCGCTGCGCAGCCGTGCCGCCAGGCGCTCCAGGCCATCACCCCGCACACCGAGGTTGTAAAGCACCGGGCCACCCGGCAGCTCCATCCAGTGCCGGCGCAGCCGTTCGCACCAGCCCCCCTGGTCGGGATCACCCCAGCCGTAGACGCCGCTGTCCCCCAGGGCCACCAGCTTGCGGGGAACGACGGGCTGGTCACACGGGAAGGGCATCGGTGGGTGC
>Ga0315899_10003278_pt1 | contig 17680 bp, 24 predicted proteins | sample LakEriMetagenome_2_FD_203518 | JGI IMG/M metagenome (GOLD analysis project Ga0315899, IMG submission 203518) | Freshwater fungal communities from buoy surface, Lake Erie, Ohio, United States - Buoy 4 MA112 | ecosystem: Environmental > Aquatic > Freshwater > Lake | place: USA: Lake Erie, Ohio... | reverse complement strand
TTCAAGAGAACCAGAATGTGTTGATGGGCAAACCTGTCAAAGCATTTATCGAGCAAGACCACGAGGCTCACATCGCTGTACACATGGCAGCAGCTCAGGACCCGATGCTTCAACAGTTGATGCAGAACAACCCTATGGCTACGCAGATTCAAGCGGCGGGTATGGCTCACATTAACGAGCATCTTGGTTTTCAGTATCGCAAAGAAATTGAAAAACAGCTTGGTGTTATATTGCCGACCGAGCAGCAAAACAAACAAATGTCACCGGAAGTTGCAGCACAAGTTGCACAGATGTCAGCGCAAGCAGCACAACGCCTCTTGATGAAGAACCAGCAGCAGGCAGCACAGCAGCAAGCACAACAACAGGCACAAGACCCTGTCATCCAGATGCAGCAGCAAGAGCTTCAGCTTAAACAGCAGGAGATTCAGCGCAAGATGCAGAAAGACATGGTCGATGCACAACTCAAACAGCAGCAGTTGCAAGTGGAGCAGGCTCGCATCGCAGCACAAGAGAAGATCGCTGGTATGCAAGTCGGTGCAAAAACCACACATGCTCGCAACGAGTTGGATGCACGGATGCAAGCAGAAGGTGTGAAGCTGGGTATGCAAGCCTCTAAAGAACGACGTGAAGAGCGCCGTGCACAACAACCGCCAATTCAAAGGCCAAAGGAGACTAAATGAACGACCAAACCGTCCTGAGCCATTTGAAAGATAAGTTTAAGGACGAGCAAAAACTTCGAGTTGAGTTCTTAGCAACTGGCTCTGCAAACACTTTAGAAGAATACAAACACGTAGCCGGAATTATCCGAGGTCTGGCTCTGGCTACGGACATCCTTGACGACCTTGTGCAACGATTGGAGAAATCTAATGACTAGTAATGTTGATCTAGCCCAAGCTGTAGATTTAACTGCGATTTTGGATAAATCTGCGGAAGAGAAGGCAACACAATTGCCTATCCCATCTGGGTGGCACATTCTTATAACTTTACCTGAAGCTGAAGAAAAGTATGAAAGCGGTCTTATTAAAGCTGATGAGACTCGTCGTTTTGAGGAAGTGTTAGCGACTGTGTTTTTTGTAGTTAGGCTAGGCCCAGATGCTTACACTGATAAAACAAAGTTTCCTACTGGCCCGTGGTGTAAAGAGGGCGACTTTATTTTAGCTCGCCCTAATTCAGGCACTCGCTTAAAAATTCACGGTCGAGAGTTTCGGCTAATTAACGACGACACGGTTGAGGCAGTTGTCCAAGACCCCCGTGGTATTTCACGTGCATAAGGAGAAATAAATGAACCAAGTTGAGTTTGAATTCCCCGACGAAAAAGAAGAACGGTTAAAAGTCCAAGCCGCTGAGGATAAAGGCGAGCCTGAGATTGAACTTGAAATCGTTGATGACACCCCACCGCAGGATCGGGGCCGCAGGCCCATGGCCGAGCCACCAGAGGACGTGCCCGAGGACGAATTAGCTTCGTATGACGAAAAAGTCCAGAAACGGATTAAAAAGTTTACAAAAGGTTATCATGACGAGCGTCGTGCTAAAGAAGAGGCATTGCGGGAGCGTCAGGCGGCGGAAGACTTTGCCCGTCAAGTGTATGAAGAAAATCAACGACTGCAATATCAGTTGTCTGAAGGGTCTAAACTGTTTATTGAGCAGGGTAAATCCTCTGCCCAGTTAGAGTTAGAAGCCGCTGAACGTAAGTACAAAGAAGCTTATGAATCTGGCAACTCTGATGCACTGGTGGAGGCCCAACGATACATTTCCAATGCGACATTAAAACTTGACAAGGCTGAAAACCTTAGACCTATTGAAATACAGGAAAAACCCGAGTATAGTCCGCCTAAACAGGTTTCCGCACTTAAGGATGACAAACTACAAGATTGGTTGTCAGATAATCCGTGGTACGGTAACCAAAACAATTTTGACCATAAAATTATGAGCGCTACCGCTTTGGGCGTGCATTCAGTGCTAGTTGAACAATATGGTCAGGGTTATGTTGGATCAGATGAATACTACGAGAAGATCAACTCTCGTATGCAAAAAAGTTTTCCCGATTATTTTCGGAGCCAGCAAAACACTCAGGAAACCGAGGAAGAGCCCGCTCAGCAGGCTGCACCCCGTGCCAAACCAGCTACTGTTGTAGCACCAGCTACACGTAGCACGTCACCCAAGAAGGTAAAATTAAACGCTTCACAAGTAGCATTAGCAAAGCGTTTAAATGTACCACTTGAACTTTACGCCAAGAAGGTTGCAGAACAGGAGAATCAATAATGGCAAACGAACCGCGTCTCACCCGAGAGCTTGACTCTCGCTCAAAAAATATGCGTACGGCAACATGGGCACCGCCAGAGTTGTTACCGACGCCGAATCCTGAGCCGGGCTATGCGTTTCGCTGGGTACGAGTGTCCACTTTGAACACTGCAGACCCGTTGAATATCTCCGCAAAGCGACGTGAAGGCTGGGAACCCGTAAAGGCTTCTGAGCATCCTGAGCTGCAATACCACATCCCTGAAGATACAATTTCGAAAGATGTGGTTGTAATTGGTGGGTTGATGTTGTGCAAGACTCCGGAAGAGTTTGTTGAACAGCGTAACAATTATTACGCAAAACAAGCTAACGACCAGATGAACGCTGTAGACAACAACCTGATGCGCCAGAGTGATCCGCGTATGCCTCTCTTCAACGAGAAGAAGTCATCGACAACCTTTGGCTCTGGTAAATAATTTATGGAGTTTAACTATGGCTTACCCTACTGTATCAGCCCCCTACGGGCTAAAACCGGTCAATTTGATCGGCGGTCAGGTATTCGCAGGAGCGACTCGTCTAATGGAAATTGCAAGTGGTTACGCCACTAATATTTTCTACGGCGATTTGGTAAAGCGTGTATCTGACGGAACTATTGAAAAAGACACAGGCACCACTACTGCCACACCGTGCGGCGTGTTTTTGGGTGTTCAGTTTACCAATGGTTCTACAGGTCAAGTTCAGCAACAACAGTTTTATCCAGCAAGTCAGGCTATTAAGTCTGGTACGCAGATTTTTGCTGTGGTTGCAGATGACCCTGACACACTGTTTCAAGTAGCTTCCTGTTCTGGCACTACTGTTATTGCCGCAATGGGCAAATCCGCCATTGGTAACAATATTGCACTAATCCAAAACGCTGGTTCTACCACTACTGGTAACTCCGCCGTGGCGATTGACGAAGGAACACAGGCAACTACGAACACTCTCCCCATCCGTATTATTGATGTGGTTAGAGATACGGCAACAGGCGCTGACGCTTTTGTTGAGTTTATCGTTAAGATAAATGCAACTATGCACCAGTACAACAATTCAACTGGCGTATAAGGGAGCTAAATCATGGCTATTTCACGCGCACAACTACTGAAAGAGCTGCTCCCCGGCCTGAACGCCTTGTTCGGTCTGGAGTACGCTAAATATGGCGAAGAGCACAAGGAAATCTACGAAACTGAGACTTCCGAGCGTTCCTTCGAAGAAGAAACCAAGCTGTCTGGCTTCTCGGCTGCTCCAGTCAAGAACGAAGGCTCTGCGATTGCTTATGACAATGCGCAGGAAGCTTGGACTGCAAGGTACAACCACGAAACCATTGCTCTGGGTTTCTCGCTGACCGAAGAGGCCATCGAAGATAACCTGTATGACAGCCTGTCGGCTCGTTATACAAAAGGTTTGGCTCGTGCTATGGCGTATACCAAGCAGGTTAAAGCGGCTTCTGTTTTAAACAACGGCTTCTCGGCTTCATATCCGGGCGGTGATGGCGTAGCGTTGTTTTCAACTGCACACCCGCTAGTTGATGGAGGAACTAACTCTAATCGACCTTCTGTTGCTTCTGATTTAAATGAAACTTCGCTGGAAAACGCTGTGATTCAAATCGCTGCGTGGACTGACGAACGTGGACTTTTGATTGCGGCTAAACCCCGGAAATTAATTGTTCCTTCTGCTCTTCAGTTTGTTGCTACTCGTTTGCTTGAAACCAGCCTTCGTGTTGGTACTAATGACAACGATATTAACGCACTGAAGAACAATGGTTCAATTCCAGAAGGCTATACGATCAACCACTTCCTGACCGATACAAACGCATGGTTCCTGTGTACCGACGTTCCAAACGGCATGAAGCACTTTGTTCGTAGCCCACTGGCTAACTCAATGGACGGCGATTTTGATACTGGCAACGTCCGTTACAAGGCTCGTGAGCGTTATTCCTTCGGATTTTCAGACCCTCTGGGTATGTTTGGTTCGCCGGGAGCATAAAGATTGGGGGGCTTTACGGCCCCCCTTTTTCGGTATATAAAGTAACAAATCCGGGGGATTTCCCGGCGCTTACGAATAGGCCCCCCGCCTAACGACATGCAGATCGTTCGCGCTTAACTCGCATGTGAGGACAACTCAAATGGCACTTTCTACCACCCAAAGTATTTGGCGTTCGGGCGGCGGCGATCAGACTCGTACCGCGTATTGTGGCTCCGGCCTAATGGCTGCGCAGTTCTACATCGCTGATGCTTCTCCAGCTACTGCTGGCACTAACGTAGCCGTTTCTTCGGTTGCTGGCGCACCTGCTCTTATTCTCCCATCTGGCGCTGTTATCGTTTCTATTTCGGTAACTGATGCTGGCGCGGGCACTTGCGACATTGGCGCAACCGGCTACACCTCTGGCACTGCTGACAACGACTTCTTCGCTTCGGCTCTGTCTGTAGCGGCTGTTGGCACTACGTCGATTGGTTCGGTTGTGACTGGCGCACCGTTGACTGAAATGTCGTATGTGACTGTAACTGACAACACTTCGGCTTCGGGTACTGTAGCTGGTGTTATCACTTACTTCGTTACCGATCCTCTGGTTGGTCAGCAGAACGTCTAATAAGGAGGCATCACCATGATGCAAACAGACGTTAAAGGTAAGGATTGCGTAGCTAACGCAACTACTACTGTGTTTGACGGGCGTGCTCGTTTCAAAGGCATTTGGTACAGCACCTCTGGTGCTACGAGTATTGCCGTTAAAGACGGTGCAACCACATTGTTTACTTTTATTATTGCAGGGCAAGCCTCGGATGACATTTGGATTCCGGGGGAAGGCGTACTTTGTGCGACAAGCTTGCTTGTAACAATTGGTGCTAACTGTACCGCAGTGGTGTTCTATGGCTAAGTCTCCAGCATGGACGAGGAAAGAGGGCAAAAATCCCAAGGGTGGTCTAAACGCCAAAGGGAGAGCTTCTTACAACGCAGCGAATCCGGGGAAGCCGGGGTTGAAAGCCCCCCAACCGGAAGGCGGCGCAAGGAAAAAATCATTTTGTTCCAGAATGGAAGGGATGAAAAAGAAGCTCACCTCGTCGAAAACCGCAAACGATCCGAACAGTCGGATCAATAAAAGTTTAAGGGCTTGGAAATGCTAAAAGATAACATTGAACCAGACTTGATGGACAACATCTCCATCCTTGCGGGGCTGGGCGTCCTACTTTCGTGGTTACCTACTGTGTTTTCACTTGTGTCTATTGTCTGGTTCAGCATTCGTATCTGGGAATCCGATACGGTTCGTGGCCTGACCAACCGTATTAAGGGGAAAAAAGATGAAGAGCAAAGCTAAACCTGCAAAGGGTTCTGCACGCACTAAGCGTTTTGATGTCGGCGGCACTGTCGGTGCTTTGGCCGGTCTGGGTACTTTGGCTTACCTGATGTCGCGTAAGAAGAAGGGCGCAGAAGGTACGGCTGGCGAGTACAAACCACAGGGTAAATTCCCACAAGAAGATGGCGGTGGTACGTCGGGGCCCGGCATGGCGGATACAACGTCGGATAACAAGCCATTTGTTAAGCCGCCACCCGGTGTAATTTTTGAGAAAGACCGTGCTAGAGACCGTGCATTACGACAGTCAAAGGACCCTAGATCGAACTTGGTGCCTGAAGGTTTATCCCAACAGGATAAAGATACGCTGTACGAATCCGACAAAGCGCTTGTAAGAACTGATAACGCACCTGTAGTTAGAAAGAAGCCTAAAAAAGCCGACGATAAAAAAGCCGACGATAAAAAAGCCGACGATAAAAAAGTTAGCACAGATAACGCCCCTGCGCCCACAGGCTCAGATTCGACCCGCTCTTCTGCGGATGATGTAATCGGTGCGGGTATTAGGAACGCTCGGATCGGCGAAAAAAATAAGCCTTATCCAGTTAATCTCCCTGCCGTTAAAGAAGCAGAGCGGAGAAATTTTTTGCAAAACAAAGCTGGTCTTAGCGGTAAAGGCATTCCTACGCCCGGCGATAAAAACAAAACAGAAGCAACATCTAAAGTTGCTAAAGCTGTCCAAGGCACAATTGACAATCGCAGTAAAAGTATGGCGCGTACTCCAGAACAAAAAATGTCAGAAGGTGCACGAGAAGTACAAAGAAGACGCGATAAAGAAAAAGCTGAAAAACTTGGCTATGGCATCAAAAAGGGTGGCATGGTCAAGAAGTACGCCTCTGGCGGCTCGGTTTCGTCGGCATCAAAACGTGCCGATGGATGCGCAATTCGTGGAAAGACGAGGGCTTAGTAATGCCAGCCAAGTCCGCCAAGCAGGAAAAGTTCATGCAAGCGGTTGCGAACAACCCCAAGTTCGCTAAAAAAGTCGGCGTACCCGTAACTGTGGGCAAAGAGTTCACTAAATCTGGAGGCGGTGAGATGAAAGAGTCAAAGAAGATGGTTGGCAAAGAGATTGCGTTCATGAAGAAAAAGGGCGCACCCAAGTCGATGGTCAAACACGAGATGGCTGAAGCTGGCATGAAAAAAGGCGGCATGGCTATGAAAAAGATGGCTGGCGGCGGAAAAACATTAGGTATATCACCAGATATGGATGTATCTGATGATAAAGATGAATACAAAAGATCTATGCGTAATCAACGTGCAAAAGATATTGGTCTTGCTGGTGTGGCAGGCGCATTGTCTGGGGCAAAACTTGGCGCACTTGGTTTGGATTACATGGGTAGACGTAAGACTGAAAAAAAAGATAGTGTTAAAGAGAACCAAAAACAATATGGCATGAAAAAAGGCGGCATGGCTATGAAAAAGATGGCCTCGGGCGGTCTGGCTGGTGGTCACAAGGCTGCTGATGGCGTTGCCATGAAAGGCAAAACCAAGGCCATGCAGGTAAAAATGAAGCACGGTGGGCGTACCTGCTAATGAGAGCCTCGCGTGGTATGGGTGCCATAAACCCTTCCAAGATGCCCGGTGGGAAGAAGAAAGCCCGTCGGGATGACACCAACTTTACGCAATATAAAGAAGGTGGGAAGGTCAACGCTGCTGGTAACTACACCAAACCAGAACTTCGTAAGAAGATCGTCTCGCAGGTAAAGTCCGCAGCCACCCATGGCACAGGCGCAGGTCAGTGGTCAGCCCGCAAGGCACAACTCGTGGCTAAGAAGTACAAGGCCGCTGGCGGCGGGTATCGTGACTGATGAGTGTGCTGCGCGTTCGTCCTGACTTGATGTTTATTGGTCAGGTGCATGGTAAAGGCGTAGCAGTACCGCCAGAAGCCAAAGCGGCCATAGATAAGTATGGGGCTTGGTATGAGGGCAGTGGGGATGACCGATTGCCGGGAGTTAAGTACCAAGGCTCATGGGACGATGCGCTGGCGAAAGACGTAAAGGGGTACCCAAAAGAGTTTTTGTTTGTTATTTTTACAAACACAGCAGTAAACGAGCAGAAAGAAATACTCCCCGGTCCCGGTACCATTTTTGACCGGCTGCTTAAAACGCAGGGGCAGTACGGATATTTTAAGAGTCGTAAGTTTGATGCCGATACGTTGACCGCTTTCTTAAAAGAAATGGGCGGGGCGTACTTGAAAGACAGTAAGGCAGAGGCAACAAAAGAAAATGTGGCGGCTTTTATAAGCAGTGGCGAAAAGGACATGTGGGAGTCTGGCAGTACGCCAGCAAAGAAGATGGCAGACAAGGCAAACAAGCACCGAGACATGTGGCTTCTGTCGCAACCAAGAGGTGTTTATTTTGTTGGTTCAGACCACCTGAAAGACTTAAAATCGCTACAAGCAGGTAAGAGTTCTGGCGTTGAAAAGACGGACGTAAACCGGAAAAACACTAGACTAATATGAAGGCACCACAGAAAAGCTTGAAAGACTGGGGGGACCAGAAATGGCGGACTAAGTCCGGTAAACCCTCCAGTAAAACCGGTGAGCGTTATCTCCCGGAAAAGGCGATCAAGGCGCTAAGCCCAGCCGAGTACGCAGCCACTACGAAGGCAAAGCGGGAAGGGAAGGCAAAAGGTAAGCAGTTCGTTGCACAGCCCAAGGGCATAGCCAAGAAAACAGCGGGGTTTAGGTAATGGCTAAAGTAACTGTTGCTGACGAGCTGGAACAACAGCGTTCAGAAGAAGCTTTTGATAAGGCTGATGCCCGCTTAAATCAGCGCTTTCTTGCGCGTAGGTTAACTAAGGAAATAGCAGAATCTGAGGCAAAGCATAAGGAAGCCGCAGAAAAAAGGCAGGCAGCAAAAGAGGCAAAAGAACGTAAGGCTGATCCGCTGTACGACGAGCGTAAAGCAGCACGTACTGAAGCTGAAAAAGGCGCTGTTACTAAGATGGTAGGCGGGGTAAAAGTTACGGAATACCCGTCAGTTGATCCGGTCGAGCGGCGACCTACAGCGCAGCCGTCTGGTGGGCGTGGGCAAGGCGGCGGTGCAGGTAGCTTGCTGCGGGAGATGAACCCACAAAAACTGTACAAAAAAGGCGGTATGATTTCTGCGTCTAAGCGCGGTGACGGAATAGCCCAGCGCGGTAAAACTAAAGGACGGATGGTTTAAATGGCATTTTCTACAGACACAACTGCGTTTAACCCTGACCTCAACGAGATATTTGAAGAGGCGTTTGAGCGTTGTGGCTTAGAACTCCGCACGGGCTATGACTTCCGTACGGCGCGGCGCAGCCTGAACTTTTTGATTGGTGAGTGGGCGAACCGGGGCATCAACCTGTGGACCATCGAGCAGGGTTCTATTAATCTGGCGCAGGGGGTAACGACCTATGATCTACCTGATGATACCGTTGATCTTATTGAGCATGTTATTCGTACTGATTCCAACCAAGGCCCTAACCAAACTGATCTGAACATCACCCGTATCAGCGTCTCAACCTATTCGACTATCCCAAACAAGTTAGCGCAAGGCCGTCCGATTCAGGTTTGGATTAACCGTCAGTCGGGGCAAAAAGTTGGATCGAATGCGGCAACGCCGAAAGCCCCGCAGATTAATGTGTGGCCTGCGCCGGATCAGGGTACAACGCAGAATCCGTACTACGTGTTTTATTACTGGAGACTAAAACGCATTTACGACGCTGGTACCGGTACAAACATTATTGATATTCCATTCCGCTTCCAGAACTGCATGGTAGCGGGGCTTGCTTATATGTTGGCCGTGAAGAAACCCGAGGTATCGCCGGATCGTGTAATGGCATTAAAACTTATGTACGATGAAGCTTGGAATTTAGCCTCTGAAGAAGACAGAGAAAAAGCTGCGGTTCGGTTTGTGCCACGAGAAATGTTCTTCTAATGGGCAACAGGTTTAGTTCAGCTAAAAACTCGATTGCGGAATGTGACCGCTGCGGGTTTCGTTACAAGCTGAAGGAGTTGAAAAAGCTGACGATCAAGACTAAGCAGGTCAGTATTAAAGTGTGCCCGACGTGTTGGGAACCAGACCAGCCACAATTGCAGTTAGGTATGTATCCAGTGGACGACCCACAAGCTGTACGGGAACCACGCCCAGATGTAAGCTACAGACAGGCAGGATATACAGGGCTGCAGTTGACGTTGAATACCGACTTTGGTGACCCGTCAGGTGGTAGTCGAATATTTCAGTGGGGCTGGGCACCGATAGGTGGGGCAAGCGGAAATGACGCGGGGTTGACGCCCAATGCTTTGGCCCCTAGAGGTATAGTAGGTAGTGTAACGATTACATAGGAGTCTATATGGACAGCATGAAAAAAGTAGCCAAGGCAGAAGTCAAAAAGCATGAGAAGCGTATGCACAAAATGGCCAAGGGCGGCGTAACTAACGACCAGCTTAAATCCATGGGACGCAATCTGGCACGTGCAGCAAACCAGAGAGGCCGATAATGGCTAAATATTCACACAAGCAGGGCGGCAAAGAAATAGGCCAAGCTGCGGTTTACGCGGAGCCACATACCATGGACGGTAAAAAGATTACGGCGCGATCTACACAGAACGAGATTTCTGGCGTGGGCCATATGGATAGCCTGAACGTTGGCGTAGGTACAGTCAACAAAGGTAACATTAAACCAGCAAAAACAACTGGTATCAAGATTCGCGGCACTGGCGCTGCAACTAAGGGCGTAATGGCTCGTGGTCCGATGGGCTAATCATGACGTATACCGAACTGTTCACTATCGTTAAGAACTACCTGCAAAACGACTTCCCCACAAATACGTGGACAAGCGTTACAGGGGCGAATCCGCCCATTACTTCTACCGGTACTGAACAGATCAATACGTTTATTACCCAAGCTGAAGAGCGTATATACAACAGCGTTCAGATTCCAGCACTGCGTAAGAACGTAACCGGCGTAACTTCTGGCGGCAATAAATACTTGTCATGCCCAAACGACTTTCTGTCCGTTTTCTCGATGGCGGTTATCGACGGTAGCGGGAACTATGAGTATTTGCTGAACAAGGATGTGAACTACATTCGGGCGGCGTACCCCAATCCATCATCTACTGGCTTGCCGCAATACTACGCCTTGTTTGGCCCCACAGTTGCATCCAGCGTCATTACAGACGAGTTGAGCTTTATTCTTGGCCCAACACCTGACGCTGTCTACAACGTGGAGTTGCACTATTTTTATTACCCCGAGTCAATTACAACTGCGGGTGCTTCATGGCTTGCCGATAACTACTCACCGGTATTGCTGTATGGCACGTTGGTAGAAGCGTACACGTTCCTAAAGGGCGAAATTGATTTGACTGCGCAGTACGAGAAGAAGTATCAGGAAGCTATGGCTCAGTTGAACCGTCTGGGTACAGGTCTTGAGCGCAATGACGCGTACAGGGTCGGGCAGGCCAGCATGAAAGTGAATCCGTAATGGCTATCCAACAAGGACTCACAAACAGTTTTAAACAAGAGATGCTCCAAGCGGGGCAGAACTTGGCGACCGACACATTGAAGATGGCGTTGTACACCGCGTTTTCTGACATCGGGCAGTTGACCACTGTTTATACAACAACGAACGAAGTAGCCGGCACGGGCTACACAGCAGGTGGCGTAGTCATGACGGGTGTGACAATTAGCACACAAACAACTGGGCCTAATGCGGGCACGGTTTACGTAGATTTTGCTGATGTGTCTTGGCCGGGAGCTAACTTCACTGCGCGTGGTGCTTTGATCTACAACACTACGCAGGGTAACAAGTCGGTAGCTGTTTTAGATTTTGGTTCGGATAAAATTTTTAGTAGTGTAAGCAACACCGTTACGATGCCAGCAAACACGGCAACGACGGCACTAATTCGTTTTCCTTGAGGAGATAGGTATGAACAACGTAAAAGCAATTGCGGGCGACAGTGTTGATGCCGCAGTAATCAGACCCGCTACAGAAATCGAGCAAGTTCATGCTGGCGGCGTATTCCATATTCTTTGCTACGACAAAGACGGTAACTTGAAGTGGGAAGAAAAAGGTCCCAACCTTGTGGTGGACACCGGGTTGCAATACATGGTCTCTACTTCGCTGGATGCCGCTGCGCAGACGACTGTGTGGTATCTGGGTTTGATTAGCACTCTGACTTCAATCGTTGGTGGCGATACCATGGCTTCACACGCCGGTTGGACTGAAGATACTACTTATTCGCAAGCAAACCGTCCGACAGCAACATTTGGTACAGCAACAACTGCGAACCCATCGGTGCTTGATAACTCTGCATCGGTAGCTGTGTTCTCTATTAACGGCACAACCACCATCAACGGCGCGTTCCTAACCAGCAACAACACCAAAGGCGGCACAACTGGCACGTTGTTTTCAGCCAAAGCATTTACTGGCGGCGCTCGTTCAGTGATAAGTGGTGACACTCTGAATGTGACTTACACCTTCAGCTTGACCGGTACCTAATCATGAAGATTGATTTTTTCTTTGACACTCAGTACGGCAAGTTCTGCGATGCCTTGCACTTGCCGGATGACCACACACTTACTGACGAAGAAATACAAGCGATGAAACAGCAACGGGTAGACAACTGGATAGCCGTTGTTACCGCCCCTCCCCCAGAAGAAGTAGTGCAAGAACCACCGGTGGAGTGATGAATGGCAGATCGTTATTGGGTTGGGGGCACGGGTACATGGGACGGCACCAGCACAGCTAACTGGTCCGCTTCGTCGGGGGGCGCTAGTGGCGCTTCTGTGCCTACGGCGGCAGATAACGTATTTTTTGATGCAGGTAGTGATGCTGGCGGTATCTTCACCGTCACGATGGCGACAACCCCACGGCTTTGTAACGACTTCACAGCGTCTGGTCTTGATTTCACAATGACCCTAGCGGGTACGAGCATTGGCTTGACCGTTAGCGGTAGTCTATCTTTTCCTGCGACAAACTTCACCCGCACCTACACAGGTGCGACCACATTTAACGCCACTACCACAGGCAAGACAATAACGACTAATGGCGTTGCTTTTGGTGGAGCCGTTACGCTTAATGGTGTTGGGGGTGCATGGACACTTGGCTCTGCGTTAAGTACGGGTACGTTCTCGTTGATATTAACAAGCGGCACGTTTGATACTTCAGCAAGCAATTATGCGGTTACTGCTGGATCATTTACATCAAGCAATTCCAATACAAGAACAATAAACTTAAATGGATCAACAATAACACTAAACATATTCGGCACTGCTTGGGATATGACAACCAGCACTAACGCAACATTAAACGCCGGTAATTCACAAATAAATCTTGGTACAACTGGTTGCATTTTTGAGGGCGGCAATCTTACTTATTACAATTTGTCTTTTACATCAACAACAGCGACAGGAACTGGAACAAAAACAATTAACGGCGCAAACACATTTAATAATCTTACTTATGCAACGGTTTCAACGGTTGGGCTTAATAATAATTCTTTTGGTGGAAACCAGACAATCAACGGAACTTTGACGGTTACTGGCGCTAACAGTAATCAAAGAATGTTTGTTCGTTCAGACACAACAGGCACATCCCGCACACTAACTTGTGCAGCTATTGCAGCAATGACTGATGTTGATTTTCGTGACATCACAATAGCAGGAGCGCATGGCACGTTATCTGGTACTCGCTTGGGTGATTGCAATGGGAATAGCAACATTACCTTTGTAGCGGGGGCGAACAAATATTGGAACTTGGCAGCAGGCGGCAACTGGAGTGATACGGCTTGGGCGTTAAGTTCAGGGGGTTCTGTTGCCGCTGCAAATTTTCCGTTAGCTCAAGACACAGTCATTATTGAAAACACGGGGCTTAACACAAGCGCGACCGTTACCATAGATGCTGGCTACAACATTGGAACACTAGACACATCAACACGCACTAACGCAATGACGTTAGCTTCAGGCAGCAGCCTTCCTACGTTCTATGGAAACTTCACGTATGGATCAGGCATAACACCTACCGGTACAAGTACTTACACATTTAGTAACCGAACCACAAAAACATTAAATTCTGGTGGTAAATCATTTACACAGCCTATATCCATTATTTGTTTCGGTGGCGGTATTCAGCTTTTAACTAATAATCTGACTTTAGGCTCAACACTTACAACTAATTTAACGCGAGGCACGTTAGACCTGAACAACCTGACGTTAAGTACAGGCGTGTTTAGCTCAAGCAACACCAACACGCGCTCCATAGCATTTGGTACAACCGGAAAAGTCGTCCTTACAAGCGGGGGGACTAGTCTGTTGATGGCAACTGCCACAAACTTCACGTTTACCGGCACATCAAACATATCAGCGGCGATGTTTTCAACAAGAACGTTTAACTTCGGCGGGACTGCTGGAGCTACAACTTCTAACAGACTGGACATCAACCTAACATCAGGCGCGTCCACGCCTACGTTTACAGGGTCATTTAGACAAATCAACTTTACAGGATCAACGTCTAACCCCGGCGCACAAACCATCAATTGTCACGGGTTTACGCTTGCATCGGGCGGGACGTATACAAGCACTGACTTTACAACTGTTGGTAGCGGTACGCTTACTTCAACTGGCAAACAAATTGACACATTAACTGTTAACGGCGCTGGGATTACGACCACCCTACAAGATGCTTTATCATGTGCACCTAATTCTAAATCTCTATTAACTGCGGGTACGTTAGACCTAAACAACTTTACTTTTACAACTGGTGCATTTAGTTCAAACAACACCAACACGCGCTCTATAGCGTTTGGTACATCTGGTTCTATAACGCTTACTGGAACCGGTGCTGCCAATGATGAACTAGAGATGTTAATAGCCACAAACTTTACGTTTACCGGCACGTCAAATATTGTTGTTGGTGACATCACCGTGGACACTCAGTTACGTTTTGGGAGTACTACCGGTGCTACATCGTCCAATAGACTCAACATTACTCTCACCACATCATCTGATCCTAATAGACGTATACGATTCTTTGGCTTTTTTAGGGATATTAACTTTGGCTCTATTACTACAACCAATCCTATTACCGATCCTATTTTTTGCCACGGATTCACGTTATCTGCGGCCCCCGCTATTACAGCAGCCGACGTTATAATGGTAGGTACAGGTACATTAACGTATGCAGGTAATCGAATTAACTCATTAACTATCAACGCAGCCGGAATTACAACAACCCTTGCTAGTGCCGGTCTAAATGCTACGACTACGCTAGCCAATGGGACGCTTGATTTAGCTGGGTTTACTCTTACAAATACCACCTTTGCAGGAACTACTACTGGCACAAAAAACTTGACATTTAATGGTGGAACTTTAGTTTGCTCCGCCGCAAGTGCTACCGCTTGGAATAACGCACAACCTACCGGCTTTACTACCACAGCAGGTACTGGCACAGGCACTATTTCCATGACTGCTGCAACTGCCAAGACGTTTGTCGGCGGTGGTTCTACTTACAACTGCACGTTAAACCAAGGCGGTGCTGGAACGCTGACCATTACTGGTGCAAATACGTTTAACGATATTACAGAAACAGTACCAACCGCTAATCAGATCACGTTCCCTGCTAGTACAACAACTACAGTTAATAACTTCACTTTGTCTGGCTCATCGGGTAACTTGGTATCAATTCGCAGTTCTACCCCAACCACGCAGTTCACGCTCTCCAAGTCTTCTGGAACAGTAAACGCATCTTTCCTTGATATTCAAGACAGTAACGCAACAGGTGGCGCTACTTGGAATGCTTCCCCAGCAAACGGCAATGTTGATAGTGGGAATAACACGGGGTGGCTTTTTGGCGCTTTGTACGCAGTCAGTATAGATGAGGCCGCTACTGGCGCGGATGTTATTACGTTACTCTTAATTCGGGTTGGCTCAATATCAGAAACAGCTACAGGCGCAGATACAACAAACAGCCAGTTAAATGCAGTAGGAGCCGTTTCTGAAACAGCCACAGGCGCAGACGAACTCACCAATACTGCGTCACTACAACTGTTTGTAGCCGAAACAGCCGCAGGCGCCGATGCTTTCCAAGGCAACATAGAAACTACTTCGGCAGTCTCAGAAACAGCCACAGGTGCAGATACAACAGCTACAGCATTAACCCGAGTAGGTGCGGTGTCAGAAACAGCCACGGGTACGGATACAACAGTCAGTCAGTTAGATGCGGTATCCTTTATTGATGAAGGCCCATTGTTTTTACAAGCGACCGCAGCGTTACCTGTAGGCACCTCGTTTACAGGCTCGACAATATTTGACAACACTTCTGCCGGAGGCGGGCTTGCAGTTGTAGCGAACGGCACGGGTACAGGCAGTGGCGGCGGGTTTAATGCTGGCGGCAACTATATTTTATTTTCGGGGGTAAATACACGGTCAGTTAAAACCATACCCCTTAATTTAACAACCTGTTCAACGTTCAACTTCTCCATCATTCGAGGCAATGGCACCAACGGCGGAGAAACACCAGACGCAAATGAAAATATTGTCGTTGAATACAGCACCAATGGCGGAGGCTCATATACAACAATCGCCACCATATTAAATACCGCAGCAATCACAACATTCACAACACTGTCCTACAGTATGCCTGTAGGAGCAAAAACGGCATCTACTATTATTCGTTGGCGGCAAGCGACTTCCGCACAAAGTAACTTTGACCAGTATGGTATTAGGAATTTTGTATTCGGGGAAACTGGCGGTGCATCAGCCGCAGATACAACAGCATCACAATTAAATACATCAGGCGTAGTCTCAGAAACAGCTACAGGTGCAGATACAACAGCATCACAGCTAACTACTTCAGGCGTAGTTTTAGAAACAGTCACAGGCGCAGATACAATAGCCAGCCAACTGGATGCAATAACCTCAGTTTCAGAAACAGCAACAGGTGCAGACATTGAAGCCGCTACGCTAACTCGGGTTGGTGCAGTGGACGAAGCCGCTACAGGTGCAGATACCGAAGCCGCTACGCTCACAAGAGTTGGCGCAGTAGACGAGACCGCGACAGGCGCAGATACGACCGATACACAGCTTGATGCGTTTGGTGGCATCAATGAAACAGCCACAGCAGCAGATGCGCTGACCACCCAACTGGACGGGGTTGCAGTAATTGACGAGACCGCGATAGCCGAAGCGTTGGCTGTTGGCAACATCATAACTACTTTGCAAATTAGTGAAGGCGCGACTATTCTGGATGAGTCGCTGGTACGGCTTTTGTGGGAACTAATTAACGACAATCAGTTGCCGGGATGGCAGGTAGTACAGAATGCGCAGGGCACGGGCTGGACGGTAATTAACACCAACACAGGAACAAGCTGGACTGATATTGATACGGTATGATTGATCCTTTGACAATTGGACTAGCAGTTGCGGGCGTTAAGGCGGTTGTCACAGGTATTAAAGAGGCCGCTACCTTGGCCCGTGAAGCGTTTGACGAGATTAACGGCGCAGTTGAGTCAGGTAAAACGCTGGCCGACTCCATGTCGGGGGTGACTAAGTTCTTCTCCGCCGCTGGCAAGTATGAAACTAGCAGAGCGCAGTTAGAAGAAGCAAAGGCGGCACAAGAAGAGGCGGTAGAGCGGGGTGAGACGGTGGCTGACCATATGTCAGACGCCGAGTATGTGATGGAGTTGATGGCAATAGACCGGCAGATTAAACAGTACTACGCCGACATCAAGCACATCTTTATCTATCACTTCCAAGAAGCTGGGATGTGGGACGAGTTCTGGCAGCGGATGGATAAGGTGCGCTCTGACCGTGAAGCCAAGGCAGAAGCCAAGCGCCGGGCAGAAACTGAGAAACGGTTGCACGAGAAGGCGGTGGCAATGAAGAAACGCCGCGCTAGACAACACCTGATTGATAATGTTGAGATGGTGGGTGCGGGCATTGTGATTGTGGGCATCGTCTTTGTTTTCTTTTGGGCGATGTGGTGGATGTTCCAACAAGGAGGTTGACATGCTAGGACTTGACGCGCTGCTGGGTATCGGCGGCAAACTGATTGATAAGCTAATCCCAGACCCGGAACAGAAAGCCCGTGCGCAA
>Ga0315899_10003277_pt1 | contig 17683 bp, 18 predicted proteins | sample LakEriMetagenome_2_FD_203518 | JGI IMG/M metagenome (GOLD analysis project Ga0315899, IMG submission 203518) | Freshwater fungal communities from buoy surface, Lake Erie, Ohio, United States - Buoy 4 MA112 | ecosystem: Environmental > Aquatic > Freshwater > Lake | place: USA: Lake Erie, Ohio... | reverse complement strand
GAATTTGGATGCCCTACAAGACGGCAGCAAAAACGAGCAATGTGGGTGGAATGGTAATTGTAGAACATTCACCTTGTGATGATGAAAATACGGAACAGGCCGACAAAGAAATCGCTGCATTGTTGGCTAATGGATGGCAAATTGTCAGTACCTGTCCGGTAAATGAAAGTTCTAACATTCTCAATCGAGATGGAGACGATGTATACGCATCGTACACCCGAGGAATCGAAGTTTTTTTAGTAAAATAAAAGGATTTTAACATCATTAGAATTATTTCACTGGATTGAAATTGCTGTTTAGCGCACGAGAACATGTTGGTAACCATTGAAAATAATCTTCTGAAAATCGGCATCAACCTACTGGGGGCAGAACTCCAGGAACTCAGGCATGTTGAGCATGGAAACCTCCTTTGGAAAAAAGACAATGCGCTATGGAATCGCTATGCTCCTATCCTATTTCCAATTGTTGGACGTTTAGTGAATGATCAATATACCTACGACGGAAACATCTATGCGATGCGTCAACATGGATTTGCACGAGACCAAGTTTTTGACGTACTTGAGCACCATGAAACCTCGGTAACACTTTGCTTTAAAGCGAATGATCATACACGCGCTCAATATCCTTTTGATTTTGAATTACGGGTTACCTATGAGTTGATCGGCCGTATGTTAAACATTTCACATGAGGTAATTAACAGAGATGCTAAAGACCTCTTATTTAGCATTGGGGGGCACCCCGGATTTCACATCGAAGGGAACCTGAATGACTATGTGCTTGATTTCGGAGGGGAATTCACGGTTCAGCAGCACTTAATTACGGGTAATTACTATAACGGAGAAACGAAAGATTTACATCTGAATCGAACGTTCGATCTATCTGATTCATTATTTGCATCGGACGCGATTGTAATCAAATCTCCCCCCTTTCAATCGATTGGATTTGGTAAAAAAAATGGCCCAAAATTACTTACCTTACATTGCGACTCTTGGACTGCAATGGGCTTATGGACCAAACCTGGCGCTCCCTTTTTCTGTATCGAACCGTGGTGGGGATGGGCAGACGCTATAAATTCACCTGGTACACTAAAAGAAAAGGAAGGGATCATGTCTCTTGCACCGGGAAGGCATTCAATACACGAATATTCTATCGAAGTTAATTAGTAAGGCACCCTGTTTTTGTTTAGTTTTGTCGTATGCGAACACTTCAATTACTCATACTTTTTATTCCTTTTCTTTCCATCGGACAATTAGGAAATACCATGTATGGCTTGTATAGAAATAACAATCCATCTACGGTTCAACTTGCCACCATTGATCCGACAACAGGGGTAATTAATGTATTGGGACCGAACTTAGGGAATACCATCAACCTAACAGGAGTCTCGCTCAACCCATATAACAATACCTATACGTATCAAGATCAAGATTCTTGGCTTTCAGTTGATTTAACCAACGGAGGAATTTTAAATGATGTAGTAGTTAGCTTACCCAGTGCTACAGGAAATTTCGATAATTTCAAATTCAATACATCCGACACCACGATGTACGGCATATTCTCTCAAGTATTATACAATCCAATTACAGGCGTATATTCAGGCGACATGCGCTTGGCCACTTGCGATTTAAGTACAGGACAAGTTTCTCTCATCTCGCCAGCATCCGTTGCGTCAAGCTATGTAATGGCAGGCTCGTCCATAAACCCTCACCTGATGGTATATTATTTTATTTCTGAAGGAAAACTGATGGGAATCGATTTGTACAATGGTTCTATATATACCCAGCCCTTAATTAGTATTCCAAGCGGTGGAGACAGCTTTGACAATTTTGCCTACAGCTGTGTTGATACAATGATGTATGGTTTAATAGTAGATCACGGGGTAGGTGTGCTTTCCTTGGGTAAAATTAACGCTTCAACAGGAGTAGTCACCCCTTTACCAACTGCGTTAAACTTCGACAACTATATCATGAATGGTGGGGCCACGATAGACCCAATTAACCTCATCTATTATTTTGAAACCATGGATAACAATGCCCAAATCTACTTGGTTGGTTTATCCTTATTGGATGGATCCATTGTTTCCAATGTCATGCTCCCTCCATCCGGCACGTATTTCGACATGGCACGAATCGATGGAGATTGTTACGGGGCTGCACCTTCCCGCTTAAATCCGTCCCTGCAACTGGAGGAATCGACATGGTCACTTTCAATTGCGCCAAATCCAAGTTCTGACCTTGTTACTATAAATTCCAACTCCCATATTGAATACCTACGCTGCTATGGTATGGATGGAAAAACAGCACGTGAAATCACTATGGATGGGAATAATCAAATTTCAATAAAATCATTTCCCAAAGGAGTGTATATGCTTGAAGTCAGGACTGCAAGTACTTCACGGATTGTTAAATTAGTGAAAGATTAATTTCGTTTTTTCTTCTCTTTTTTAAGTGATTTGTACAAACGAAGTGCACCCATCGGTAAAAGCTCATTGTCAAGATACATCCCCGCAGCTTCCAAGGAAACCGCAAGCCCTTTTTTCGTCATTAACTGTATTCCAATTGGAACATAGCCAATTGCTGCACCATAACCATCAATACCGCCAGAACTTCCTCCGCCAATAATGAAAGCTGCACCGAGGGCCGCACCAAGGTAAGGAGCAAATTTTGTGGGTTTTGCTTTGGTGCCAACATAATAACGCCCTCCGACATGAACCCCAGAAATTGCTAAAATAGAACCTGCTCCTACTTCAATACTCCAATTATGATTAAAAAAATGCTCATAATTACAGGAAAGAAAACTTGGTCCGCCAAACTGAACTCCGAATTGATTTTTAACTTCTAACCTTCTATTTATGGAATCACTTACTTGATTCTGACCCCATGTCAACGTACTAACCAGTAATAGAATCAAACTTATTTTTCCTTTGTTAAATTCCATTGAGCTGCTCATTATTTTAGTTCTACAACTTTACTTAAGCATTCGCATACCCGTTTTCCAAACTACGCCCAAATCCCTCCATACGGTAGCGTTGGCTTGATAATCCAAATTAATTCGAATTTTCGCCGGCATGATTTCCTCCATATAGGTCTGTTGAGGATCCACGGCGTTAGCTAACAATTTATTTTCCTCAAAATAAGTAATAGAAGCCAAATCGGTTATGCCTGGTTTATACGCAAGCACCCTACGTTGCGCCTCAGAATAATGCTTGACATATTCAATTACTTCCGGTCGAGGACCAACCACACTCATTTCTCCTTTCAATACATTAATAAACTGAGGAAATTCATCGAGCTTATACCTTCGTACAAAGGCCCCTACCCGAGTCACACGTGGATCGCGCGCCCCCACCGTAAGTTTTCCTTGCAACTCTGCATTTGGTCGCATGGAACGAAATTTTAGTAACATAAATGGTTTTCCGCCGAGTCCAATGCGCTCTTGGCGATAAAAGACACCTCCTCGAGATTCTAATGCAATACATATCGAAATGATGAACCCGAAAGGCAAAAAGGCAATTAAAATTAAAACGGAAAATATGACGTCCATCAAACGTTTCATCCCATCACCTTATGATATGCAAACGTTACCGCCTTAATCACACTATCCACTTGCTCGGTTGTGAGGTTGTAATAAATTGGCAAGGAGATTTCTCTCGAATATTTATCATAGGCCACTGGATAATCCGCGATGTCATACCCTAAATTCTTATAGGCCGTCAATAAGGCAAGCGGTTGGAAATGCACGTTCACCGCAATGTCTTGCTCAAAAATTTCATGCATAATGGCATCGCGTTGCGCTTCGCTTATCCCGTTTATGGTTAGTTGATATAAATGGCAACAAGAAACACGAAAACGGTCTACGCGTATTGGATTCACCGCCCAATCGAGTGCTTCAAACGCCTTCGTATATTGATCGAAAATTTCATTTCGACGGGTCAAGGTTTCCTGATACCGCTCCAATTCCACTAGGCCAATAGAGGCTTGAATGTCGGTCATATTACACTTATATCCGGGTTCGATCACATCATAGCGCCACGCCCCTTTTTGCATTTTAGCCAAGGCATCCTTTGATTGTCCATGCAGGATTTTTATACAAAATAATTTATATAATTCGTCGTGATCAAACGGTTCTGGTAGATTAAAACAGATGGCACCACCTTCCGCTGTGGTAAGATTTTTTACCGCATGAAAAGAAAAACAGGTAATATCAGCAATAGCCCCCATTTGTTTTCCCATGTAGGTAGCGCCAAAACTGTGCGCGGCATCTGAAGCGATTAATATACGCCCTAACATGCGTTGTTCCGGTGTTGTTGGGTTAAACATTGGTTTCACCTCTTCAACAAGTTGCTTAATCGCTGAAAAATCACAGGGTAAGCCGGCGATATCTACCGGCATAATCGCTTTCGTATGTGGTGTAATTGCTGCGCGAATGGCTTCAATACTGATATTAAAATCATCCGGATTGATATCCACCATAATCACTTTTGCTCCGGTATGTAAAACCACATTGGCGCTCGCACAATAGGTATACACGGGAATAATAACCTCATCACCGGGACCTATTCCCCACCAACGCAATACAATTTCCATTCCTGTGGTCCACGCACTAACGGCTACGGTTGTTTTACACCCCACATATTCGGTGATTTTCTTTTCAAATAACTTCGTCTTTGGACCCGTGGAAATCCAACCACTACGCAAGGTATCCGTAACTTCATCAATGATTCGTTGGTCTATTCGCGGGGGAGAGAAAGGTAACATATTAGATAATTTCGTTTTTGTAAAGTTCGAGAAAATTAATCAATCTATGCACAGGTAAATCTAAGGGAAGATTAACAATGTGCTTACTTATATATACTGCATTTGGAAAATTAGAAACTTCCAGTCCCCAAGGTTCCAAGGATTGCGATACAGGATGCAAGGGGGAAATAAACCAATCTCCCAGCGGAATTCTTTCTTTTTCTGCTTGCTGCAAGAATAACTCCCGGTCCGTAACAAGCATGGGATACTTAAGAAAGGTATGTTGGGCTACGTGTTCTGCTGGCACGGTAGTTTTACCTTGACTGGTCAACCACTCATGCACTGAAATCCCCGATATTTTTCGCTGTGAAATCACTTGATCTAAGGTGCTTAGCGCCTTAATTCCTGCTCGACATTGCACCTTGCTCATTCCTTTGACATAGTCCTTAGGCATGTGAATCCCCTCTAATTCGGAGGCACTGGAAGAGCCTACTACTAATCCTTTTTTACTTAACCATCGATACATTCGAAGGAAGGTCCAATATGTAAATCCTTTTAGCAAATAGGTTCTCGCCCAAATAAGCATAAACAGTATGAACTGGTCCTTAGCACTGGGTTTAATTAAATTCGAATGCACGTCATTAACCGATTCAAGTAAGTCGCGATTATTTACCACCAACATTCCTCCAATTCCGGTAGAAAAGGGCTTATTCCATTGACTAGAAAAAAATGAGGCATCGCTCCGTAGGCCGTTAAACACGCCCTGATGCTTCCCACCAAACCCATGGGTACAATCTTCGATGGTATAGATGCCGTGTGCTTTAGCCAAGGCAATAATTTCAGATACCTGTACGCTCAGTCCGAGCATATTTTGAATTAAAATCACCTTAGTTTTCGGACTAAGTGCCTTTTCAATCTGTTCAACATCACAACATAGGGTAGACGGGTTGATATCCACATAAACTGGAATTGCCCCCAAATATAGAATGGCATTCGGAACTACTACACACGTAAATGCAGGAAGAACCACCTCAGCTCCCGGTCCTACTCCCATCGCTTTTAACATGGTGTATAACGCCACTCGTCCTTTCCAATACAGCGAAACTTGCTCCGCATCAATGTGAAGATACTCAGCTAATCTTGATTGATATGTCAGCTCGATATTCATATCTTTCTAGAAGTAAACGGTAAACTCAGTAAGCCGATTAAGGAACCAAGTCCGTATGAAAAATGAAGTAACTTAAAGCCAACGAGTACCATGAACACCTTATTTTTTCCATTACGCGCCCTCCACGAAACGGCGGTTAATACCCCGGTGTAAGCGATGAGCACCCCGAATGAAGCCAATGACCACCACGGATTCCAGGTGATTAAAGAAAGGATGAGTGGAAGTGTCCATGAACCTAGAAATAACATGGGAATAAAATGCCGTAAGCTAAGAGAGGAAAAAGTTTGGGTGATATAGACCGTTTTCAAATTCCACTTGCCATTATTGAAGTTATTCTTTGCCATGGCCCTAAACGTTTCCCGTGCATAATAGGTGCATCTCGCCATCGGGGTGAGATAAATCTTTCCTCCATTTCGAAGTAAACGCTTTGATAATTCCATGTCATGGTTTCGAATTAGCCGTTCATCATAGCCACCTACGGCTTTTAATTCTTGCGCACGGTATAATCCAAAGGGAACGGTATCCACGGAAAGTACATCCGAAACTCCTGTTCGGAATTTAGCATTCCCTACACCCACAGGATGCATAAGCACGGTGCGGATAGACTCAGACATCGCGGTACTATTTTTCACCTTAGTTTCCATCACACCACCCACCGCGATTGCATCAGCATACTGACTCATCGCAGAAATAAGGGTGCCGATATACCCATAATCAAAGGAAGCGTGCGCACTTGAAATTAATATGTAGGTTCCTTGAGCGGCATGAACACCCATATTTAGTGCCCGCGGTGTAATTCGATCCGGATTGTTCAGCACCTTCACTTGGGGATACCTTTGGGAAAGCTCATTCAATAAGGCTACGGTTCCATCGGTCGATCCTCCATCTATCACCAACAATTCCATGCGTGAAGGGTCTGTGCCATTCGACAACAACGAATCAATGCAATCCCTGATGTATCGCACCTCATTATAGCACGGAATAACAACGGAAACTTCAGGCTTCATTCGGTTGGTTTTTAAATGCTGGATAAATACCAATAAACATACAACTCCACAACAACCAGAACACAATGCCCGATTGACGTTCCAACATCGATTCAAACAAGCCATTGAATGCAAAAGCGCAAACTACAAGAATTAACAGGCCTTGTTTATGTTTCCACCCAAACCACAGCATGCTTAACAACAAAGCAAGGAACCAAAGCATACCAATCCAACCGGTTTCCACCGCCGTATGAAAAAATTGATTGTGTGGATTCAGGTGCTCCTTGGCTAAATTAACCTGACCATATTCGAGAAGTTTGGCTTCTATTGCCATGGGAAGGTTGCCTACCCCTACGCCATTGGGATGTTCTTTTAGTAATTCAGCAGAGGCGCTCCATAAAATCAAGCGGGCATCGTTGCCACGAATTTCCCCACGGGGAACATGCGTATAGGCGTATGGGTCCTTCACAAAATTAGAGACAAAAGAAACTGAATCTGACACATTACTTCGTAAGGAAGGAATGAAATAAATACCCAGGTAGATAACTACCATGCCAAGGGTAAAAACTCCAATAAGCACGGTCCAACCTTGTTTTTTAAACAACCAATATCCAACCAAAAATGCCATGAGTATTGCAGCGAATAATAAGCCAGACAAACTTTCTAAATGCACATGGGTATAGAGTAAAAAAAGTATCCCAACCGCCGATAACAGATGTTCACGCATCGTTCGAGGTGCTTCCCAACGCTTAAACAACATGAATATCCCTAAGGCGCAAAAAACGGACACATAAGTCGGGTGATGAAACAATCCAGAAAAATGAGACGAGAACAAATAGGCAGTATTATAATTGTGCTCTTCATAATTGAAAAAAGCACCCAAATAACACAGTAATAACATCGAAAACAAGGCGAATAAAAACCCGTTTTCTATCCTTCGTTTGTTAAGCGAAAAGGTTGGCACAAAAGAAAACACCAAAGGAAAGAGTACAAAAGACAGCTTTTTCTCTATTCCGAACGTTGCGGCGTTTGGATCCATAGAATTGGTTGCATAAAGCGCGTAAAGCGGCAAAAACAATGCGATGCCAACCAAGACCCCATTCAAACGAAAACTGAGATTTTTGCTAATAGCCCCGTATAGAACGATCAGAAAAAAAAGAATACAGAACAGTCCTGTCAGGCCGGGTAGAAGCATCCATGCCCCTACGATTACGGTGAGTGCCCATTCGTATATGCTTGGATAATTCAGCTTCATATGTTCAGTATCTCCATGTAACACCTAACCAGTTTCTCCTCTTCAGCGGACCAATTATAGATTTCTTTTACCCGTTGTTTTCCTCGGTCACCCATGGACCTTGCAAGCGCTGGATTCGTTCTTAAGTATTCAATCGCTTCGCCAATCGCTTTTGGATCCGCCGGATCGACGCAAACACCAACCTCCTGTACTTCAATAAGTTCCTTCCACATCGGGAAATTAGAACCAATTACAGGAATTCCCGAAGCCATGTATTCAAAAATCTTATTGGGCTGGGCATTAATATGATTTGGAAAAGGAAGAAAAGTCACGATGCCCGCAAATGCTTTTTGCTTAATTGCCAGGGCTTCCTTTCGGCTCACATGACCGCAGGGAACCACCTGACTCCATCCCAGACTTTGCTCAAGTTCTTCTTGGTAGGAAGGCGATAAGGTTCCCGCTAATTGCAAGGTAGTTTGGGTGAATTGCATGGCATCCACAAGCTGTGAAATCCCACGTATGTGGGTTAAGCCGCCAATATAACATACATGGGTACGGGGCTCAAGGGACTCATCAAACTCTAATTCAGTTAGCAATGGATAGTTGTTAATGTCAATTACTCGAGGATGAATTTTTTGAAAGCGATCTCGAATAAAAGGTGTTGCAGTCATCACGGCATCCACACGTTGAACGATAAAATTCTCATACCACTCAAAAAGTACAGAAAACATTCGGCTCATGGGTAGATAACTCTTCCCGATCAATTGCCTTGGCAAATCCTCGTGGGCGTCATAAATCACCAACTTTCCTTTCCGTTTTAATTTAGGAACAATGCGAAGTAACTCCGGATCGTGAATGTGATAGATTGAACCGTCCAAGGACAAGGCTTTTTCATACACGTGGTTAACAGTCTGCCACATGCGTTTTAATCGACTACCAGTTCGAGCAGCGACCGTATGAATGTGAACGCCTTCTTCGATACGTTCTGTTACACCAGATAAGACCAAATGGACTTCTGCTGATGGAAACCGTTTAGCTAAGGAACGACACTCCTTCAAAAATATCCGAACATCTAGGTCTGGATGTGCACTGCTCAGGTGAATGATTTTCAAGGGCGAAATCGACATGAAACAAAAGTATCAGAAAGGGAGCGACAAAATACATCCCATGGATGGAGTTTTCCCCATAAGATGTTGAATAAAGCGCTTTTAGTATCTTTGATGCCGTATGCTAGGCAAACCAAGTTTATTGAAACGAATATTGCGAAGGATTTTCCCGACGCTTAGCCCGTATATGATTACGCGAATTAAGGATAAGGACGGGAAAAATATACCAGGCACACGAATTTCATCGCACACCTTTATTGATCATCCAGGCTCGCTTTCGCTGGCTCAAGGTGTTTATATTGGACATTTTAATGTATTGGAGGCCAGCCATGGATTAACGATTGAGGAGGGAGTTCAGGTTACTACACACTGCGTAATCACTACCCATTCAAGCCATCAATCCATTCGCTTATATGGTTCATCCTATGCGGGAAAGGAAATGATTGGCTATGTTACAGGGGGAGTACACATTGGGAGATATTCCTTTATTGGTCCGCACAGCACCATTATGCCTGGAACTAAGATCGGAAAAGGAAGTTTAGTGCACGCATACAGTTACGTCAAGGGCGAATTCCCAGATTTTTCGATCATCGGTGGGAATCCTGCAATTGTACTTGGCGACACCCGAACCTCAGACCGTGCCTTGCTTGACCAATATCCGGAATTGAATTCGATGTATAATGAGTGGACGAACTAATTGGCTTGCCTTTGGGTGTGCAGCGCTTGTATTACTCGATGCTTTTTTCATTCCTGATATTCGGATTTCAAGCCGATTGCCTGCATTTCAATTAACTGATTTCTTGCTCCCAATTATCGGACTTCTGTTATACCCCAAGTTACCCCTGGTTAGAAAGGAATGGTGGTTTCTGTGGATTGCCTTATTTGCAGGCTACATGTTGCTTCCAATTCTAATTAATGGTCGAATTAAGCAATGGAATGACTATTTAGAACTTTACAGGGTTTTAAAATTAGGGGTGATTTTCTTGTTGTTTAGGTTTATTCAACCCAAACAACTACACCCCTTGATCGTAGGGAGCTTTATGGTATTATTACTCATTAATGTGCTTCACTTATACAACGTGTTCAATATAAACGAACTCTTAACCTACACGTATGGTGACAGTATTCATTTCAAACTTTTTGGACGGGACTCCTTAGGAAATCCGGCGGTTAAGCGAATGTTAGGCACCATGGGAAATCCCAATGCCAATGCCTTGTTGTTTTTATTTTTTACCGTGTATTTTTTACCGATTGAAAAAAAACGCGAACACTGGGCGCTATGTTATACCGCACTGTTCATGGTATTTCTGTGTCAATCTAGAACATCCCTAATTGCTGTAGGTCTCGTGGTTGGTGCCATGTTATTTCTTACAAAAAATGACGGGTTAAAGGCCGCAGTTTGGAAAGTTGTTTCAACTATAGGATTATACGTTTTAGCCACTATGATCGCTACCTCATTTTTCAAATATTCAAGTTACAGCAATAGTTTGATGGATGGTTCCGCCCTATATTCCACGTCATTGCGAAGCAGGTGGGAATCATGGAATATCCTGTGGGACATGATTAAAACTAAGCCGATCTTTGGTTTCGGTCCGTATAAATCGTATTTCACCGCGCATCAATTGTATTCAGAAAATGAATATTTACTCATTTGGTGGCGCTATGGGATATTTGGTCTGTTATTTTATTTAGGAATATTCCTCTTACCCTTCTGGGAAATGTTTAGACGAAAATTTGATGCGCACGCGGGAAAAGCAATGATAATGATTGGGGTAATGTTAATCGCTGCATTAACAAACAACCCGCTAACGGAACGTTCAATCAGTGTGCTTTTTATCTTTTTACTTGCTTCGGGATTACCAAAATCAAAAGAACATGAAAAAACTCTTGCTCATTGGTAGTAATACCGGGAACGCACACCTAAAAAACTATCTGGATTTAGTACGTGATTACTTCGATGAGGTATTGGTTGTAAGTGACTACCCTGTTGAATATGCCCCGTCTAAATCGGTTTCATTTTCCCTTAAGAATCCGTTAAAAACCAGGAATTCCATTCAAAAACTAAGACAGATAATCCACGATTATAACCCAAGCATTATCCATGTGCACCAAGCAAACAGCTATGCCTTTATTGCAGGCAAAGCTAATGGTGGAAGTACACCCTTGGTACTTACTGCATGGGGAAGCGACGTACTCCTTTTACCAAAAAGATCGATCATTCATCAGTGGTTGGTAACCCAGGCATTAAGATATGCAGACCTAGTTACAGCAGACTCCATACAAATGATTCAGGAAATACACGCGTTGTGCCCAGGGAAAGAGGCAGTCAATGCAAACTTTGGAGTCGATTTTGATTTACCTGAGGCAATGAATGCCGACCGTGAACTTATACTTTACTCGAATCGGATGCATGAGCCGCTCTATCGAATTGAAGATATCCTCACCCAATTTAAAGCCATGTGCGAGGATTTGGACGGACACTTAATTCTTGCCGGAAAAGGAAGTTTAACAGCAAAACTTAAGGATTATACCAAGCTACACCAGCTTACTAGTCAGGTTACTTTCACTGGATTTGTTACAAAAAATCAGAATCAAGCAAACTATCTGAAGAGTAAGTTTTTTATTTCAATTCCTACAAGTGATGGCACATCGATTTCGTTACTGGAGGCCATGGCATATGGTTGTATTCCAGTGTTATCTGATCTCCCAGCGAATCGAGAATGGGTTAAAGATGGGGAAAATGGTATAATAATCGGTCGATCAGAACCATTGAGTAAGGCTATAAAACGAGGGCTCGAATTGGATGCGGAAAAAGTTCAACATTACAACCGTGAACTCATAAATCAACGTGCCACAAAAAGCGCTAATGCAGCACTCTTTAAGGGAATCTACTCCCGTATCTTAGCGTCTGAAGCCAAGGCAAATCGATAGTACAAGTACAAGGTAAAGATCAACCAAATGGCCTGTACATACGATACCGTTTGCAAGGTTAAAATAAATACTGACGATGATTTTCCATAGGCCAAAGGGAAAACCCAAAAGGGTATCACTTGAATTAAGGAACTGACCAAGCCCATAATTAAGGCATAACGTTGCTTGTTTAGTAGCAAAGGAAGTGCTGAAATCGGAGATAAGACAAAGTTAACCATCAACCAAAAAGCCATCGTTTCTGCATACGTACCTGCTATTCCCCAAGTGGTTCCAAAAACAAATCCGAAAATCTCGGTACCATAGAAAAAGAGCACGGTGAACGGAATAATAGAAATCAAGGTAAGTACACCAATGGTTTTGGAAAGTATCGGTGTAAGTGCCTTTTTCTTGTGCATTGCTTCGGAGGAACGGTTATAAAAGAGTTGACCAACAGATACACCGACCAACATCAAGGGAATACGAAGCATTTGATATGCGTGGCCATAAGAACCATACACTGCTTCGCCGAAATACGCCAAAATCAAGGTTGCAAGCAACATATCCCTGCCGTTATCAATGAATACATGTGGAAGATTCAACAGCGGAAACTCCCGATGTTCTTTGAGTACAACTCGTGTTTTACGAGGGGAAAATAGCTCTCGGAACCGATGATGTGTTTTTCGAAAGTCCCAAACAAATTCAAGCGCAGAAATAATAAATCCTAATAAAGTGGCTAAAATAAGTCCGAAAGATTTCAAGTTCAAGAAAAAGAAACCCCATTTGAGTGCATTAGAAACCAAGGAGTTAGTGATTTTCTGACGGGAAATTATGCCATACGTTCCGGTACGTACAGCCCAACTGGTGCCGACATTAATAACGATCATAGCGGCAGCCCCGAGAATTACACAGAGTATAAACCAAGGGTGAAGATTCATAAGATCAAACACAACGGAAAACACCAATAAGAAACAGGCAATAAAAACTAAGAGCCAAAAAGAAAACATATACACAAACCGATACATCAAGTAGGAATGCTCATCCCGTTTAGGCAAGGGAAGAGCCGCTTCATAACGTAAGGTAGCGATAGAAGAAATGAATGCAATTAAACGCATGTAATAAAGCATTTCACCCATTTCAGCATTGGAATAAAGCCGGGTTAGAATCGGTGCAATGGCATAGCCAATCACCTGAGCCATTAAGGTCCCTGAAAAAAGTACGGTGAACGATTTAAATACGTCGCTCTTGGTGAACTGTCTAATTCTTTGTAATGGCATTCAAGACAAAGATACTATGATTATATTTGTCGGACTAATTCAGAAAACATGAAACACGTAGCGGTTATTGGAGCAGGAACCATGGGAAATGGAATTGCACACGTATTTGCCCAATTTGGACATCAAGTAAACCTCATTGATATATCGCAACCCGCATTAGATAAAGCGATCGCGACGATCAGTAAAAATCTTGACCGACAAGTAAGCAAAGGCACGCTGACCGAAGCTGAGAAAGAAGCAACCTTAGCGAATTTATCTACGCATACCGACATGAAGTCAGGAGTTGAAGGGGTATCGCTGGTCGTAGAGGCAGCCACGGAAAATGTAGACTTAAAACTTAAGATATTTAAAGAATTAGATGCGTTAACTGATCCTTCAGTTATACTAGCCACAAATACATCTTCTATTTCCATTACCCAAATTGCTGCGGTGACTGGACGACCGGACAAGGTTATTGGAATGCATTTTATGAACCCTGTTCCGGTAATGAAATTGGTTGAAATAATCCGTGGGTATTCTACTTCCGATGAAGTAACGAATACGATTATGGACATGTCTAAAAAACTGAATAAAGTGCCTGTAGAGGTAAACGACTATCCAGGATTTGTTGCCAATCGCATATTAATGCCAATGATTAACGAAGCAATTTATACACTATATGAAGGTGTGGCAGGCGTTGAAGAAATTGATACGGTAATGAAATTAGGGATGGCTCATCCGATGGGTCCCTTACAACTCGCCGATTTTATTGGGTTAGATGTTTGTCTTGCTATTTTACGGGTATTACATGATGGCTTCGGAAATCCGAAATATGCGCCATGTCCTTTGTTGGTAAACATGGTTGTGGCTGGTAAGAAAGGCGTAAAATCTGGAGAAGGATTTTATACTTGGACCCATGGTACCAAGGAACTAATCGTCGCAGATAATTTTAAAAAATAGGCTTATAAGTTATGCTTGCGCGGCATATAAGACTGCTCTAACTTATCATATTCAAAAGGGAAATCAAACAAGTCACCCATTGTACAATTCAAGGCTGATGCAATTTTAACATAGGTCAATAATTGCGGGTTCGATTTACCGTTTTCAATGACTGATAAATTTGATGGCTCCATTCCTACCGCCTGAGCTAAATCCTTAAGCGCTTTACCTTGTTTTTTGCGAATTAATCTAATTTGCTTTCCAACATTTATCAATAGGTCTTTATCTGAATTCGTTGCCATATGTTGTTAAAGTTTAAGTTAGTTCATGTATTGGTCAAAAATACATAGAATAATTTGATTGAAACCTACAAAGAAATATAAAAAAGCAAAAACAACTATTTCAGTAACGATTCCTTTAATTCAGTAACAACAACCTTATCAATTGGGAAGGTCATTTGATCCGGAGTTAAATCTGTCAAAGCAAGCCATTCCACCCGTTCAAAATCACTTGAATCCATTGAACCAACGGGTTTGTTTATTACCCCAATATTTATCTCGTTTAATTTTAAGGTTACTAGATAATAAAATGAAATAATTTGGTCTTCTGTTTTAAAAACGGAAGCTTGATAGAAGTCATTCAGATAAAACAAGCGAGCGGAGTCAATATGCACCCCAAGTTCTTCTATAAACTCTCTTTTTAAGGCATCCAAAATGCCTTCCCCCAGCTCTACGCCTCCGCCAGGAAATTTTATAAATTCAAACTTGTTTCTTCGTTCATGGGATAAAAGAACTTCACCTTGATCATTGATTACAATGCCATAAACCCTTAGATTGAATCGTGTAACCAACTATTTAATAAACTTAAACGAAGTCCCTGGATAAACTGCATCATCCCCCAACTCCTCTTCAATGCGTATCAACTGATTATATTTTGCCATGCGGTCACTGCGAGATGCTGAGCCCGTTTTAATTTGACCTGTATTCAACGCAACAGCTAAATCAGCGATTGTGCTATCTTCTGTTTCACCAGAACGATGACTCATAACAGACGTATAACCATTGGAGGTAGCCATTTGTACCGCTTGAATGGTTTCAGTTAAGGAACCTATTTGATTTACTTTTACCAGAATAGAATTGGCTATTCCTTCGGAAATCCCTCTTGCTAATCGTTCTGTATTTGTCACGAACAAATCATCTCCTACTAATTGCGTTGATTTACCTAATTCATCAGTGGCTAATTTCCATCCAGCCCAATCATCTTCAGCTAAGCCATCTTCGATAGAAATTAATGGATACTTCGTGCACCAATCTTTCCAATAAGCGACCATTTCCGATGAGGTTCGTTTTTCACCTGTAGATTCAAACTCGTATAAGCCCGTTGTTGCATTATAAAATTCAGACGAAGCGGCATCTAGTGCTATGTACATATCATGTCCGGGTTTGAACCCTGCTTTTTCCACTGCTTCAATCACCACTTGAATGGCTTCTTCATTTGAACCGAGATTCGGTGCAAATCCTCCTTCGTCACCAACATTGGTTGACATTCCACGTTTTTTTAATACACCTTTTAATTGATGAAAAACCTCTGTACCCCAGCGAAGTCCTTCAGAAAAGGAGGAAGCTCCTAAGGGCATAACCATAAATTCTTGAATATCAATCTTATTATCGGCATGTGAACCACCGTTTAAGATATTCATCATCGGCACAGGCATTGTGACGGCACCTACACCGCCTACATAGCGATATAAACTCAAATCTGCCTCAATTGCAGCTGCCTTTGCTACCGCTAGAGAAGTCCCAAGAATCGCGTTAGCGCCCAATTTCGCTTTGTTTGAGGTTCCATCCAATTTAATTAAAAGGGAATCTATACCTTTCTGATTAAATACGTCAACACCTTGAAGTGCCTCGTTAATGACCGTATTTACATGGGATACTGCATTCAATACTCCCTTACCTAAATATACTTGAGGATCATTATCCCTTAACTCTACCGCCTCATGCGCTCCGGTTGAAGCTCCTGATGGGACAGCAGCTCTTCCTAAAACACCAGACGATGTAATAACGTCAACTTCTATTGTTGGATTTCCGCGAGAATCTAAAATTTGTCGCGCAAAAACGTTGGCTATAAAACTCATGTTAAGGGGTTAATTAAGTTGATTAATAAATTGATCAAAAAGATATCTTGAATCATGTGGTCCAGCGGATGCTTCAGGATGGTATTGCACAGAAAAAACCGGTTTACTTTTCATTGCGATTCCTGCAATAGTATGATCATTCAAATGCACGTGCGTTACTTGAATTTCTGATTGCGCATCAATGCTTTCTTTGGTTATTACAAACCCGTGATTTTGAGAAGTTATCTCTCCCTTACCTGAAATTAGATTTTTTATTGGGTGATTTATCCCTCGATGTCCATTGAACATTTTCTCGGTTTTTAAGCCTTGACTTAATCCCAAAATTTGATGCCCTAAACATATGCCGAATACAGGACGATTCAAGTCCACGATATCTTTCACTAGGGCAATGGAGTTAGGCATAGCTGAAGGGTCTCCGGGGCCATTAGAGAGCATATACCCGTGTGGATTAAAAGAATTGATCTCATTCAGTGTAGCTGATAATGGAAAAACTCGCACATGACACCCACGGTCCGTTAGGCAACGAATAATGTTCTTTTTCACACCAAAATCTAACAAGGCCACTCTAAACCTAGCTTCTATATTTTCCGGTAGCACATCATATGCTTCAGTAGTTGCTACCTTCGAAGATAATTCAAGGCCATTCATATCTGGTATAGTAGCTAACTGGGCTTTAAGATCTTCTATATTCAAATTTTCGGAAGAAATTATCGCATTCATGGCTCCTTTACTTCGGATGTGCCGAACTAATGCTCGTGTATCAACATCTGCAATACCCACTTTATTTTGTGACTCAAATAAGTCCTGTAAAGACGAATATCCTGAGGGTCTTGAAAAGCCATTAGAGAACTTTTTTGTTATAAGGCCTGAAATCATTACCTGATCTGATTCAACCTCCGTTTTATGAACCCCATAGTTTCCAATGTGCGCAGTAGTCATTACCAAAAGCTGTCCAAAATATGATGGGTCAGTAAATACTTCTTGGTAACCGGTCATCCCTGTATTAAATGCAATTTCTCCGCTTGCGGTTCCTTTGGCACCTATCGCGGTTCCTTTAAAAACTGTACCGTCTTGTAGTACTAAAATCGCGGGTTGTGAATTTGTCATGGAATTATTTTGACAAAATTAATCGCTTCAAACGAAGCAGCACCTGTATAAAACAAAAAAGACGACTAAAAGCCGTCTTTTTTTATCAACATGTGTGAATAGCTTAT
>Ga0315899_10003276_pt1 | contig 17685 bp, 18 predicted proteins | sample LakEriMetagenome_2_FD_203518 | JGI IMG/M metagenome (GOLD analysis project Ga0315899, IMG submission 203518) | Freshwater fungal communities from buoy surface, Lake Erie, Ohio, United States - Buoy 4 MA112 | ecosystem: Environmental > Aquatic > Freshwater > Lake | place: USA: Lake Erie, Ohio... | reverse complement strand
CTGCGGCCCGAAACGACAGATTGATTCTTTCGTGATGCTGTCGCGGAAGTCGCTGTAATTCCATACATCAATAAACTTTGGTGGCTCCGAGCCAGCTGTGTACTTGCCAATCGCTGGTTTGCTAACGCTGATTAAGTCATAACTGACTTCGGTTAATCCATCTGCATTTTCGTTTTCGGAGTAGTTGCTGATTACTGCTTCAAACCCAAGAAAGTCATAAATGATATTTCCTTTATCGCTACCATCGATTGATCCCATTTCCTTGAGGATTTCGATGTAGATGCGGTTATTACGTATCTTGGGGTCGTTGGCGATACGGCCGATGTCTTTTTCGTAGCGCGACTTAGCGATTAAGCTGAAGCCTCGCTCCCATGCTCCACTTGTGCGATCTGGGATGGTGCAGACGATCGCTCCGTTAGCGTACGCGGTCATCGTTGGTACAGCGGCACGCACGCCAGGAGCCCAGCCCTCTACGTACTCTAAATTCCGCATGAAGTAACTCGTTACTGATACGGTGATCGAGGACGAGATCACTACACCGTCGGTCCAGCCACTATCACCTAGAACGTTGATATCTTGATTATTATCATTGACTGCTATCGACATTTGGGAAATACCCTGCATGTCGATGTAGTACTCACCTTCTCCAAGAGCGGGCGGGATGATGTACCCGTTCGGGGCGTAGGTGCTGATGAACCTCCTCGGGGAGGAGGGCTCCACGGCCCGGATGATCGTGCGGGATGCCTTGTGGAAGGCGGGGCCCCTTGCGAAGTTGGACATGGTGGAGACTCCTCCCGTGGGGTGGGTATGGGGCTACCGGTTCCTAAACCGGTGAAGATCAGAACTCAGAGAACGGCAGCGGATTAGCACCTGCGTCGTACTTGCCGAACACAGGGCGACCACGCGACATCAGATCGAAGCTGATTTCGGTGAGGCCCTCGGCGGATAGTTGCTCCTGGTAGTTCTGAATGCAGGCGTTGAAGCCAGCAAAGTCGTAGATCCAGTTGCCGGTGTCACCGTTGGCGCGGCCGAGCTCCTTCATAAACTCGAAGTAGACCTCGAAGTTCTTGTCGTAGCGGCAGCGCTGGATCGAGTCGAAGCCCTCGTCGTAGTCGCCTTTGAAGATCGGGTTGACAGAACCAGAGGCGGGGGCGTCGATGTCTTTCATGAAGTAAGTGGTCACAGAAGCCTGCACCGAGGCGCCGGTGATCACGCTGTCACTCCAGCCGTCGTCGCCGAGAAGGCGAAACTCTTGGTTGTTGTCGTTGATCTGGAACGAGCATTGGCTCACACCGGAGATCACCTTGTAGGACTCACCCGTAGCGAGGGTGGGCAGAGTGATCACGCCGTTTGCGTTCCGCGAAGCGAAGTAGCGGTTCGGCGGGGTCAGTGGTGCCACACGCACCAGGGTGCGGTGGGCTTTGTGAAACGAAAGACCAATGGCGTAGTCGGCCATGATGCCTTCTCCTTAGGGAATGGGTGGGTTCTGAACAGCGCCGAGAATTCGGGCTGTAAGGGCCTCGAAGGTGGCCTCGGTGCGGGGCATGTACGTCGTCTGGTCGCGGGGAAACGCCCTCGCGAGACGGCGGCGGATGTCCAGCATGGAAACCGGCATCTTTGTGCCCGCCTTGGTCCCGTAGTTCGTGAAGCGGACAAGCCACCTCTCGAAGGAGATGACGCCATTCACTGACCCCGGTGACGTGATGTCTTCAGGTACGTCCTGGATTGTGCATTCAATCCCTGTGATCTTCCAGTTAGATGGCACCATCTGCGCACCTACCACGTACACCGCTGGGCGGCGATTGTTGTTGGGAAGCGTGTAGTAGCCAGGCCACTGGGTGTAGGGCTTGAGCGTTCCAGCCGGCGTATAAAGATCGAGGATGTATTTCTCGATCGTGCTGCGTAGCAGTGTTACAGGCGGCCAGTTCGTACCGGTAGTCATCGTTGCTCCTCAATGGCGGCGTTGAGGAATTGGCCGAACTTGGTTGGAAGCTCCTCGAGAGGGGCTTTGGTCCAAGGACGACCGGGGAATCGCTGGCCGTTCAGGCCAACGCCGCCCTCGTGGACTTCTGTTGCGTATTCGAGTGGCCAGGTGAAGGTCACACTGCCGTCGGATTGCTGTTCGCGGGTCTGACTCGCGCGCAGCCGCCCGGTGTCCACGATGTCCCTCACCTGCGGTGGTGAGGGAAAATCCCATTTCACTGCTGAGATTTCCTCGGTGAAGCGGGCGTCCAGATACAGCGCGGTTTTCTTGAGAGCCTTGTTAACGGCCTCGTCGAAGTTGCGCTGAAGATCGAGACGTGCCATCAGGTGCCTCCATTCACACGGAATGTGCCTTGGAAGGCTTGCCGCAAGTCCCGACGGTGGAAGGAATCCATCGCGAGGTCGAATGTCAGCTCAAAGCGGCCCAGCACACCATTGACGGTGGCCTCCGCCTGAGAGCCATTCGTGATGCGGTTATCGAAGATCGTGGGCGTCAGAAGACGTCCTCGGCAGCTGTAGGTCGTGTTGTCGACGCCCGGTTGGGCCTGCCAGTTGGGAGCTTCGAGTGTGATAGCGGCCAGGTACTCCAAGACCTCGACGCCCTGGACCGGATTACCGGTCGTCGGGTCGTCGGTGATGGTGGAATTGCCAACCTCGAATGCCAGCTGGGCGTTACCCCAAGGGGCGTAGGTGGCAATGGTTTCGGAGGTGATGGCCATGGCTACACCGCGAATCCGGACAGAGGGAGCGTGGCGAGCAGGCGTTTGTACTCCTGGCCGTAGAGGGTGGAGTCGAGCCCCGTCCCAGTGGGGTTACCACTGGGTGAGCCGACTTGGAGGCCGATTTGCATCGTCCGTCCAGCCAGAAGATGAGCGGAGAGAAGGAACACGGCTTGCGCGTAACGCGCACCCCAGAGTGTTTCTGAGGTTGAATGAGACGCCTCCGTCACGGCTCGCTCGACAACGTCAACCAGGATTTCGTTGAATTCCGGGAAGCGTGCGAGGAAATCCGTGGTGGAAGGCGCCGCCATCAGCCGTTACCTTCTGTAATCGCTTGGATCCGCTTTGCGATGGCATTACGGACCTTGATGCGCTGCTCTTTCGCAGACCACTTGTTGAGCTGCTCGGTATCGAAGGATGCTTCGACCAGCTCGAGCGCCTGAGTAATCGGCATGTCAGCGATGGTGTCGCTTTGTGCAGCAGGCGCGGCCTCGGTTGTTGTGGCCTCTTCAGCATCGATGCGTAGGGCACCGAGCTTCATCAGGTTCTTCACCACGTCGTAGCCCTTGATCTTCTCCCAGACGTCCTCGGGGAAATTCCGGGTGACGCCAGAGACGACTTGGATGTGTTCGGACAGGCCGCCACCTCCAACGAACGAGAAACCGATGGTGCACTCCTTGTCCATCGGCGGATTTTCAAGTTCGGGTCGGTAAACAAGGATCATGGTTAGGACGAGATGAAGGGATAACCGAATCTGAGTAGGTCAGGCTTTCTCAAGAACGAGGGCGCTCTTGGGGTAGTAGAGAGCCAATCCGCCGATGCGAGCGTGCGCTGCAACGGAGAACTCCAGTGCTTGACGCAGGGGAGGCAGGAATTCCAGAGGTTGGGGGATGTGCAGTTGCAGCTTGTCGGGGCTGCGGTCGTACACCAGGATCCGATCCTTGGAAAGAGTGCCATTCGACTTGCCGGCCTCGAGCTCGTTGATGGGCTCGATGGCTTGGATCATCGGGTTGGTGCGCAGGAAAAACTCCATCACCGTGGTGTCGGAGGTGCTGCTACGCGGGGTGGTGGAGATGATGCGGTACACGTTGTAGGGCACCAGCATCGTGTTGGGCATCTCCTTCATGTTGCTGTTCTGCACGAGGCGGGTGGGTGCCTCGTTGAGCAGGGCCAGCATCTCGTCGGTGGTCACACCGGCGGTGTCGAACCACTTGTCGGGTACAAGCTTGTCGACTTGGTCATTGTTGAAGAAGCCCTTCATGCCAGAGGGGGAATCGCCGAAGTAGGCGATCTCCTGGACCTTCTCCTCGTAGGCGCGGCGCACGGCGTTCGCCCGGCGTTGCTCGAGGTTCATGCCGGGCACCATGGCGGCGGCACGGGTCTCTTGGATGGTGTAGGCGAAGGAGGCACCGAGGGAGCGAACCGGGTGGGTCACTTCCTTGCGGAGCACGTCAGCGCGGGGCAGATCCTGCGCTTTATCGCCGATCACCTTCATCGAGCCTTGCTTGTCGAAGACGCGATAGGTGTAGGAATCAGAGCCGTTCCCGACCTCGGAGGAGATGGGAATCAGGGACGAGTATTTGATGTCGGCGTACTCGACCTCAAAGGTGCGAGCAAGGATTGTCTCTAGCTCGCGGGCGAGAAAGACGCCGACCTCGTCGTTACGGATTTCGGTGGTCATGGGGAGAAGCTCCGTGATCAAGTGTCGGCGGAGTAGGTCATGCTGGGGATGTCAATCTCCAGCAGAACCAAGCCAGCGGCCGAGGTTTCGGACAGCCAACGTGCGCCAGCCGTGATGGCGACGGTTTTGTTGGCGACGGCGGTCTTCGTGAAGCGGCCCAGTGCAGCACCGGAAACGGTGCCCGAGTGGTCAGCTTTGAAGAAGCGCACGGCATCGCCGAGGGCGACAGCAGCGGTCGAGTACACCCAAACAACGCCCTTGGAGACCACGTTGAGGGTCTCTTTGTCGGGGTAACCCACGCGGCCGTCGGCGTAGACGGGGGTGGGGTTGGGGGTATATGCGGAACCACCGCTCACGCCCTCGAGCACCATGGAGCTGATCGCCAGACCTTGAATGTTGGTCACGCCGGTGGCGATCTCAACAGCGAGGGCGTCGTTACTGGTGGGGGTGTTGTCAGTGGCAACCAGCACGCCGTAGGGGATGGCTGCGCCGGTTTGGTTGCGGAAGCTGCGGGACACGTATGCCTGCAGATCCGCGATCATGCCCTCATGACCCACGACTTGGGTCAGGGGGTAGCTGCCTTGAGCGCCGGCCGGATTGGCGACGGTGGTAGCGGTAAAGATGACTGCCATGGAAGGAACTCCTTACTTGGTGGCGGTGAGGGGACGCTTCCAGGCTTCCGCTTGCTTCGACCGGTAGGTGTCCACCGGGGAAGCGTTGCCCCGGCCGGCACCTTTCAGTGCGTCGCGGAGGGAAGTGGTGCTGTCGGCGCGGTCCTCCTTGGTTTCGGGCTCATCGCCCTCGTCCTCGGAGTCGTCGTCTTCGTCCTCATCGTCGGCATCAGCGCGGGCGGCGAGAATGCCGTCAACGACGCCTTGGATGTAACCGGGCTCAGAGTCCTCGCGGGGGGCGGAGCCGGTGAGGTTCTCGAACGCCTGGGCGTAGAGGTCCTCGTTATCGATGCCGTCGAAGTGGAAGTCTTCGGCGAAGGCGGGGGCCAGCTTCTGAAGCGTGGCGAGGCGAGCAGTGACCAGTTGGTCGAGCTCGGCGGTGTCGATGCGTGAGGACGAGCCTTGCTCGAGCTCGGTGACGCGCTCCTCGAAGGCGTCAGCGCGGCCTTCGGCCGCTTCCTTTTCATAGGCGAGGGCGTCGATCTCCTCTTGCTGAGCGTCAAGCTTGGTGGCAAGCTCATCGCGCTCGGCAGTCACAGACTTGAGCTGGCGCTCCATGTCCCGTGCGAAGGACTGGACCGCGCTAGCTGCTTCTGCGGGCAGATCGATCTCCAGGCCGTCGAGTTTGACGGTAGCCATTGCGGGAGATGCAGTTGAACAGGGCTGGAGCGCCGATTCGCTGTCGCGAATCATGTCCGGATCGAAGGAAAAGGCATCGGCCGAGTCCATGCGATCCATGAGAAGGCGAACCTCCGGGCCAGCCCGGCCTCGGGGGACGATCGCTATATGGTTCACCCGGATGTTGCGCTGAACGCCGTCGTAGGACTCGCCCTCGGGGGTGAGACCGGGTGTGGGGTCGAAATCGACCTTGTATCCGGCAGAGACTTCGGTGGCGTCTTTGCGTTTGATCTTGTCGATGGCGTCTTGGTCGGTGACGACCAGGGCGACTTCAACGAAACCGTCGTTGTAACGAACTTGGCTACCGGAATAACCAACTTGGAACTTTTTGGTGTTCGCTGAATCGAGAAGAACCGGCGGGTGTCCCCAAGTTGCGGGTTTCATTCCGAACGTGGAGAGCGATTCCGGAGAGCCAACCTCTTCAGGAGGGCGGTACTCACGGACCTGGGAGCCATCCACGCGCTTATAGAGCTGAGTGCCCGTGCGCGCCGCACGACACCAGACGCGGAGATACCCCTCGTCGGTGGTTTCACACCCAGTAATGGGTGAGAAGTCGTAGCGAGAAACAGATGTTTCCATGGCGTCAGCTTAAGGCTTTCGCATGCAAGCGATAGCCTGATACGGAGAGCGAATTGCCGATGTGGCGATCTATCGACAGCTCGCATTATGCGGGCGAATTAGACACCTAAGGGAAAGGGCTGGCATGACGCAGTCGGGTGTAGCAGAACGACTTGCTATCAGTCAAGCAGCTTATTGTCGCTTGGAAAGAGGGGAGATTGAATTCGCAGTATCAAAGCTCTTTGACTTGGCAGATTTATATGGCGTTGCGGCTTCGGTGCTGATGGATGGTCTTTAAGCGTTGTAAACCTCGGTGTGTCACACCACAGCGCCTTCGGCAATCAAGCGTTCTCGAATGAATTGCGCTTCGTGAACAGGGCACAGGAGCGTTTGAGCGCCTGCGTTGTTCCAAAACCAGAGCCGGGTGTATGCGTGCTCAGGTGGGTGAGCGGGCTTCATGCGAACGACGGGGCGAAGCCTTCGGCCCAGATCGAATCGCGCTTCAGGCGGGGTTGGTCACCGTGGCCGTTGCGGGCGCGATTGGTAGAAGGATCCTCGAGGACGGTTTTTCCGGCCTCGGTATGAGAGACGTCCGGGCCCCCTTTGCCAGCGATGCCACGCTTGCGTCGCTCGCGGTTCAGCTCAGCGCGGCGCTTGCGCTCCGAGGGGCGACGGTTGATCTCGGCCTGGGCGCGTTGGCGCTTGGCCCGGGCCTCGGGGTTGGAGCGGTAGAAGGCGGCGGTGGAGGTCACGAGCGACGAGAGGTCTTACCAGAGCACTTCCACTTCGCTCTGGAGAGGCAAAGCGGCGTGTTGCGGTCGGGGCCGGAACAATCCTTGCCGTGAGACTTCATGTCACCGAAGCTCCGGGCGCAGTAGTTGTCGCCTTTGTCTGTGCCGGGGGCGATGGTGTAACCCTTAGCTCCGTAGCGGACCTTGTTCTTGCGACCGGTTTCGGGGTTGGTGACCACCTTGGTGTATTTCTTGCCGTCCTCGGTGTCAGCCTGCGCGCGCTTCTTGGTGGGAACGCAGTTGGGCACACGGCGCTTGCCCTTGCGCTTCATGCCCACTTGCTCGTAGCCCTCCCAGCAGGCGTCACGGCGAGTGGGCGGTTGGAGTTGCGTAGGGGCGTAGTGCTGGATGTAGTTGTCGGTCCGGCCGAAGCCCTGAGCTCGACGACGGCGTGGTTGGCCGGTGCGGGGATCAAGGGGTATGGCTTCACGTGTTCTGGGCGCAGTGCTCTGAGGTAGTTGCGCTTGGACGCCCTCGGGAAGGCGCTTCTGGTCAGGCCGTCGGTAGCCGGGCTCGTACTTCCGGCGGGCAGCTTCGACGCGGAGGCGGAGGTTACGCGCGGTGAGCTTGGTGGCCATACCGGTGGCTTCACCAGCGGCGGCCATGGTGTTGCCGATTTGAGCGACGCGGCGGATCTCCTCACGGGCTGTTTGAGCGATACGACCCTCTGCGTTCTTCACCGCCGCAGCGGTGTTTTCACGCATGCGCTGGGTTTTGGACTTGCGCGCAGGTGCCGCAGCGAGAAGAGCGCGTGGTGTCAGGCCGGGAAGACGAGGTTGCGTGGGGGATGGGCCAGAGCCGGGTAGGCGTGGCAGGCCAGACGGAGTGGGGGCAGCCCCCGCGCTCGTGGAACCCCGGCGGGACATTGCGTAGGCCCCCGCACCGAGTGCGGCGACACCGAGACCTGCGGCGATGGCCTTGCGGGTGGGGAAGGAGCCTTTCTGCCGGCAGGTCTTATCAGCGGCAATGTGGCTCTGACCGCAGGGTCGGCCTTTGGCGTCAAGGCGGAGCGTGGCGGGGGTGATGGTCATACGACAAAGCCCTCGGCCCAGATCGAGTCGCGTCGTTTCGCCGGTCGGTGATGCTGGGCTTTGAATGCGGCCTCGCGTCCTTTGTTGTACAGGTTCTTGATGTCCGAGGCGTAGCCCTTTCCAAGGGTGCTCAAATTGCGACCCATCCCTCGGCCTGTCGCCGCGACATTCGCGGCATTCTTTGCGGCGCCTACCCAGTTACCTTGAGCTACGTTCCCAATGCCGAATCCGGTTTGAAGCGTCGGTTCGACGATTTCGCGCGCGGCTTTACGCATTTCCAACCTCGGGTGGAGGAAGGCTGTTCCGACAATCGCGGCGCCGGTTAGAGCGGCGGCTCCGGCGGCGAGTTTGACGGGCTTGTTCCATGAGGCGCGGCACTTGTGATCCTTGGGAATACAAGCGTTTCCACATGCCTTGGAACTAGGGCCACAGTTGAGCTTCTTGTTGCCGATGAAGGCATCTGTGCGCAGCGTGGCAGGAGTTAGCGCCATGGTTCAGATCGCGAGTTGATCGAGCTCGGGGGTAAAGCCTTCGGCGTAGACGGAGTCGCGACGACCAAGGAGAGGACGGTCGTATGGACTGGAGGCCCAACCGGTTCCGCTGGGAGTTGAGCGCATCCCAGAAGTACGCATGCGCGTGGATTGATAGGCCCCACGAGCGCGGCGCTTCATGCCGGCAACACCACCGGTCCGACTAAATCCGGCGTAAGCACCGAGGGCGGCTTCTTGTCCAACCCCGACGGCAGCATTACGGGCAGCGCTCTTGAGGAATTCCTTAGAGAGCTCGGATTTACCCATGCGGCCCGCTTTGCTCGCATTAGCTACCTGAGTGGCAGCGGCACCGAGGGTCATGTTGCGGTAACCACGGCTCACTTCACCGAGGTTGCCACGTGCAGCGCCTTCCATTGTCTGAAGTAGCCCAGCTCCAATAGCTGCGCCACCACCTAGGCGAGCAGCAAGTTCACCAGTTGCTTTTATCTTATTACCGATACCTTTTGTAGAAGCTTTGGTTTTATTGAAACGGTGTGCGGCCATCGGGTCGTTCATAAGAGTCTTGAATTCTTTCTTAGCTGCAGCTTTCGGGTCGACCCTCTGCGCTGTTCCGACACGGCAGGTTTCGCCCTCAGAGATGGAGCCTTTGCCGCATTTGAGATCACCGCGCTCCTCCATCGGATCAAAACCATCAGCCCAGACTGAGTCGTAAAGGCCACGCTGTCTGCGCCGCGCGTTGTACGAGTGTTTCCGTACTGCATTAACGCCGCCACCAATGGCACCACCGAGGACTGCCCCTGATGCAGCGTTCCCGAGACCGCCGAGCGCGGCTCCTTGCACAACTCCTTTTAGCCCTTGGCCACTCATGGAACCTAATGTGGCACCCATAGCAGCACCAGAAATACCGTTGATTAAGGCTCCATATTTGGCACCTGTAGCAATGCCTCGACGGACTGAAGGACGTTTAGAAGCACTTTGTGCTTTCTGCGCTGTTCCGACATGGCATTTTTCGCCCTCAGAAATGGAGCCTTTGCCACATTTGAGGTCGAGGCGCTCAGCGGCATCGAGCCGGGCTCGGATGTAGGAGCGGCTGCGGCCCTGAATGCCGAGCTCGCAAGCGACGAGGTACTCCTGAGGGGTCAGGGCGTCGTTGCGGTCCATCTTCTTGCCGCAGCTGCCGTCGCACTTGGCTTTGCGCTTACCACAGTTGCAGCCTTCGCCGTCCATCGGCTTTTTGCCGTACATGCCTCCATCCATGGGGGCTTTGGTCTCCTTGGCCCCCTTCGCGGAGCGCTTGCGGCTGGTTTTGCCCTTGGCAAAAGGCATCTCCTTGTCGTCCTCGCCTTCGCGGATTTCGTCGGGGCCAGCCTCCATCTCCATCGGTGGGCGCTTTTTGGAGGAGGAGGCAGGCATGACTACAAGGCGAAGCGCCTACAAGCGATGCGCTCAGGTTATCGCTGTTGTGATACAGGAGTCGGGGCGAATTGCTCAAAAACCGCTGCGCGATTAAGGGAAACGCCTTCGGTGCGAAGGCGCTTTACGGCTGTCTCGACTTCCCGTTGGTGGCGCTGGCGCGAAGCGGCGTAATCAGGATCCATGTTGGCAATTTCGGCATCCCATGGTGCTAGATAGCAGCGACATCTAGGGTGCAAAGGAACACGGATATCTTGTCTGCGATAGATGTTGCCCGCCCTCGGAGCGCAAATGGGGCACGAGCGGTCGTCTGCAGTGGCGTAGTACATCACGAGTTCGACGCCCTGAGCTGCGTAGTACGTATTAGAGGCGTCGTTGTAGGCACGAAGCGATTCGGTGCGGATAATCGCTTCAGCCCGGGACTTCACAACGCCTAGACGAGAACGCATGTCGCGGATCATGGCGTCAGTGGGGCGACCTTCGGCAATGCCCTGGGCGACGACCTCGGCTGAGGTGGTAGCGAAGCGCTCACCATGCTTGCGAAGGTAGCCCTTGGCTTGGGCGGCAGCAGCGACGGTCGCTTCGAGAGGAATCGACACGTCGACTCGAGGGCCGGGCTTCACCTGACCGGTCAGTTCGTCGGCGACGGATACGCCATAGCGAGACGACGTACCGGCAAGATTGCGCAGGATGCGATCGTATGAGTCGACTCGATCCGGGTTGAAGACAGGGATGAGCTGCCGAAACTCTTGGAGTAGAGACAAGTTGCGCTGTGCGGGGTCAGCCTTCCCAAGGCGCATGTGAACACGGGCGCGCCGAATCAGACGATTGAAGCTGGCGTCTAGAACCCGATTCAGAAGACGAACAGTGTCGTCCTCGGTGGTGCGGAGTAGCAGGTTGTAGCGCTCAACTAGATCCACGGCTCATTTCGCTGAGAGATCTTTGAATGAGCAGATAGTCAGCTATCACTTGAGCTTTAAGGGCTGGGCCGTAGGGCTTGATGCGAGACCAAAGCTCATCGGGGCTGATCAGCCCGTTGGATTCACCGGTCGCGTCGAGACGGGAGTTCTGGAAATACTGGGCGTATTGCTTAGCGAGCTCCTTGCCCGCCGGAGAACTGAATTCACGTTGACCTTCGAGGAATGTGATGAACTCGCGGGCGGTGTAGTTGCGCCCTCGGGCTTTGCCTTGATAGATAGCTTCGCGAGCTTCACGGCGTTGTCCACGGGAAACACCCACGTCCACGACGACACGGGTAGCTCTACGAAAGCGCTGGAGTTGCTCAGACTCAGGAACCCCGTAGGCGATGCCATTGGCGAGGGCTTCGCAGTTGTCCTTGGTCAGGGAGAACTTGTAGTCAGTGTTGGCAATACGGATAGCCCGGCGGACGACGTCTTCATTGGAGAATGAGCCACCGGACTGCTTGAACTTAGGGTCAGGTGCCTTGACTAGGGGAGTCATCAAAGCTTGGGAGGTTCTAATACCGGGTTTTGTAGCGCCGATCTCTGCAACATCAGTCCAGCTGAAGCGGGACTTGTTGGTATTGGCGATGACGGCACGCACAACGCCGTCTTTTCCCTCGCCAAGGTAGATTCCAAAGTGGGCTGCGGGATCTTTCTCATGGCGAAAGTAGACCACATCACCGGGTTTTAACCCGGATTTCTTGGTGTAGTAGTACCCCATAGCTTCACTAGTATTTTTAGTGCCGGCTTCTTGCTTCATAGCCTTGACAAGATCCTTGATATTTGGGCTCGGATCAAGTGGTGACTTGGTCGGATCGCGGAGTGTTTTGAGGTTGTAGGCAACGCTGCCGGCCGTACCGATAGCCAAAGCACCTCCAACAACGGCAGCAGCAAGGGCTGCCTTGCGTTTGATATCCGTGCTTGGGGAAGCCGTTGCAGCTGCTCCTTGTCCCTTGGTACAAGCGTGCTTTTTGGGGATGTGGGAGGCGCCACAAGGCTTACCTGCGGCGTCTACTCGGTCATTTCGGATGAGATCGGCTATTTGTTCTATATGAGAGTCCTGCATCCGGGTAAAACTACCCCCGCGCTTCATCGCGAATAGGCGCTCATCAGACGACAATACCGAGCGGAATCCGTATTTTTCGTATATAGAGCGACGCTTTTTGCCTTTGTCATCATTAGAGTACGGAATAGCGTATATAATAGAGTTATCGGGTAATTGGTCTATCTGTTCCTGGAACATTTTTTTAACAGTGGAAGCTACACCCCGTGCATTGCGGGATGCCGATGCCGACTTTGCATCAAATTCCCCGTCTACTCGGAACTGGGTTGAATACGTCCGTGCGCCGCCAATGCTCTGTTGTGGCTTTGTTGAATAGATCAGGAGGGTCTCACCTACGGAGCCTGTACTGAGCAAAGTCCCATCTTTCATCTTCCAGTTTGTAAAGTTGTCTTTGGTGTTAACTGATACAACTTCACCTCCTTTTGACTTTAGAGCTATGTAGGCGGTACTTTTCTTAGCGTCTCCTATTAGTCCACGCGCAGCTTGTTGGAACTGTTTAGGTAACCGGCTAAGGCCCGCATCCACTTCAGTACGCGATAGATTCTTGATAACACGCTTGCTAATTTCTGGTACTACTGTCTCCCTATTTTTGTAAGCGAGTGCTCCTACTGCAGTTAATGCAGTACCTACACCGATGGCGGCCGCAATGGCCATTCGATTGCGGATCTTCTTATCGCCCTCGGGGGGAGATGCCTTGGTCGGAGCGCCTTGGCCTTTCCGGCATTCATGCGCCTTCGGGATGTGCGAGGCGCCGCAGGGCTTTCCCAGGCGCTTGCCCTCCTGAAAGTCGGCGCGGGCAGCGAGGTAGGTGGCAGTGCGGACGAGCTCGGGGCGCGAGTCGCCTCGTTGCTCTATCTCACGCTTAGCGGCACGATAAGCAGCTTCCAGGCTCATGCCTTCGTTGCCTGCACGAGCTCGGATCTCACGAGCTAGCGAAGAGAGTGCGGCCTGACGTCGAAGGCCGCTGCGGGGCACACGCCCGGTTGAGGTCGAAGTAGGCACTCCTGCGGTTGAAGCTGTCCGAACCCGCGTGACACCTGAGAAGCCGTGCTCGCTTTGGAGAACTCGGAATGCTTCGGTGGGTTGAGTGATTGGACGCCCAGCGAGTTCCGAAGCCGCGTTCAGAGCCACACGATCTGTGATCGCGAAGGTAGGGCGTCTGTTTTTGTCGGAGCCGGCAAGAAGATTGGCGAAATAGGCAGAACGCACGAGTTCGGAATGTGCCTCCCCTGCGATCTGACTACGAGGGAGCCCCAGTCCTCTGGCCATTTCACCAACCCGCACTCGGTCGAGAGAGGCCAGCAGGGTCTGGGTGCCCTCCCGTAGGGAAGGGGCTATTTTGCGCTCGGTACTAAGAGAAGCGACTCCAGGTATGCTTGTAACTTTACTACCAACTTCATCGTATAGCTTACTAAAGCCATAAAGCGACTCCGTATATATCTCAGAGGCGCGTCCAGACAGTGACTTGCCACTCATTAAGTTAACGACATGACTATCAGCGCTATCCCTTAGGGTTTTGGAGACGGTACCTGATCCTGTAATACCTGCGTTGTTGTTGAGCTTCCCCAAGTATGTGTTGATGGCATCAGGGTGAATAACTTCTTCTTTGTTTACCTTCGCTGTCTTAAGTCCTAGCTGTTTCGCGTAAGCAACATGCATTTCGCGCTCTTCTATGAGTTTATTTGCAAGTGCATCTTTGATTGATGTCGCACTTGCGTTGCTGCCTCCCTTTTCAATTGGTAAATTGTAGTGCTTAATAAGAAAGTCTTCGGAAGCTGGGCGAGCAAACACACTGATTTCTGCTTTTGTCACTTTCCCACTTGTCAGTTTTGTGACATAAGAATCGAGATCGGGAGCACGTTTTTTGGCCGTCCAGAAGGCTTGTTGATGCTGCTCGTTCCATGCGTATACATTTGTTGAACCTGAAGCGCGAGCTGCTTTATTTACAGCGTTTGTTGCGTGACTAAGATTGCTTTCGCCTGAGCGATCTGTATCGCTGACGCCTAAGTTTTGAAGATGACGCAGGGTCTCTGGCGAATTGCTATCAAGTCCTCCGATTAAACCGTCCGGTCCCGCCTGAGGCACACGGGCGGAACGAGTGACGGCCTCGGTGATCGAACTGAAGGCGCCTACGCGGGTACGAGCTCGTTGAGCTCCTAGCAGTGGAGTGGCATCAAGGACACGGCTGACACCAGTGTGTACAGACTCATTGATCTGTTTACCTAGTCCGTTTCGATAGCCGAATGTATCTTTGTTCATCAGCAGGGCATGAATGCCCAGGCCACCGGTTATTACGGCAAGGCCCATGCCAATGGCTGCGGTGCGATTCTCGAGCTTCTTCTTCAGCTCTGCTTTTTGCTGAATGTTGCCCGGGGTGATTTTGACGGCACCACGAATGATCGCAGCCTTACCGCCTTCGACGTCGGAGAAGCTGCCTTTTACAATTCCTTTTCCGATACGGCCAAAGCCCCGTTGGATGTTGGCAAGACCACCTAGAGGGTCAGTTTTGACCGCTCTCAGGTGGGGATCAGTGCCTTGGCCTTTAAGACGGCAATCCCAAGTCGGGGGTATGCAACGATTCCCACAACGAATGTTGGGAGGATTGCATTGGACATTACGGCTCGTCTTACGTACATCAAGACGCTCCCGAGCTGCTAGATAAGCCGCTGTCCGAATGGTGGTGTTATCCATCAGTACTGCTCCCAACCAGCGCGAAGGGCTTCAGCTTCGCCCTCGGATACAGGGGACAGCCCAGCTACATTCTGCCGTGGGTAGAAAGCGCTGATCGCTCGTTTAGCGCTGTGCAGTGTGCGGAAGCCAATGGCATATGGCCCCTCGATCAGTTGGCCTTGGTGGTCGAACCGTGCTCGGTACAGCTTGCGTCCGTGAGCACGTTGTGGACCTACGACAAATAAAGCAGCGTTATCGGCTGCGTCAACGCGCTGGCCGTCAGGTGCTACTAAGTAGCCGATACTTACGCTGTCCTTACGATGCGTTTCTTTGATGTGATAACCGTGAGCGTGGATGATCTCTACAGAGTCTGTTTTCGCGGTCTTATCTGGTTGCGGTTCTTCAGTGCTCTCTTCTTCCTGCTCCTCTTCCTCTGGCTGCGCTCCCTCGGCCTCGGGCGGATTGGTCATCGCTTCGGCCTGGGCTTGGTATCCCATCATTTGGCTTTGGAACGAAGCGTCAGCTTGAGCAATGAGCTGCTCGGTGACGGCTCCGTTCAGAGTCGTTTCGATGCTGTACTCGGTGCCGCCGAAGCGGGCTTCGCGCACCTCGAGAGCGTTCAGCACACCGAGGTTGAGGTACTGAGCGTCGACCTGCGCGATTTGGAGGCGTAAGGCCGCCTTTTCGCTGTCTGTCTCGGTGAAGATGCTCGGGAACTCAACGCTCCACTTCTGAGGGGGCCGCCCTCGGGTTGGTCCTTCGCGCGAGGCAAGGATGTAGGTGAAGACTTCGGTCACCGCCGTGCGGCAGTAGAGCTCTTGCCACTGCTCGACGAGGGTTGCCCAGACGCGCTCCTCGAAGCGCCCCTCTTTGCCCAGGCCACCGGGGGAGTCGCCCATCAGGATCGAGGCGGGCCAACCGGTGGCAGCCTGCAGATCCTTGATGAAGGGGTCGGTCGCTGAGGCGATGTTGCTGAGTGCGCGGTTGAGGAAGCTCAGTTCCTCTTCGGTGTCCACCACCATCCCGCCATAGACCGAGCGGCTGAGGTTGTTGGCCTCGAGGCGCTTGCGCAGATCGCTCTCGTTTCCGGAAGCAATGCGGTTGAAAAGACCGGGGATCTTGTGGACGAACAGGTCCGAGTCAGTCGTCATTGACTCGAGGCCCGACAGCGCGGTTTCGTAGCGCTTGTACGCCTCCCAGACGAGTTGGAGCACCGGCAGGCCCCACCCTGTGTTGCGCACTCGGACGTTCCAGGGCAGGTAAAGCCCGTCGAAGCGCGCTACGCGGGATGAGTGTATGCGCACATTGACATACTGCCCTTGCTGCTCGGGCGTGAGTCGCTGCGCGGTGGTGATCCGGTAGTGCGAGGGCTTGGTGTAGTCCGTGATCGAGAAGTCTTCCGGAATCAGCTCCCAGCGGGAGAGGGGGACATAGCCCCGGACAGCGCGTATCCGCGCAGGGTCGACAGGCTCCTCCGGAGGGAGGCCGTCATCGATCAGGAGCACCAGGCCAGCACCGCCGTAGAGGCGCTGAAGCTTGACGACCTCGGCAAAGGCGTGGTGGAACTGTGTGGCTTTGAGGTACTCCTCGAAGTCGGCGATCAGGTCGTTGGCGTTGCTCTGTTCGTCACCGCCAAGCTTGATCGTGGTTCGGTGGCGCAGGATCTCGTCAGAGATGGCATCGACGTAGCGCCTGGGGATGCCATGGGCGTAGAGGGCTTCGAGTTCGCCCTCGCTGAGGATTGCTTTAGCGCCTACAGAAGTAGCAACCGTTTTGTCCTTGGTTGTTAAACCCATGCCAGACAATACGTTTACTAACGCACCATCCTTCCGGAAATTATCAGCATTCGTGTCCACGGTCGCCGCAGGGCTGATTGATATGCGAAGATTATCGCTGAACCTCGACACCGCGAGAGAAACTTGTTGATAGGCCTTTTTGCATAGACTAAAGTTATCGAAGCTAGTTAAATACGTAAGGTAAACTTTTCAATGCTTCGCTTGGCCGGCCTCGGTACTCTGAGGTAGTGGCCGGACGGCGCATGTTGGACCATCACATCGATGGGTCCCTCCTCTGCTCGAAACGCTTTGCGAAGTTGCGATTCCGCCAGGGCATCTTGAGCTCGTGGGGTGGATGTTGTGCGTATTGCGGAGCTCCGGCCGGCACGTTGGATCATGTGCGTGCTCGTAGGCGGGGAGGTCCCACAGTGCAGCGCAACCTTGTTGCTGCCTGCGCGACGTGCAACCAAGCCAAGGGCTCCGAGGAGTGGCTCGTGTGGTTCCGGGCGCAGTGCTTCTGGGAAGCGCACCGGGAAGACGCGATCTACGAGTGGATGGGGGCTGCGAGGATCGAACTCGCCTGAGGCCGATTATGAGTCGGCTGCTCTCACCAGATAGCTAAGCCCCCGAGCTCGGGATGTCGTTGAGTACGGCGTAATCCCCCACGATGCGTAAGGCTGCTTCGTTGTAGGCACGAGCCGCTTCAATCTCGCATTTGTAGACGCCGATTTGGTAGCGAACTCCCATATGGGTGAGAGCAGCTCGATAGGGGTGCGTGGCAGTGCCTTTGGTCACTCCGCGGAAGCGTGAGAAGGCGTCTTTACGTAGTGGACGGCGTGCTTGCGACAGGTAGAAGTCCTTATCGCTCATGCGTTTGCGGTAGTACGACATACAATTAAATGTGCGCGAAGAATCCTGCAGTGTTTGGGGTCTCTGGAATGGCGTGACAAGCGAACGCTAGAGCCATGACACAATCGTCGTGTGCTCCAGATGCAGCTTCTCGTTGGCCTGATTCTTTCTGTTGAAAGGCGCGAAGTTCATTAGGAATGGCGCCCTCGGGGAAGATCAGGTCGTCGTGTTCCATCAGGAACAGGATGCGATCGGTAGCAACGATCTTGCTAGGGCGGCTGGTGTTGAAGGTTTCGATAGCATATTTGGGCAAAGCAGTGGAGAGCGCTTCTGCGATCACAGCGCCCATT
>Ga0315899_10003275_pt1 | contig 17686 bp, 19 predicted proteins | sample LakEriMetagenome_2_FD_203518 | JGI IMG/M metagenome (GOLD analysis project Ga0315899, IMG submission 203518) | Freshwater fungal communities from buoy surface, Lake Erie, Ohio, United States - Buoy 4 MA112 | ecosystem: Environmental > Aquatic > Freshwater > Lake | place: USA: Lake Erie, Ohio... | reverse complement strand
GAGTGGGTCGACTTGTGTGATAGTGCACGCCCCAGGAGCTCGCCAGCCTGTTCAATTCTTTTCGCGTCAGATCAAGTCCATCACAGACTATTCAGGTGCATTTGCCGCCACCATTTCCAACGAGTGTGGATCCCTCAGATGGCTATGGGGCGGGACAAGGTCGGAGGGAGGGCAAAGCAAGAAAGAGCAGGGGGAGAGACCTGTATGCATCCCGCGATAATACTCTGGGCGCCACGGGATGCTACGCCGTCACAACAATATTTGCAACTCGTTTGAGTCAGTAAGCTCCTGAAACAGGTAATCATGTTCCGCAGCATACAGAAGTGCAAGAGGACGCCCAATAAAACAAGGAACAAGTTCGCGCGCACACGGTCATTTCAGCACGCGTACCTGCATATCGGACTGAGCATTGTGCTCACAGCGCTGGGGCACAGGAAGCAAAGCGCCCATTTGCCGCACCGAGAGCGCCATTTCTTCGGCAGAATTACGGTCAGGGCGTCCAGTGGCCGTGCCTCTTGCAGATTTTCTGCCGGCCCGAAATACTTGGCGCTCGTCGCCTATGCCAACTTTCCCCAAATTCCCCCCAGCGCAGTACGCCCCAGCCCCCACTGTCTCGAAGAAGACCCGCCGCTCGGAGCCTGTGTGCGTGGGACGCGTGTGAGTTGAGGCGGAAAATGGGTTGCTAGCCCACGAATGGACGATTGACGTCCGTTCTTTCTTCGTGCCCGTTCCATCCATGGTTGCCACTTGCCCGCGGCAGTAACCGGGTCTGAGGACTGTTAAGGTCAATTCCGCCGGCTCCGCCGCTGGCGCAACCTGCGCAGCCCACGACCGCGCCGCGGCCTCTGCTGCGGCGAGCGCCGGGGGTTTCCCGGGGGGCGCGGCCGGGGCACCTTGCGCTCGCCCGCTCTGCGCCAGCGCGCGGATGGCCACTGTCGCCGTCCCGCGCTCGTCCACCCGCACGTGCAGCGCGGCGAGCGCTGATATCTGAGGTTCCTCCTCTTCCTTCTTCTTGGCCGCAGCTGCTTCCTCCTCCTCCTTCACCGCCTCCTCCTCTGCCTTTTTCTGAGCAGCAACTGCTTCCTGCTCCTTTTTGGCCGCCTCCTCCTCCGCTTCCTTCCTCTTCGCCGCCGCTGATTTCTCCTCTTCCTTTTTCTTTGCAGCGGCTGCTTCCTCCTTCTTCGTGACAGCTGCGTGCTCCTCCTTCGTCGCCGCCACTGCCGCCTCGTCTTCCGTAAGCCTGCTCTCCTGAGCTGCTTCACTATCCTCTGCGTCCGCCGCCACATTTGTCAGCTCGCCAGCCTGAAAGCTGTCGCCATGGGTGAGCTCGCCAAGTGTCAGCTCGCCAGCCTGAAATTTTTCATCAAGAGCCCCCACCCCAACTGCTCTCTGCGCCAATGCCTCGGAACCAGGGCCTGCCACGCGCTCGTCGCGCTCGGCCAGCGCCGCATCGTGCGCCGTCGCACGAAGCTGCTCCTGATCTTCCCTCTTCTTCGCTGACTTTCCCATGTCCCAAAGCGTTGTTTACGTGGGAACACGAACTTCAATTGATTACCCGCCAAAATGTCCGCAACGATGCCGTGGTATGTGCGCGAGGGCGGAAGAGTGAATTGCCAGAGCGTTTGGCATGCACAGTACCACTCCTTTAGGACTTCATCCGCAGCGGTGGGCGCTTTGTTGCCGCCTTGTAGCTTGTGCTCTGGCGGCCTTTGCCAAGCCCGTGGGCTGGAGGGCAGCCGAGGGGCGCCCGCGCGCGCACTGCTCTGCAGATCGCTGCCGCTCCTGAATGGCTGACGCTGTGTCTGACGGGCGACTTCTTGCCGCAATGTCTGCCGCATGTTGCCTCGGCAGGGTGGAGAAGTACAGGCCTCAGAAGCTGAGCGAGGTCGTAGGGAACGACGACGCGGTCCAGCGCCTGCGCTCCATTGCCACAGACGGCAACATGCCGCACATGATCCTCACGGTGGGTGCGCGTCTGCGTGCTGACGCAGTGTTGTCTGTCGCCGCGCTGTTCCTGGCACTGCGACTTGACCAGCAAACTGCGGCGTCGGGCTTTGACTCCGCGCTCGCACAGGGCTCGCCGGGCATCGGAAAGACGACGTGCGTCATGGCGCTGGCGCGCGAAATGCTGGGCGATTCTTACAAGGACGGAGTGCTCGAGCTCAATGCTTCGGATGAGCGCGGCATCGATGTAGTGCGTGGCAAGATCAAAATGTTCGCCCAGCACAAGGTACCCAGTCGTCACATGAGCTTGTGCCGTAGCGCGCTCTACAGGTGTTGTAGCGCGGTCTAGAGGTGTTGTATCGCGGCCTAGAGGTGTTGTAGCGCGGTCTAGAGGTGGTTAAAGGTGTTGTGGCGCGGTCTAGAGGTGTTGTAGCGCGGTCTAGAGGTGTTGTAGCGCGTGTAGCGCGGTCTAGAGGTGTTGTAGCGCGGTCTAGAGTCTGAGTGTGCCCGATCAGCTGTTTGCTATCATCTCACTCGCGTGTGTGCCTTCTTTATCCCTTGCTCTTGTCCCGGTATCAGGTGACGCTGCCGCCTGGGCGGCACAAGATCGTGATTCTGGACGAGGCCGACAGCATGACGTCTGCAGCACAGCAGGCAATGCGCCGAACCATGGAGCTGTACTCGTCGACTACACGCTTTGCACTCGCCTGCAACAACTCGTCCGAAATCATCGAGCCCATCCAGAGTCGATGTGCTATCTTGCGCTTCACCAAGGTCAGTGACGAGGAGATTCTTGAGCGACTGCAAGATATCTGCCAAAAGGAGGGCGTGCGCTACGAATTGGGGGGGCTGGAGGCGATCATCTTCACGGCCGATGGCGACATGCGCTCCGCTGTCAACGCGCTCCAGGTCTGTATGCCATGAATGCAAGCTTCATTTTGACCAGCTTGCGCCTTGTCGTGTCCGTGAGAACTCACTTGTTCAGAAGAGAAGGCCTTTCTGATGACCACCTTGGAGCAACATGAACCGAACCTGTAACTGTTCGGCAGAGTACGGCAAGTGGCTTCGACTGCGTGGACCAGGCGTCGGTGTTCAAGGTGTGCGATCAACCGCACCCCAAGCTCGTCAAGGAGATCTTGGCTGCCTGTCTAGACGGCAACATCCACGACTCGCACAGCAAGCTCGAAAAGCTTTGGGCCAAGGGCTACTCGGCTGGCGATATTGTGCAGGTCCCTTCCCATTGCTTTTTCTGTGCGATTTTGTGCGATGCTCGCGAGCACGCGCGCTGGGGAGAGCGCAGCTCTCTCCCCCTCCCTTTCTGCCTCTCTCCTTTCCTCCCCCCCTCCTGCTTTCTCAGAGTTTCTCCGTTCCTTCCTCTCCTCGCTCTCTCAGCATATACCCGGCGTGACTCCAAGTTCGTGACCAGCACAAACCTGGTGTGTGCTGGTCACGAACTTAGAGTCACGCCAGCCACGCGCGTCACGCTCACACGTCCCGCTCCCATCCACACTCGGAAACAGACATTCTCACGTGTGACGGGCAACATGGACATGCCCGAAAAGAGCAAGCTGGATTTCCTCAAAATTGTAGGCGAGTACCACATGCGCGTGCTCGAGGGCGCCGATACGTTGGTCCAGCTGTCGGGCATGCTTGCCAAGATGTGCCTCCTCAAGCACAACGTTGCCCCCTGTGCATGATGGGAGTAGGCGTGCGGGGAGAGATGGAATGATGGGGCCTGAAGAGAGCGCGAGGGCAGGCGAGGGTGAACCCGGGCGAGTATGGTGTTGATGTCCAACAACTCTTGCTGGCCGAAGGACAGCGCGCAAGGCGTGTCGACATCGGCACCCCGACCCGCCGCTGCAAGCCCGCCCTCCTCCGAACCCTCTTGTCTCCTGCGCCGGCGTCGCGCGGTGGTGCTCAGAGTCCACGTCTTACATTTCAGTGCCTTTGTTTTGAATAAACCTTCCTCCTTCCCTTATGCCTGGTACTTTTCTCAAAATATGAATTTATTATTTTATAACAATGTATTTTCATCAATTTGTTGTGATATATAAAGATAAAATAGATTGTGGGGGCGACGAGTTGCACGGCGCATGCTCTGTTTCCCACTTCTCCTGAATGACCTGTTTCCCGCTTCTCCTAGGGGTGTTGCGCGCCACGGCACATACACATACAGGAAAGCCAGTCGCGCTAGAATCTATCCGACTCCTCCTGTATGAGTGCATCTGCCTCGCCTTTGGGTATCACAGTCTCCACACCTCCTCGTCCGCATCTCTCACTCAAACCCGGGTGACAACTTTCAGCTGCGTCCTCCGCTGCTTCCTCTCCCAGAGCTAGGCGGCCGACTTGCACTGCGGCTCGAAAATCCGCCCACCACATCATTATACACGTTTCCAACTATTTCCCTGTATGCGCCAGGTGAAACACACTCGCAGATGAGAAATAAACGCTTCGTGCAAACACAGCAACGCACAAAGTACGCGAGCGGCAGGGTCGCTCGACGACATGCAGCGCGTGTGCACTCCTTTAAAAGCTCACGGCACTTATGTATGATCGAACGAACACGATTTGCAGGCGCGCACGTACGCACACGTGCAAGCACGCACGCACGCACGCACGCACGCACGCACGCACGCATGCGCACATGTATATACGTATGCAGCAGACACGCGCGCACACACACACCGACAGGCAGATCGTGGACGAGAAAGGAGACAGTCTATACTCACCCAACATCTTGGTCTAGGTCTATTAGCTCCTGTCGCGCTTGCTCCGTGCCTACGCTGCTACTGCGCGCCACCGAGTTCCGCGAACTTGTGGCAGGTGTGGACTCCTCTATCCCCTCTACCCACGCTCCCTGGACACCCCGCGCCATATGGTGACCGTCATCGACACCAAGACGTATACTCCTGTCACTGCCGGGGCGAGCATTGTCGGCACTTGCATGAGTGCCTGCCCGTGGTCGAAATTCTGCGTCCCTCTCCATCCCCATATCGGCATGCCGCAACATGTTTCGATTCGACAACTCGACATCTGGAGACGTGCCAGGACCGTCGTCACCCGCATCTTGCTCGTCCTCGGTCCAGCCGCTAGTCATCTCTTCCGTGTCGCCTCGAGGGTTGGTGCCATCAGACTTGTCCTCTGGCTTCAGTTCAGATTCGAACGCAGTCACGAGGTCTCCGATCCCCCCGTAAGATGTGTGTGCACGTCGCGGGGTCTCAGGTAGATCAGGGAGAACGTCTTCAGGTTTCAGTTCAACAATATCCACCTCGAGTTCGTTGTCTTCTTCTTTCAAAGCCACTTCCCAACACTGCTGCCACTCCCGCTCATTTCTGATCAACATCACCCTTCCCATCTCCTGCTGCCCCTCTTCATCCTCCTGCCCCTCTTCCTCCTTCAGCGCCTGGGCCTCCTCCGCGTCCATGTCTCTAGACTCGACAGCAACCTTCGGCTTCTTCTCTGGCAGAGCCTTCTGATGTGGGTCTATGTACTGAAGACAAAACGTCTTGTGATCCCAGGAGACTCCTCGCGAAACACCGAGCAGCCCATTGGTGCCTAGTTTCGCAACCAGGCGTGCCTTCATATCTGGTGGAAATGAACACACGCACAAATTCAGCGGACCACGATTGCATGCACATCACACAATCAGCGATGTAAAAGGTGGAATATTTGGTGTTATGAGGTATTTGCGAAGCAAAAAAAGAAAGAACGCAGCAACAATCACTGGTTTCAGGTGCACACTCATTTAGCCGGGGGCCAATGTGCCCTGTCTGCAATCACAATTGTTGCGCAAGGGCTATACCGCAGGCAAACCACTGGCAGACAGACACGCGCGCAGCGGTATCATACCTGCCCAGTTGGCTCGACGGGCACCCGTTTTGAGGCGAATCTCAGCGACGGACCGCTCTCCTCCATTTTCAAACACCACAAAGGTATACCACAGAGCTAACTCCGCCTTCACTTTGCGCTGCTCTTCAAAAAACTTGTTTGCACGATATAGGATTCCTTTGACCGGCGACTGAATATTGTACCATTCTCGAAAGTTCAGCTCGCCCTCTGGAGGGTACATGTCTTCCTCCTCTTCTGCAGTCACGTGTTGTGTGAGGAGATCTCTCAGATTATAGTTCACCATTTGCGGCTCTTCGTCGCTGCTTGTGCCTGCTTTGTCCACCACTTCATTGTCCACAGCTTCGCTTTCAGGGTGGGAGTGCTTGTGCTTCTCCTCCTCTTCGGCCGCCTCGATTTGCATGTAAACCCAACGTTGCTTAGGATGGGGGTGAAAGTCTGCATCCTCGTATATCCATGCTTGCTCCGGGAGAATACCCGTGGGAGTGTGGACTATCTCGTGGATTCTATCATAGTGCCGCACGAGAGCTCGATGTTCGACAATCTTTTGGAAGCTCCAGTACGCGCTTGCACACATGGAGAGGATTGCCAGAATGGGAACCCAGAGAAATTCGGTATTCCAGTTGCGAGACAAAATCACAAATTGCTTGTCGGGAGAGTGCCAACAAGGATAGAAGCTGCCCGGATGACCGTGCTTCCTAATGAACTCCTCCTTGCTGCCGCTGGAGTGCTCGCGGTTCACCGCGTCGTATGACACTACCTGCCACTCGGCGCAACGTTTCTTGCCGTCATTGTCCGGGCAGCAGCACTCTGGCATAGTCGACCTGAAGACATGCACGAGTATCTCGCCGCGCATCAGCGGCGCCAACCCAAATCCTCGTGGCGACTCCGTCTGCTTCGAAGAAATGGCCAAACATTCTGCCGGCAGATACGTAGCCAGAGGCTCTGCGAAATCGCGCACCCATATGTAGAGCGAGCCTATAAACAGCGTCATCAGAAGTAGGGTTACCAATGACCATCCTATGGCCTCGTGCCATGCCTTCACTTTGCTCGTGCCGGCAGCTTTCAGCGCAAGCGATTTCTTGTCAACGACAACGAAGTCCGTCGAGTTCCTGTACACATCCTGTCCTTTTGCTGCTAGTTCCTTCGCAAAATCCTGCATAGCCTGGGTCCTCTCGCTTGCCCTGCGCCATTTCTCCCACGCCCGGTCTTTCCAGGGCGGGCGATTTCGCCACTCTTGTATTTCCCGTTCCTTGCGCTGTCGATTATTTAGAAGCTTCTGGGCCAGCAGTTTGCTTTCTTTTTCCTCAACCAACTTCCTGGCAGCTACCGCCTTTGCGTCGAGCGGCGGCTCAATATTGAAGTAGAATCCCAAATCTACGTCGTCCAGACTCGTCACTCCCTCCAGGTCCGCGCTTGCTTTCGAAAAGGCAGCAGCTCTTCCAAATTGGACCTTTTTGGGTTCCAGCGCACTAGGATCCCCCTCGAACGTCTCCATCCAGACCTTTACCTGGACCGCACCTTGCGCCGGGCCCATGTCCGTGTTGCCTTTGAGTTTGAGCCATTCATCGCGCACTTCCTCACCGACCTGCAGCGTGTGCAGGCTGGTTTTTGCAAGCCCAAGGAAGTCGTTGGCGCTCATGACATCGTGATCAAACAGTTGCATCTTGAGCTGCCCAACTCTACCGCGCACAGGTATGCGAAAGGTTTCGTCCCACTCGGGGTCAAGGGTTGCTTTTTTCACCGTAGTCTTGACCGGCTTCGGATTAATAGCCCCCTCCACTTGCATGACTGCGTACGCATCTGACGTTCCGTTTGAATCTGCTGCTATCAAGCCTTTCGCTCTGACCACGTGCAGCACAACGACTCGGGTGTTTGTCTCGGGATCCGCGAGCTTGCCCTGTGCGAACAAACCGGACAGAGAGAGGGACCGGGCAGGAGGGGAGGGACGGGCGTGAGCAGGAAACGACGAAAAAGAACGGAGGCGCGCGGGCATGATTCACGGCAGGAGATTCCCAACCTGCACGCGTGTCGGGTTGCCCTCCGTGTCCCGGGGCGTACTCAGATCAAGCCCGAAGTATAGCGCCCAGGCGCCGCCGGGAGATCTCTCGTCGGGGCCTCCAGCGCCTCCGCCTGCCACACCAGGCCCCGGGAGAGATGAAGCGGGTGGATGACCCTGCGACAGCGCCGGTGCGGCGCTCGCTCCCACATATCGAACAGTGGGGCCCGCGGCGTCCTGAGCCACCTCCACTGCCGCCGCCGGCGTATAGCGTGCAGTGTGTCCCACAGGCATCGCCTGTGGACCCGCTCAACGCTCACAGTTCGTGCACCACAGTCCGATGCCAGTACTATTGAAATTTCACTGTTGAAAAATGTGAATTTCAAGCGGCCTGAGGCCTGGGGGGTCCGGGTAAGCCGCCCTTTTCAAGTGGCGCACGCTGCCAGGCTGAGCCGGGGATTTCTGTAAGGGACTCGGCCCGGTGACGTTAAAAATAAACACTCAACACACAATGTGTGTTGAGTGTTTAATTGGAAACCAAAATAAACCAACTCTCTTTAAGGTCACCGAGCCGAGTGTGTGTTGAGTGTTTAATTTTTTTTTTTGGGAAAACAAAAGAAACCAATTTCACGGTTAAGCTTTTGCGGAAAACTCCACACGTCTCACTCTCCAGGCGTAGCGAGCGGGGTACAACCCTGATGATGACCTCCGGCCTGGTTGGCAACCCCCCTCCTGTATGCGTCTCTGGGCCTTGCGGGTGGTAACGTGCCCAGGAAGATCATCACTCCAAAGTCCAAAGCGCCTTGAACACTACCATTTCATTTCAGAAATTTTCAGCAATGCGCGCGGTTACTGAGGGAGAGAGTGGAAGAGGAGGGAGAGAGGCAGGGAAAGGGGGGACAGGGAGAGCGGTGAGAGGAAGGGAGAGAGAGAAAGGGAGAGGGAGAAAGGAAAGAACGAAGAAAGGGAGGACAAAGGGAGAAAGAAAGGGAAAGAAGAGAGAGGAGGGAGGGATGGGGAAGAAGGACTTCTTTCCTCGGGAAAGAGCCACATCGACCGCAGTACACCAATCATATCCTTCATTGTTTCACTTGATTAAACGATCCCCTGATGGCTCCCGGCCCTTGTATGTGTCAGCGTGTGTATGTGCAGCTTGTAAGGTGTATGGATGGATGCGCGAAACCCCCGTGCAAAACGCAATAGATTGTCTTCCATGCGCTAGAGGAAAAATAAAACAGCGACCCCAACCCGCAGGATGCAGAGGTACTGAATCTGAGGCTATCAGTGCGACGGAATGGCTGCGCCCCGCTCTGAGAGCCATGCCCACGACCGCGTCCACCAACCCCAATAAAATGCGACAGCGCCATGCGCCGCATCGCCGACGACGTCCAGCACAGAGGCGAGAAGAATCCGCCGCAAGCGCGCGAGCGCACTGGCGACAACCGCTCGCGCCCTGTTCAGCTCAGGAGTACCCAGAGCCACGTGCACGGACAAGTGCTGGATCATAGCTTCCTGCTGCCACTCTTCCCCCCGCACGACCGGCAGCGGAAGCAGGACAGGACAGGACAGCGCAATGCAAACCAGCTTAGGCAGGGGAGGCGGCGTCCTCGGCTGCCTTGGCGGCCTTCTCAGCGAGGCGCTCCGCCACCTTCTTCTTCTCCCGGGCCTCGATGTCGGCGTAGAGCTGCATGGCCTGCTGCATCTTCTCCACGGATGACAGGAAAATGCCCACGTCCGCCTCGAACTTGCTCCCGGTGATATCCGTCACAGCCGAAGTCTGCTTGCCGAAGGACAGAGCGTTGGCCCAGCGAGCAGAGGTCTCGGAGTTGGGCTCTACACCCACAACCTGCATCGTCTTGATGAGCCCGGCCCCGAAGTTGCGCGTGTACAGGAAGTCGGGGTTGCTCTTGGCGTTGCCGAGCACAGCGCCGACCTCCGACGAGTCCTCGCCGTTGATGGCAGCAACCACTTGGGCCTCGCTCTTGCCCTTGGCCCACTCGAGCACCTTCATGGCGTCAGCCTTGATTTTGGCCGGGTCCTGCTTCAGCGCGCCCATGAGCGCGTTGAAGAGCTCCTGTTGCACGATGAGGCAGGAAGCACACAAGACGAGCGAAGAGAGCAGGGGCGGGGAGAGGATGGACAGAAGGAGAGCCGGCCCGATCGCGTTAGCAGTGCAAAACCGTCCTCGTCCTCACCACCCTCTTCTCCATCCAAGCCTCGTATCCACCCCTATCCGCATCTTCCTACAGCATCCCTGCTCATCTGCATAATATCGACAGCCAGGGGGCAGATGCCGTCGATTTTCCCACGTCAAACCCACGTACGTCTGATAATAATCCCAGTGACATCACCAGTATTGACCAGTGCCACACGAGAAATCCTGTTGCGGTGCTGGAAGCCACTCAAAAGTCTCCGCCATTGTTTCCTCTAGCCGCATGACCAGAACCCCACTTGAAAAGACCATCAGTGTCAACGGCAGACCATCTCACCTGCCGCGCTAGCTTCACCTGCAGCACTACTTCATTTGCAGCCTCCGTCGCACATCACACCGGCGCCAAACGCTTGCCTTCGACCACGGATGCGCACACCAACAGCAGAATTTCACATGCACAAAAGCATGCACCTGGCGAGTCTTTTCGTCGATGGCGGCAAAGAAGAGGTCGTACGTCGAGTAGATGCCGGCGGCCCACATGATGTCGTACTTCCAGCGCGCGTTCACAGTGTCAAGGTGCGACATGTACAGGATCTCATTGGTTGCCGAGCGGAAGACAAAAGGGACCTGTCGCATGCGCAGGGGAAACGGGTGGCTATTCAGTGTGCACGCCTTGGACACTTTGTTGCTTACATGCCGTTATCCGCCTTCCGCCTTCCTGGCCATCTCTTGTGCCTTAACTAACATCTCTTTTGCCCTCACTAGGCCTCTCCAGCACGCTCCGCTGTCCCACGGAGTTCAGCGACAGCGTGTGTGCTTACCGGCTTGCCGAAGATCTTGTAGAAACGTTCCACGGCCGCGCCGCAGGGCTCGATCTCGGCGCCACGGAGGTGGCCATACTTTTCGCCCAAGTTGCCCATTTGCAATGATGTCGTCATCGTTGCTTTGGCAGCGACCGAGCGGGTGGGCGCAGCAGATTGGCATGCAACCTGGTGTCCAGGGGCGCGAAGACGGAGCGAGCCAGCAGCGGGCGCAAATGCTGCGGCCTGATCCGCTGTGGCCGCGAGGGCGGCGATGGCCATCACGGCCTTGCTGGAGGAGAACATGGGGAGTTGAATCTGTACGGCACAACACTTGCAGGCGAGGACTGCACGCAGCACGCAGCACGGTACTCGTCAGCACTTTTGATTATGTTGCGTCGCATGCAGCACGCCGAACTCTCCAGCGCCTTCGCTCTGAAAGGGGTCCCTGTTTGAGCCCGGTGCAGATGCGTCCACCTTAAAAAGCATTGCAGCTGACAAGCGCCGCCAGCTGTACGCAGGCGCGGCGGCGCAATATTGGCACGCGCCGCAAAGCTACGGCCTGCGGGCCGCTTCATCGCACTGCCCCACCGCCCCCGCTTGCGCCTACCTCTCTGCAGGGTGCAGGTGCGTCCTCCGGTTTATGCGCAAAATCCGCCTTGAGTGTTGAAATCTGTCCTTTTTGTTTTTTTGCAAAAAAAACAGTTCCCCGGAGATTAGTCAACAATTTGTATCAGAATTTTTGTATCTCGTTTAGATGGGTTTAATTTTAAAGAAAAAAAATGTGACGTCACTTAAATGGAGAAGGTTGATGACTCGCACTCCGAGCTAAGCGGGCAGAGCGGGCACCACGAGAAGCTCATGCACCGCGCTATTGACATGGTCTGTGCGCGCCCGGGCCGCAACCTCGACAACGGTGCGTGCTCCTGGGCGGGCGCTCGTCGCTGCTCTCCCCCTGAGCGCGCTCATGCTCATTCCCGTGCGCTGACGCGAGCTCCTGGCAGCTCCCCGCGCCGGCGAGGCTATTGCGCTCGAGGCATACCAGCGCATCGTTCGGAGAGCTATGATCGACGGCGAGAGCGAAGACGGGCTGACCGGCCGCCTGAAGGCCGTGGGCGTCGCTGCCGACCAGGCTGCGGCTGCGGCTGCGGCCTTTCAAGCGCGGCGGCCCGAGATGCGGGCGCACATGGTGGAAGCTACAGCACAGGTGCGTACCATGCCTGCTGGCAAGCATGTGTCTGCTCACGCAGCCCAGCGGCCACAATTACAGGACAACACACACGTTGAACAAACAGTTAATCTGCAGCGCACCCGAGCCGCATGTTGTGCGGGCTCTGGAGGAAAGGGGGTGCGGGCAGGGGGCCCTGTTGTGGCGCAGTGTCTGTCGACCTGCTGACAGACTTTCGTGCCTTCGCGTGCGGTGTGCAGATTTCGGGGCCGTGCCTGGCCGACGTGGACTGGAAGGTGAACCTTTCGCTCGCCAGCAGCTCAGCCAGCTCGCTGCGCAAGCCTTCGGTGCAGCTGGCCCTGTATCTAGAGGAAAGCTGCGCAGCGCGAAAGGAAGTGGTGATGGAACTCGACAAAGCACAGCTAGATCTCCTGATTGAGTCTGTTAGCAAGCTCCGCCAGGCCACCGACAGCATACCCCTGTAATCAATGAGAGAGGAATAAAATGGAGGAAAGGAGAAAGGGGAAGGGAGTGAGGGAGGGATGACACTGCCGAGAATACAATGTGTGATTTTATTGCGCAACAGGCAAAACACAATACTATAGCTGTATCTAGTAGATCGTCACAGGCGTGCCTTAATTGTCACGCGCTCAGCCAAAGAGACATGCTCAGCCAAAGAGACATGCTCAGCCAAGGAGCTCATCGAGCTCGAGTCAGTCAAGGAGCTCGTTGAGCGCGGCCTCGACGTTGTTGCTGTGCTTCTGGAGGAGTGCCAGGTTCGAGGTCCTGTCAGTGAAGCCCATGGCCTCAAGGCTCGCAATGGCCTCCCGCACCTCATCGCTCATCGGCAAGGAGCGACGGAGCAGGACGGGTCGCTGGGTGCTCGCGGACAGCTCCTCCTGGTCCAGCTCCTCGACCGCAACCGCGTTGTGCACCTCCTCACGCAGCCGCTCCTCCTCAGCGTCCTCAGCGGCGAGCTGCCGCGCCGCGGCCGCATCCTGCTCCTCCTGCGCAGCCAGGGCCTCTGCGTGCTTGGCGGCGAACGAATTGAGGTCACACTTGTACTTGCGCAGGAGGGCATCGTTAAGTTCCTGCTGCCTTCCCGCGAACTTGCGCGACACTTCGCCCACGTTGTCAATCATGGAGGGGCAATGCTCGAAGTAGAAGGCCGTGAGACGTGCGGCCAGCTCTCCCACCTCGTCCACAACTGCTGCCTGCTCGTCGGAGGGGAAGCGCTCATCCTCCGGCTGCTCAGATACCGCCTTCGCAGCCTCCCAGTTGACAACAGGCTCCGGCACCACGGGCACCTCGTTGTGCACATCGCTCATGCGCGGTACCAGGCGGAGCTGCATGAGGATGCTCTCGCCGTAGAGCGAGCGGATCTGGTCAACGGAACAGCCCATGTTGAACAGCTCGTCGGCGCGCCTGAGGGCGTCCTCCTCGGCAGCCGCGAACGCAATCTCCAGGCGCGCCCTTTTTTCCTCTGCGGCCATAGCCTCGGCTTTCTCCGCCTCTTCCTCAGCGGCCTTGCGCGCCGCCTCCTCCTCGGCTGCGATGCACGCGGCAAGCTCCTGAGCAGCCCTGCGGGAGGCCTCCTCCTCCTCTGCGGCCTTGCGCGAAGCCTCCTCCTCTGCGGCCTTGCGCGAAGCCTCCTCCTCGGCGGCCTTGCGCGAAGCCTCTTCCTCGGCGGCCTTGCGCACCGCCTCTTCCTCGGCTGCCTTGCGCGCCGCCTCTTTCTCGGCGGCCTTGCGCGCCGCCTCCTCCTCGGCGGCCTTGCACGCCGCCTCTTCCTCGGCGGCCTTGCGCGCAGACTCCTCCTCGGCGGCCTTGCGCGCCGCCTCCTCAGCGGCGACGCGCGCAGCCTCCTCAGCGGCCGACGCCTTGAGCGCAGCCTGGAGGGCTTCGTCCTCCTCCTCCGCAGACTCCAGGGCAGCGGCACTGCTGCGCACGCTGGCCGGGCGCGAGTCGCTCTCCACCATCTCAAACCCGTCGCCTGAAGCAGACGACACGGACGCGGGAGACGAAGGGCAGTCAAGCGCAGCGACCGGCGCCGCGGCCTCCTTGTCCTCGAAAACATTGGAAAGCGCGCCCGCCCACGCCTTGCCGACGGGTGCCTCATCCTGGGGCGCAGCGGCGGCGGGGGAGTCGCGGGACGGGAATAGTGTCATCTTAAGGGTCTTGCCATCGCCGCACAGGCGAAGAGCCTCCTGGACCTCATCGTCGGTGCTCAACGAGATGAGGTCACCGTCAGGATCCTCGTAGCGGAGCGCACCGCAGAAGGTCGCCGGCAGCTCGAAGCGCTCGCTCACAACCGTCCACCTGAAGGGTTGCGGCCAGGCGTCATCTCCTGGCTATAGTCGGCACGCCCTCGGCAGTCACCGCCGAAGCACACGGGGCCATGGGGGGCAGTGGACCCGCAGGGCACGGCATATGGGTACAAGGCGTGAGGCGAACGCGCGCGCGAAGCCCGCGGGGCGCCCGCCAGGGAGGGCAAGGGCAACGGGCGTTTACAGCGCTGCGTAGGTGAAGACGTCGTCGAGCACAATGCGGCGCAGCGTCTCCCCGTGCTTAATCTTGACCACATACATGGTAGGCAGCTGGTGCGTGCGCAGAGCGAGAGGTTAGGGCTGCTGTCGGCGGGGTACACTCTCCTCAACCTCCCTGCAGGTGTCTTGTGCCTTGCGCAAAGGTCTCTCTCAGCTTTGCAAAGATTTGGATGAAATTGGAACAGTTGTGATTTTAGAAAAGAAGCAGAGGGAACGACGAGGGAACACCCACTCGTGTTGAAGGGGTGTGCCCTCTATCGTAAAAAGCTTACCACGAACTCGACACGGTCCCGTCATGACACTTTTCACTCGAAACAAATGGCGCCCGCTCCCGGGTGCCGAGGGCCCCGGGGCCCTCCTCGGGCACGGCCGAGATGCGCGTACGCCCGGTGCCTACTCGCATGTGCTGCTATGATGATGCTACTGGGTGCCAAGCCGGCACGCAGCAGCATGTCCAACTCCGCCGGTTCCGAGCCCTCGTCGTGGTCTTCCTCGTCCGCCTCCCCTCCGCGGGCGCACAGGCTGCTGCTCGGCTTCGTCCGCAGGGAGGGTCCGCCGCCCCCGAACGGGGCGCATATCAACAAGCTCGGTGGGCTGCCGAGCTGGCCCTACCCGCCCCCGCCGCTGGAGCTGCAGACGCCGGGCTGCCCGGCGTGCGACCGGCGCATGCTTTTCGTGCTCTCGGTCGTGCAGCCGCCGGCGCCGGGCTGCCAGCGTGAGGACTGTCTGCATGTGTTCGCGTGCCACAATGTCGCGTGCGCGCGGTCAACAACCGCGGTGCGCGTGTTCCGAAGCCAGCGACCTCTGCCGCTGCCGGCCGACGCCGCCAGCCGGGAGACACCGACGCCCGGCTGCATGCCGCCGCTGGTCCTCCGGGAGCGTGCGATCGACTTTGAGGAGTTCCCGGACGAGGACGGCTTCCTGGAGGGTGAGGAGCACATTGAGCAGCTGATGCAGCAGTACCAGAGGGAGGGCGCTTGCGAGCCAGAGGACCCGGGCGCTGGGGCTTCCCACACGGCGGACGACGACGACACCAAGGTTAAGGACACAAGTGTGGACAAAGTCCAGCTCGCGTTTAGCCGCCGCATTGCTGCGGCCCCGGCGCAAGCTGTGCGCTACTATCCGAGAAACGATGGCGACCAGGGCAGCCCCATGGACTGCGGAGAGCAGGAGTCTGCCGGAGAACCGCTGTGGGTTGGTGAGCGCGGCCGGATGGCCGGATCCGCACCTCCGTGCGCTAGGTGCAAAAGCAAGCGCCGCCTTGAGATGCAGGTGGTGCCCCAGATCCTTAATTTAGGGTTTAGGGTGTAGGATAGGGTTTAGGGAAACCCTAACCCCTAACCCCTAAGCGATAAACCCTAAACCCTAAACCGCTTGGAGATGCAGGTGATGCCCCAGATCCTCAATTTCGTCGAGATTCCAGAGGAAGGAGAAGGCGCCGTGGGAGCCAGTGGCGGCGGCCATCAAGGCAAGCGGGGGAAGGGCGGCAAGAAGGCCGGGGGAGGGAGGAGGGGGGAGGTGGGGGGGAGGGGGCGCGAGGCTGGATATGATACGTTTCAACTTCAAATGGACATGGACTGGGGCACCATTGTAGCCTTTGTGTGTGCCTCGCGCTGCGATCTACTGACCGACAACTCAGGGTCGGGCTTCTGTGAGGAGTTCGCTTGGCGGCAGGTCTTTGCATGTGTTTGTGTGTGTGTGTGTGTTAGTGTGTGTGTGTGTGTGTGTGTGTGTGTGTGTGTGTGTGTGTGTGTGTGAGTGTGTATGTAATATACATGCATATATATACATGCACACACATGTACATACATATATATGTATGTATGTACGCATGTATGTACGCACGCATGTATGTACGTATGTATGTATGTACGTCAATTAGAGAATATCCACAGGGCCACAACAGTGGGTAGTGAGTGGGTTGGCGCAAGTACTTGTTAACTCGCAGCCAGTTTGCGAGAGTGGCACAATCGACGCGCGAGAAAAAAAAATGGTTTTTTTTGGCACTGTCGACGCGCTTTCGTGAAGAGAGACACTATTCTGGAATCAAATTTTTATTTTTCAAAATGCATTGTGTACGCTCCATGAGTCTGACTTGAGGCTGTCACTAGGTACGTGTCACTAGGTACGTGTCACCAGGTACGTGTCACTGGGTCGTTGCGTGCGCTCCATGAGTCTGACTTGAGGCTGTCCCTATATGCTCCGGGTCATTCAGCCTGGTATCGACTCGGAGTCCACGGGCAACATTGAGGCGTTGCTTCAACAGGGGGTCAAGCGTGGCGAGGGCAAGCAACGGCAATAGGCTCTGTCCGTATCACGAACATTGAGGCGTCAACGGTAATAGGCACGGAAGGAGCGCTCCTTCCTGATAACAAACATTGAGGCGTTGCTTCAACAAGGGGCCAACGGCGGCGAGGGCAAGCGGACATATATTTAGAAAGATTTCCCTTCCTCCGCTAGCAATGGGCCTGTCCTCTCAGCAACTCTCTCCCCCAATTAATATGCCTCTCCTCTCCTCCAAGTAATGTGGCTGTGCTCTCCTTCCTGTATAACTAGGGGCGAATGCTCCTGTTCTAAGCGATAGGTGCAGGGCCAGTGCTCTCCATGCATAGGTCTCTTTTACCTCTATATTAGGTCTCTTCTGGCACTGGTGAGGGTAAGCGATAGGTGTAGGGCCAGTGCTCTCGTTCCTTATTCGGGCGAGAGCGAGCTGGCGCCGCACCTAGGTCTCAGTCGTGCATGTATAGGTCTCTTTTACCTCTATTATGTCTCTTTTGACACTGGTGCCTACTCGGACGATCAGCAGGCACGCTCCCTAGGTCTCAGTCTTGCATGTATATGTCTCTTTTACCTCTATTAGGTCTCTTCTGACACTGGTGGTGCCTACTCTGATGATGAGCACCGTCGGATATCAGGAGCAACGGGGCTTACTCATCAAAACCTATACATAATCAATATGTATTTACAAATACCCCCCAAAAAACAGCCTGATCAAGCGCAACCGAATCCTCACGTTCTCTCGAGCTTTGCTCTCAGTGCTCTGTAATTTCCTCAGCCGCCCCCCCCACCCCCCTCCCACATAGCGCTGGCATTGAGGTCTACCGCTGCATTAATGGTGGTGGGCGGGGGAGGGAAGGGGGGATGGCCTTGGAAATTTTTGATAGGAACTCGAACCGTGGCCTCTTTCAAAGAACCAGGGTGAGACCTGGACCGAAGTGGGGCCCCCAGAGA
>Ga0315899_10003274_pt1 | contig 17688 bp, 12 predicted proteins | sample LakEriMetagenome_2_FD_203518 | JGI IMG/M metagenome (GOLD analysis project Ga0315899, IMG submission 203518) | Freshwater fungal communities from buoy surface, Lake Erie, Ohio, United States - Buoy 4 MA112 | ecosystem: Environmental > Aquatic > Freshwater > Lake | place: USA: Lake Erie, Ohio... | reverse complement strand
TTCACCAATAAATAAAATCAAGAAAGAGAAACAGAAAGAGAAACAGAATGACATCCCCACACCCCACACCCCTCACCCCTCACCCTTATCATCCACAATCCGGCGTAAGTCAGCATCCCATTCACCGCCAGCATCTCAAAACCGAACTTATACCCGCCGAGCCAATGCACGCTGGTCTTGTCGATGATGAACGCGATGGTGGGAACGATGAGGCACACGGCTGTCGACCAGCGATCATTGATGGCGTGTTTCGTGAAAATACCGAAGGCAAACAATCCGAGCAGCGGACCATAGGTGTAGCCGGCGATGTCGAGCAGAATGGTCACAATCTCTTTGTTGTTCTGAATCTTGAAGTACATCACTAGCAGCAAGAACAAACCTGCAAAGGCTAGGTGTACTTTCTTGCGTATCACACTCCGTTGCTCTTCCGATTTCGTTTCATCGCGGTTCATGCCGAGCACGTCAATGCAGAACGATGCAGTAAGCGCCGTGATGGCGCCATCGGCCGAAGGGAACAATGCGCTGATCAATCCGACAATAAAGATGAGACTGATGATGCCCGGCATGTGCTGCATCGCCAGGGTAGGGAAGAGGTCGTCGCCTTTTACATCAAGTCCTTTTGAAGTTGCATACAGGTAAAGCATACCGCCGAGAAACAAAAAGATGAAGTTCACCAACACCATGATGGTGCTGAACGTCATCATGTTCTTCTGCGAATCGCCTACGTTTTTTACGCTGATGTTTTTCTGCATCATCTCCTGATCGAGCCCCGTCATACTAATCGTAATAAACGCCCCGCCGATAATCTGTTTCAGAAAGAAACGTTTATCATTCACATCGAAGTTGAACAGCGTGGTGTAGCCCGCATCACTGAGCTGACGCATGGCCTCGCCCAAGCCCAGGTTCATGTCGTGCAGAATGTACCCTACGCAAACCACCAGCGCGAGCAACATGAAAAACGTTTGCAAGGTGTCGGTCCACACAATCGTTTTCACACCGCCTTTGTAGGTGTAAAGCAGAATCATGAGGAGGATCGCTATTGCTGTCGCGGCGAACGGAATGCCCATGGCATCGAGCACAAACAACTGCAGAACATTGATGACGAGGTAGAGCCTGAGTGTTGCACCCAGCGTGCGCGAGACGATGAACAACACAGCACCCGTCTTATACGCCCGCATTCCGAAACGATGTTGCAGATAGGTGTAGATGGAAGTGAGGTTGTGTTTGTAGTAAAGCGGCAACAGAATAAACGCTACGGCGAAGTAGCCGATGAAGTAACCAATCACGACCTGGAAGTAGTGAAAGTGCGATGCGCCCACCGTGCCCGGAACCGACACAAACGTAACGCCCGAAAGCGAGGTGCCCACCATACCGAAGGCCACCAGAAACCACGGAGCTGATTTATTGGCTTGGAAGAAACTCTGGTTGCTCGCATTGCGCGAAGTGCGCAGCGAGATGACGAACAGTACTGCAAAGTAGATGAGCAGCACGCTGAGGATAATCATGGGCGACATGCAACGAAGATGGCGAGTGAAAGCGGTGTTGGATTTCCGGTTTTCGGAATTTTCTTAACAGGTCAGGTGCTTGAAACTTGCCCTGTGATTGCGCTATTTTCGCGGGGTGAACATTCCCTCCAAGTATATTGAACAAGCCGTTGATCAGGTGAGCTCGCTTCCCGGTATCGGACGAAAAACAGCGTTGCGTTTGGTGCTGTCACTACTGAAGCGCAAGCCGGAGGAAGTAACGCGTTTCGCGCAGTCGCTGATGGATCTGCACGAACACACCCGCTGGTGTAAACAGTGCAACAACTTGTCGGATGCCGATTTGTGCACCATTTGTTCGTCGCCTTATCGCGATGCGAAAACGCTATGCGTGGTGGGTGATATCCGCGACGTTCTCGCCATCGAGGGCACCGGTCAGTATCAGGGAAAATACCATGTGCTGGGCGGAATCATTTCTCCCATGGACGGCATCGGCCCATCAGACCTCTTCATCGAACCGCTCATTCAGCGCGCTGAAGCCGGTGAAGTGAAAGAAATTATTCTCGCGCTCAACGCCACCATGGAAGGTGAAACAACCGCCTTCTATCTCTTCCGCAAATTGGGTCCGACAGGTGTCACCCTCTCGTCTATCGCTCGCGGAGTAGCCGTCGGCGGCGAACTCGAATACACCGATGAAGTCACACTCGGTCGCAGCATCATGCAGCGCACACCGTATGAGGTTTCATTGAAGCGCTAGTGAACGCTCTTTTGTCGCTTACACAGCATGCGCTTTGCGTGTTGATTTAGTAATTTGCGCCTTCAAGCATGAAACTCACCGTCGTCATCGTCAACTACAACGTGCGCTTTTTTCTCGAGCAGTGTTTGCTCTCGGTAGAAAAAGCTATGCGCAATGTGCAGGGCGAGGTGTATGTGGTCGACAACAACTCCGTTGACGGCTCTGTGGAAATGGTGGCCGAGCGCTTCCCTTGGGTGTCATTGATAGCCAACCGCGAGAATACCGGATTTTCAAAGGCAAACAATCAGGCCATGCGCGTGGCCAAGGGCGAATATGTGCTGCTGTTGAACCCCGATACCGTGGTGGAAGAAGATACCTTTGAAAAGGTCGTTCAATTCATGGATGAGCATCCCGACGCCGGTGGTCTCGGTGTGAAAATGGTCGACGGCAAAGGAGTCTTTCTGCCTGAATCCAAACGCGGCTTGCCTTCACCGGAAACGTCGTTCTACAAGATTTTCGGTATCTCGAAATTGTTTCCGAGGTCTACACGATTCAACCGCTATCACCTCGGTCACCTCAGCAACGAGGAAGTACACGAAATTGAAATCTTGTCGGGAGCATTCATGCTGATGCGCAAACAGACCCTCGATAAAGTTGGCTTGCTCGATGAAGCGTTTTTCATGTACGGTGAAGATGTCGACTTGTCATGGCGCATCATTCTCGGGGGCTGGAAGAATTACTATTATCCGGGCACGCGCATCATCCATTACAAAGGTGAGAGCACCAAGAAGGGCAGCCTCAATTATGTGTTCGTGTTCTACAATGCGATGGCCATTTTCGCCCGCAAACATTTTTCCCAACAACACGCAGCAACCTATTCCGCCATCATCAAACTGGCCATCTGGATACGTGCATTCGTTGCCATCTTGAATCGCTTTATTAAACGCATAAGCTTGCCTCTCGCAGATGCAGGCATGCTGTATGTTGCAATGGTTGGAATAAAGAACTATTACGCCACATCACAGCATAAAATTTACGATGCAGACCTTGTAGTTCCTGCTTTCATTTCCTACATCGCCGTGTGGATGATGGCTGTTTGGCTGAACGGAGGCTATGATCGTCCGCTCAAGCCATTGCGAACGCTGAAACCCATCGCAATTGGCACGGCGGTAATCCTCATAGCGTATTCGTTATTGCCGGAACATTTGCGGTTTTCACGCGCACTCATTCTCTTGACCATGCTCGCTGCTACGGTTGTTTTTTTGTTCAACCGAACACTGTGGAATGTCCTGACGCGCGGCACTTCCGGCTGGCGAGAAAAGAAAGATGGCAACGTGGTCATCATTGGAAGTAAGGCAGAGGTCGGTCGTGTGAAACAATTGTTGGAACAGATACAACGCAATGCTGTTCATGTGCTGGAAATTCATCCTCATTCGGAAAGAAGCACGGCGAACGAACATTCGCTGTCGAACCTCGAAGAGATTATCCGTGTGCATGCAATCGATCAAATCATCTATTGCGCGCACGATATGTCGTCATCGGAAATCATAGCCTCCATGAGCAGCGTGAGCGACAAGCGTGTGGAGTTTAAGATCGTTCCACCGGAAAGTCTATACATCATTGGTTCGGGAAGTATCGAAACAGCGGGCGATGCTTTCCTGATGGATGTTAACTCCATTCACCTCGCTATCAATCGCCGTAAAAAGCGATTGTTCGACATCGGTGTTTCTCTTGTCCTATTTGTTCTTTCACCCTTGTTGATGTGGTTTCAACAAAAACCATTGGCGCTTTTCTCCAATTGCTTGCGCGTATTGTCGGGCAAGAAAACATGGGTTTCGTACAGTGCGCCCCAACACAACGGACTTTCGTTGCCGCGCATACAATCCGGTGTGCTTTCGGTGTTTCGTTCCGCCGATCTCAATCAGTCAGCAAAGAGAGATGTCCTCTACGCCAAGGACTACCGCCTTTCTAACGATGTGAGGATTTTGATTCGGGATTTTAATTACCTTGGTTCATAATTTTTTTTGCGCCGTGGATTCCTTAGTGTAAAAAATACACTTATCTTGGCGCAACATTATTTAACCGAAATGAAGAAATTTCTACTCCTGTTGGTCATAGTTGGGTTGTTCCTGCCACAAACTCAAGCGCAAACCACGGTCAAGAAAGTTGTTCTCCAGGGATTCTGGTGGGACTATTACAATAATAACTATCACGAGCGTTGGGCGAATTACCTCACTGAGCTCGCCCCCCGCCTAAAGGCGATGGGTGTCGACGCGGTATGGATTCCACCGACTTCCAAGAATATGAGCTCAGGTTACGTGGGTTATTCACCTTTTGATCATTACGATTTAGGAGATAAATGGCAGAAGGGTAATACGCGCACACGTCTAGGTACAAAGGACGAGTTACTCCGCATGATCGCAGTGATGCACGCCAATGGCATTGAAGTTATACAAGACGTTGTCCTCAATCACGTGAACTCTGCGGGAAGTGCTTACGGCAATGGTGGTCAAGATTTTGCCTCATTGTCTATGGCAACTGAAAGCGGCTATAAGAATTTCCGTTACGTTTCTTACGCTACTCCGGCAACGGATGAGGGCCAGGCCAACTATTGGAACCGCAGCGGACGCTGGGCGAAGAATTACACGAATTTTTATCCGAATCAATACAACAATTGCACAACCGGGGATATCTGTTCGTCCTATTTCGGACCTGATGTGAGCTACGAGAGTACAGCCTTTGGACAGAGCTCGAATGTAGTTGGATTCAACCCTGCTCAAAGTGCCAACTACATGCGCGATGGTGCCCGTAATTGGATTATGTGGCTGAAGAAACAAACTGCAGTAGACGGCTTCCGTTGGGATGCAGTGAAGCATTTTCCGACATCCGTTCAAGAGGATTTAAGTTATAACGTGAAGTATATTCTGCCAACATGGTGCAAGGGTGGAGAGGCGATGTTTAATGTTGGAGAATGGGTGGGAAGCAAGAATGACCTGGATAATTACGTCAACGCCATCGCTGCTCCTACAAGTGAGAAAATGATGGGTGCATTCGATTTCGGTCTGCGTGCATTCGATAATTCAGGTGGTCTCTATGGAATGGTTTACGGCATGGGTAATTTCAACATGGCTTCCTTGCCGGGTGCGCAACAAGATCAGCGCGTACATTACTACGCAGCCTCAAACACCTACGTGCACCGCACAGTTCCTTTCGTGAATAATCACGACACCTTCCGTCCCCAACTGAGCAACTCCGGAAACTACACCGGTTGGAATACAGGGTCTGAGCTTTCAGGCCACATCGAGCCTAACGAACCTCGCCTGTCTGCAGCGTATGCTGTGATGCTGGCCATGGATGGCAGCCCGCAATTGTTCTTCGAGGACTTGTTCGATATTGGTTACAGCGGCAACCGCTGGACGCACGACCCGAAGTCTGCGACCAGTCTTCCTGCGCGCTCAGACCTGACCAACTTGCTGTGGTGCCATCAGGTGCTTGATTTTAAATCAGGTGCTTACCAGGTGCCCTACGCGGATGGCGATTACCTGATCATCGCTCGTGCGGGCAAAGCCATCGTTGGTGTAACCGATAGCTGGTCAACCTGGCAAAACAAGACGGTTTATACAGGATACCCGGCCGGCACAATTCTCAAGGATTACTCAGGCGCCAATGGCACAGCAACAGTTACCGTAGATGCCAACGGTTTTGCTGCCATCAACACACCACCGGTGAATCCTGTCCTCAATGCGGCGGGCCGCCGCGGCTACAGCGTATGGGCGCGCGTTGGAATGGATGCATTGACATACGCACCACCGCGATCCAAACGCACCACGCAAGAATGGGAAATGGCCAATGACTTGGGCGACAGCCACGTGAATTCATTGGGCCAGGGTGGTGCTGTTCCGGCTAGCTCCTCGAATTTCCGCACTGCAGGAAAGATTTTTGTGCAAAGCGGTAAGGTTGTGACGTACACCCTCTATCCTGAAAATGCAACCAAGAGTCTGTTCGTCGGACTCTACAATGCAGCGGGCACATTGCTTTCATCGCGCTCGGGTCTGGGAACATTAGTAAGAGATTATACACCGAATTTCACGGGTTGGATTACCATCCGTGTGCGCAATGCAGTGTCGAGCAATCCCACACAGCGCTGTTGGGTCAATGTTTCCTACGAAGCACCTGCAGTAGTTACAAATGCCAATGCGGCCACGTCCAACAACACAAGTGCTATCTGGACCGGTAACGGTGGGACATCAGACTGGCACAACCCGTATAACTGGGAAGAAGGTAAACTACCCGATGCTGAAACCGATGTAGTCATCGAAGCCAATGCCTTCCCACAGCCCGCTATTATGGGTATGGCTGATGCAGCCAACATACGTTTGGAAGAAGGAGCGCAGCTGTTTGTTCATGGTGAGTTAACTACACAATCCATTGAGGGTATGCAGAGCGTTAGCGGGACAGGTGTTGTTCACCAAAATGGAGAAACCGTGTCTTTAGCGACTCCGGCTCTTACCAATTTCCGCATCTATCCGAATCCGTATGAAGAGCGCTTCGATTTGGCCGTTAGCGGTGTTTTCGAAGCAGACCAGCTTATGAAGGTTCAGCTAATGTCGGCCGATGGTCGCCTGATTGCTGCACTAGAAGGAACCTTGGCTGTTATCAATGACAACCTCAATGTAGCCATGGAGAGCCAGTCATCAGGGGTTTACCTGATTCAAGTTGTTGCCACCGACAGCCAGGTGCTGCGTTTGGTGAAGCAATAGGATTTTTAACCGCAGAGGCGCAGAGATCTCAGAGACCCATTATTCTCTGTCATCTCTGCGCCTTTGCGGTTATAAAAAAATCACGGTTAAAATCCCAAACCACCTACATTTGCACCCGAAAAATCAATCCGTCTGTCAATGTCCCAGATAGAACTCCTCCTTCCCAAAATGGGCGAAAGTGTAGCAGAAGCTACCATTATTAAATGGGTGAAAAACGAAGGTGACAAGGTCACTGCCGATGAGCCTATTATCGAAATTGCCACAGATAAAGTCGACAGCGAGGTTCCCTCACCGGAAGACGGTATTCTGATCAAGTGTTTGGTGAAGGAAGGGGATGTAGTCGCCGTTGGCCAACCCATTGCCATTATTGGCACCGGTGCGGCACAGGCAACTGTTCCCGCAGCAGCTCCGGTAGCAGCAGCGGCACCTGTGGCCCAGGCAGCAGCTATGGTGGAAGACGCCAAAGCACGCGTGGAATCCGTTGTTACCTCCGGCGATGGACGTTTCTATTCCCCGCTGGTGAAGAATATTGCCAAGACAGAAGGTGTTTCTCAATCAGAACTTGATACCATTTCAGGATCAGGACAGGGTGGTCGAGTAACCAAAAATGATGTGCTCGAGTTCATCGCAGGACGAGGTCAAGCGAAACCCGCACAGGCTCCAGTGGCAGCTCCACCTGCGGTGAAGCAAGAGGCGGCCGCAGCGCCGGCTCCTGCCAAGCCAAAGGCCGCTATAAGCATCGGCGGTAGCGATGAAATCATCGAAATGGATCGTATGCGCAAGCTCATCGCCGATCACATGGTCATGAGCAAGCAGACCTCACCACACGTAACCTCCTACGTGGAGGCAGACGTAACCAACATCGTGCTGTGGCGCGAAAAGGTGAAGAGGGAGTTCGAGCAAAAGGAAAGGACTAAACTGACATTTACGCCGATTTTCATTGAGGCATTGGTGAGAGCAATCAAGGATTTCCCGATGATCAATATTTCGGTCGATGGAGATCGCATCATCAAGCGCGGCGAAATCAACATGGGAATGGCGACTGCCCTGCCGAGCGGTAACCTCATCGTTCCGGTTATCCGAAATGCCGATATGCTGAACCTTTCCGGTATTGCCAAGAAGGTGAATGACCTGGCTGAGCGCGCGCGTAACAATAAGTTAACACCGGACGAAATCAGTGGTGGTACCTACACCATCACCAATGTTGGCTCGTTCGGAAATGTGATGGGAACGCCCATCATCAACCAGCCTCAGGTAGCCATCATGGCCGTGGGTGCAATCCGTAAAAAGCCCGCCGTTATTGAGACACCGTCGGGTGATTTCATCGGCATACGTCACATGATGTTCCTTAGCCACAGCTACGATCACCGCGTAGTGGATGGTGCGCTTGGCGGACAGTTTGTGCGCAGGGTAGCTGATTATCTCGAAGCGTGGGATATCAACAGGCCGATTTAAGCAACCTCTGAACTTTTTTTCGTTATACACAAGCCCGTATCTATCTTCGGGCTCAAATTATTGTGCACCTTGCTATACCCTCGTTAGAATGAATCGTATTTTTCTCCTTATTGTCGGCCTTCTCATCATCGCACAGCATAGTGTTGCCGCTCCGCCAAAGCGTATGGTTTTTGCAGCCAAATTCCTCGAAGCAAACCAAATGCTGGAGGAGCGTTTGTGGATCCAGAGCATCAATGCTTGGATCGATTTGCTGGTCGAAAACCCGAACAATGCCAACATCAATTACAAGATTGGTTACTGCTATTTGCAAACGGCTAACTCCAAACTTGAAGCGTTGCAGTATTTGGAGGCGGCTTGCGACAAACGTTTTAGCAAGAGTTACGATCAGTATGACCCGATTGAAAAGCGCGCTCCCGTGCAGGCATTGTTCTACCTCGGTCGCGCACAAGCTCTCAATCTGAAAATTGATGATGCAATCGATACCTTCAAGAAATTGCAGAAGGAGCTTGGCAAAAAACACTTGATGTACATTGACGCTACGCGCGAATTGGAAATGTGTCAGGAAGCCAAATCCCAAATGGCCAACCCGAGGAACTATAAAATCACTAACGTTGGTCCAACGCTCAATACCGCCTCTAACGAATATAGCCCGGTGTTGTCGCTCGATGAAAGCACCATGTTCTTCACGAGTCCTCGCGTACGCCCTGATTCATCCAACAGTAAGATCATCGACTTCGTAACGATGCAATACAAGGATGATATCTACGCTACGTTCAAAAATGAAGAGGGTGTTTGGATGGAGCCGGAATTGCTGAACCTCAATACAGATGCACACGATGCCGCCATCAGTGTATCACCCGATGGTCAGACGCTCTTCATCTACCGCGATAATTTTGGTGATGGTCAGTTGCTCGAAAGCACACTCATCGGGGAAACCTGGAGTGAGCCTTTGTTGCTTGGATCCGATATCAATACTGCGGCTTGGGAAACGCACGCTACGGTTTCAGCCGATGGCAATACGCTGCTCTTTGTAAGCGACCGTATCGGTGGCGTTGGTAAACGTGACATCTATCGTTGCGTGAAACTTCCCAACGGAGAATGGTCGCGTGCTTTGAACATCGGTTCACAAGTCAATACGATTTACGATGAAGATGCTCCTTTCTTAACTGCAGATGGTAAGACACTCTACTTCGCGTCACGAGGTCACAATACCATGGGCGGTTTCGATATCTTCTCTTCCAAATTAGGTCAGGATGGTGAGTGGAGTACTCCGGTTACGTTAGGGTATCCTATCAACACCGTTGATGACGACGTATTCTTCGTGCCAATGGCCGACGGTCGCCGCGCTTACTACTCATCTTCAAAAGATGGTGGTTACGGTTTGAAAGACATCTACCTGGTTGACATGCCGGACATCACAGAAGAAACCCAGCTTGCAGTATTGAAGGGTTATGTGATAACGCCGGAAGGTGAAGAGCTGCCGGATGACTTGCGCATTTTGGTGAAGAACGACAAGAATGCAGAAGTCTCTGAGTACCGTCCACGCAAGCGCGATGGTGGTTACCTCGCGGTACTGAACCCATGTACAAGCTATCACATCGAATACTACAAGGGCAAGGAGAAAATCAAAGAAGACGATATCAACGTACCGTGTGAAACTTCCTTCCAGGAAATCGAGCGCGAGGTATTCCTTGTACCTGTAAGCCTGACCAAGGAAGAGCCGGCAGTGGAGAAAGCTCCTGAAACCCCCGGCAAAAAGACCGATGGTAAGGACGCTAAGACAGGCGACAAGAAAGCTGGTGGCAAAACAGCAGGTGCGGATAAGCCCGGTACAACTGCAGGAGCGAAGACAACCGGAGCTGCCGGCGCTGCAGCAGGAGTTGCGGCGGCGACTGCCGGAGATAAGTCAGGTTCGGCAACCAAGAAGGACGCGGTTCCGGGTCTTACATCAGGTGAGGCATTCACCGGAAAAATCGAAGAGCCTGCAATCACAGCGACACCTGCCGGTCAACCGATGGACCCAATTGAAATGAAGTACGATAAGAAGGATCCTATCGGTCGTCAATTCATTCCGGAGAAAGGCTTCGCTCAGTACGCGCACTACTTCGTTTACGGCTCGCACAGCATGATGAAGGATGAGAGCGACTTCGCCTATTTCGTGCGTGATATTGATGCCATTATTAAGGCAGGAAAGAAGCCGGTAATCGTGATTGAAGCCTCGGCTTCAAAAGTACCTTCAGTGAAATACAAGTCGAACGAAGAGCTCGTGCAGTTGCGCTTCGATGCAGCACATGATGTTGTGCGTGATGCATTGAAAGCCTATGGACGTGAAGAGGGAAAAGACTACAGTTTTGGTAAGGGCACAAAGGCAGTGCAAGGGAAGGAGTATGAAAATGATTCCAAGAATAACCGACTGCTTTACGAGCAATATCAATTCGTCAAGGTAAGAGTGCAAGGCTAGATGTTAGCCCTTTCAAAAAATAAGAAACCCCTCGGAAACTCCCTTCCGAGGGGTTTTTGCTACCCTGTGCTAACCATGCCTAAACACGGTCAGCGTTGCTCTGTGATGGGGTAACTCAGTGAATCAATAATTTATTTTACACGACTGAAAAAAATGAAACTGAATTTAAAACGTCCGCTTGCTTTTTTGGATCTTGAAACAACCGGTACGGATATCGGTAAGGATCGCATCGTAGAGTTGGCGATTGTAAAGCTCATGCCCGATGGACAGGTGAGCATGTGGCCGGCACAGCATGGCAAAGAGCACCGATTTATCATCAATCCTACCGTGCCGATTCCGATTGAGTCATCGTTAGTGCACGGTATCTATGACGCCGATGTGCAGTCGGCACCCACCTTCAATGAAGTAGCGCCGAAACTGTTCAAGTTTCTCTTCGATTGCGATTTGGGCGGTTTCAATTCCAATCGCTTTGACATTCCGCTGTTGGCAGAAGAGTTTCTTCGGGCCGACATCGACTTCAGTATTGAAGGAAGAAACCTGATTGATGTGCAAGTCATTTTTCACCTCATGGAACAACGCAACCTCAAGGCTGCTTATAAATTCTATTGCGGTAAGGAGTTGCTTGACGCCCACGAAGCGCTTCCCGACACACTCGCAACGGTTGAGGTGTTTCAGTCCATGCTGGATCACTATAAGGATGTAACCCGCACCGATGAGCAAGGAAACGAATTCTTCCCGGTTCAGAACGATATGGAAGCGATTCACAAGTTGAGCGAGCGCCGCAAGAAAGCCGACTTTGCCGGTCACATCGTCTACAATGAACAAGAAATAACGGTATTCAATTTCGGTAAATACAAAGGCATGCCGGTGATGGAAGTTTTCAAGCGCGATACAGGATATTTCAGTTGGATGATGAATGCTGATTTTCCGCTTTACACCAAGAAAGTACTGAAAGAAATTCGCGAGCAAATGCGTGCAAGTGAGGCATGAGTTCAAGGGCTAAGCATATCACGGTGTTAGTGTCCAATGACCTGCAACACGATCAGCGTGTGGCGAAGGTCTGCGAAACACTGCTGGGTATGGGCTTTCGGTTGTCGCTCGTGGGAAGGATGTTGCCCGATAGCAAGCCAATGCAAAGGCCTTATGAAACACGACGTTTTCATTTGCCTTTTCGCACAGGGGCTTTGTTTTACACCGTGCTACAGATTCGTCTTTTTTTCTACCTGCTTGTCAAGCGCACGGATATCATTTTGGCCAATGACTTAGATACACTGTTGCCTGCTTTCATTATTGCACGTTTGCGTGGAAAGGAGTTGGTTTATGATAGCCATGAATACTTCACCGAAGCAGAGGGTTTGACTAACAGGCCATTTCCGAAGCGTATATGGCTGGCGGTTGAGGGATTTATTTTCCCCAAACTCAAGCATGTGTTTACGGTCAACGAAACCATCGCGGGGATTTACCGCGCTTTATATCATGTGCCGGTCCGTGTAGTGCGGAACATTCCTATGCTGCAGCAGCCCGCGCAGGGCGCCAATCGCGCGGCCTTAGGTCTCGCTTCGGATGAGCGTATGATTTTACTGCAGGGCGCCTTCATTGATCCCGATCGCGGTGGGATGGAGCTCGTGCAAAGTATGCAGTGGGTGAAGCAGGCCGTTTTGTTTGTTATCGGAACAGGCCGCGATTTGGATGCAATGAAACGAGAAGTTGTACGCTTGAATCTGGAATCCTCTGTGCGTTTCATCCCCAAGTTGCCTTACCAGGAGTTGCGCGCATACACAGCCATAGCAGATGTTGGTGTTTCGCTCGATAAACCGCTTCACTTGAATTACGCCTATTCGCTACCGAATAAGGTCTTCGATTATATCCATGCCGGAGTTCCGCTTTTGGTGTCGGATTTACCCGAATTGCGCCGATTGGTTGAGACGCATAACGTAGGCAAAATTGTCAGTAAGGTCACACCTGAGGATATCGCGAAAGCACTCAACGAAATGTTGCAAAGTGAAGAGCGCATGCAATGGCGTCAAAACGCCCTCAAAGCACGTGAAGTCTTGAATTGGCAGAATGAGTCCTTGGTGCTGCGCGAAGTCTATGCGCAGTTGGTTTAAGGCAGCTGCTTCAACAGGTATTTCAGGAAAATCAGCGGGACATTGAGCATGAAAATGGCCAATGGTAAACGCTGTCGCTTCAAGGCAATCTCTTCGAGATAAAGCTTCGTATTAAAACGCTTGGATGTTCCTTGAGCTGCGCAATGTGCAATCGTGATGGCCTTCTTTTCAGCTTTGATCCCTGCAGCGAATAGGTGCAGGTGAAAATCATAATCACCTAGAATGCGATAACGTGTGTTGAATTGAACGTCAGCAAACAGGGAGCGATGATAGAGCGCGCCTTGTTGGTGCAAGGTGTTGCGCCACCACAATTGGCTGGACCATGCGCTATGATGAACGCGTGGAACGAGTGATTGCTTTTCGCCGGTGTACGCAACGTCACCGATGATGAGTCGCGTTTCCGCCGCTACTTGCGAAAGTGCTTTTTCGAAGATGTCGGATGAGGCGAGTGCATCATCAGCTCCGAGAATATAAATCCACTCTCCGGAGCTACGACGAATACCTTTGTTGATGGCGTCGTAGATGCCGTCATCGGTCTCAGTGATTAAGGCTGTAATGGCATCACGATGGGTATGCAAAATCTCCGGTGTACGATCGGATGATTTACCGTCAACAACGATGAGCTCAACAGAGCGATACGTTTGTGATGTAATGCTTTGGAGCGCGGCCTCGAGGGTTTGAGCGCCGTTGTATACGGGCAGGATGACGCTGATAAGAGGCCGGTTCATTACGCGTAAACGCTTTCAAACTCTTGGATATTGCCGGTTTCTCGAACTTCTTGCCCGTCGCAGATAATCACACGGCTACTGAATTTTCTCATGGTGTTGTAATCATGCGAAGCCATTAAAATAGCAGTACCGGAGCGACTAATGGCGAGCAGAAGGTTGAGGATTTCGTGACTGGTTTTAGGGTCAAGGTTACCTGTTGGCTCGTCGGCCAGAATCAACTGTGGTGTATTGAGCAGCGCGCGAGCAATCACTACACGTTGTTGTTCGCCTCCACTGAGTTCATGCGGCATCTTGTGGCCCTTGCTTTCGAGTCCGACAAGATCCAGCACGCTGTCCATGCGCGCTTGAATGGCTTTTGCGTCGCTCCAGCCTGTTGCGCGTAGCACGAACTCCAGATTTTCATATATCGTGCGGTCGGTCAGTAATTCAAAATCCTGAAACACGATGCCCAGTTCACGGCGCAAAAAGGGGATTTGTCCCCGGCGCAGAGTGCTCAAGTCGTAGCCGCAACACATGGCCTTACCTTTTTTCAAGGGTAGGTCGGCATAGAGCGTTTTCAGCAAACTACTTTTTCCGCTGCCCGTTTTACCAATGAGGTAAACGAATTCACCGGCTTTGATCTCGAGATTGACGTCTTTTAAAATGACATTTTCCTGCTGACGGATTTCGGCGTGTTCGATGTGGATGACGGTTTTGGCTTCAGACATGATGCGCTTTCTATTTGTGCCAAGGTAAGAGAGTAAGACACATGCCCGGAGGTAGACGATTCGCTTTTTCAACATCACCTAACGGGTAGAAATAAAAACGCCTCCCCGTTGGGAGGCGTTCTTACTTAACCAAATCCATTAATTAACCAAAAAAACAAATCACGGTCCTGATACGCCGTGTGTTTTTCGAAAGTTTCATTTTTGGTGAAAGAAATTTTGGAGAGTTGAGAATCAGTGTCTAAGAAAGAATTTCTGGTGCGTTTCAAGTCTATAGCCGCAACCATGGCCGGTGCGTAAATGAAGTTTTTTGCGCCCGCAGTTAATTTGGTGTTGAATAGAGTCGAAAAAGCCTTACATTTGTGCCCGTTTTCGGGGTGTAGCGTAGCCCGGTATCGCGTCTGCTTTGGGAGCAGAAGGTCGTAGGTTCGAATCCTGCCACCCCGACGAAAAAAGTTCAACCTCGGAAATCATTGTTTCAGAGGTTGAACTTTTGAATTTTAACAAGGTCCCGTAGCTCAGCTGGATAGAGCAGCAGATTTCTAATCTGTTGGTCAGGGGTTCGAATCCCTTCGGGATCACACATTTCCACAAGCCTTGAGCCCTTGGCTTGTTTGCATGAATAACCGGATGCTGTCATCACGTTATTTCGAAAAAAAATTACACAAACTGTAACCTCTCAACAACCCACCCCGTTATAAGGGTGTGATTTGTTTTTTTGGTTAATTAATGGATTTGGTTAAGTAAGAACGCCTCCCAACGGGGAGGCGTTTTTATTTCAAGTGTATATCAGGGAACACATGCTCCCGAAATCCAATTCGCTCTATCAATACAAGAGTTTGAATCGAATATTCAGGTAGCTACAATTTTCAATGGCTGAACTATCAGGTCGAATACACATGTTTATCGGCATCCAATCCGGATTTTGCAAAGCAAGAAAAATGACTTCCTGTTTCGAATTTACGGCTACACAATTTTCACCGTGGGCTTGAGGTGTTGGCGTGATTGTACTTAAATCCGTGCGATTTTCTGGGAGTATTTCATGCACCGTTCCATCTATTTCGAGAACGATTTGTTTTTGATAATGGTTCACAAAAGCGTTAACGCAGCTTGACAATGCCATGAATGCTGTCGCTGCAACGGCAAAGATGACCACTCTTTTCTTGGGGGTTGCAAAAGAAATGGCAATCAAATAGAGCGGCAGGCTGAAGATAGTATACTTGATTGAAAATGATGTATTGTGCTTGGAGAGTATGACCAGTGCGAGCACCATGACATTAGCTGCCAAACCCATCCAAAGGGCGAGCTTTATGGGGGAAGACAACTCACTTCGCGCAAGGCTGAAAAGCAAGATGCTGGGGATGATAAGCAGAAGAACTCCTGCAATCCATGCGAACCTCTCTCCCAGAATAATGCGGGAAATACCTAGCGGAAAACTAGAATAGCAGTAATACTGATTAAGGTAATTTACGGAACCCGTTGCAAAGCTCATCGGTGTTGTCTCGTCAATCTTCCTGCTTTTTAGTGTAGGATCAGATTGCGAGGCTTGTTCTTGCAAGGAGGCATTTTTGCTAGCAACGCTAGCAATGAATTGTGGGTTGGTAACAATGAACAGGACAGCACAAATCCCCATGATGCCATAGCTTAACAGGAACACGCGTTGCCGCAGGATTGTCACTCGAAACTGATAGACAAAGAACAAAAACGAGGTGCCAATAAGATAAACCATCAGGTAGTGACTGAGAAACATGGCTAACCCCAGAAAACCAATCCATATCCAATTGACTGCTCTTTCCGGATTCTTCAGAGCCCTTATATGATAAAGGAAATAAAGCAATGCCAGAAAGACGCACCAGCTGTAAGCGCGGATAATGTCAGCGTAAGAAATGAGAATCGGATTAAACGCCAAGAGCGCGGCAGCAAGCAGGATGTGATGATTTTTAGCCTGCATTTCACGGCCAATCGGGTGAATCAAGATAATGGCAAGGATGCCGAAAAGAACTGAGAATAATCGAAGATTGATGTCACTGAATCCAACGGTATGAATGTATGCGCCGAGTATGAAGTTGTAAAGCGTGTTGTTTCCAAAATCGCGCATGCTATCTTGAAGGAGCTGTTGTGCATTATCGGTTACTAAGTTTTCCGGTGTTACACATTGTCCCGCTTCCAATTTGCTCTCATAGATTCCCATGACGGTCTTCACCGTGAAGTACTCGTCGTAGTCAGAAAAGAAAAAATACTCATCCAAATTGGCAGTTCTGAAAAACAGCGCACCAGCCAGGATAAGGGTAAAGCTCAGACTATATCTGAGCGGAGTATCGAACAAGGATTTCATGAATCAGCCGGCTGGAATTTCCATCGCCGTAGGGGTTTGGGTTGATGGCAAACGAAGCGTAATAGTTGGGATCGGTGATGAGTTGATCAACACGCTGGGTAATTAGCTCGCGATTGGTCCCAACCAGTTCAGCATTTTTACTGTCGATGCCCTCGGTGCGTTCTGTCTTTTCACGCATGACCAAAACCGGTTTGCCCAGGGAAGGCGCCTCCTCCTGAATTCCGCCAGAATCGGTCAGAATGCAGAACGAGAGATTCATGAGCGAAATGAGGTAAGGGTAGGAGAGAGGGGCTAGCAAGTGAACGTTGGGAAGATCCGCGAGCTCACGCTCGAAAACGGATTTAACGTGTGGGTTAGGATGCACCGGAATACAGAACGTAACCTCATCGCTGTATTTCTTGGCGATATCGCGAATGGCACCCGTAATGTTGAGAACGCCTTCACCGAAGTTTTCTCTGCGATGGCAGGTCACCAATATCGTTTTCCTTTCAGGGTTCAGGAATGCAAAGTAGTTGCTGAGTTCCGATTGATATTCGGGTTCCTGCACAAACTTTAGCCCCAGATGCAGCGCGTCGATGACCGTGTTTCCAACAGTGTGCACTTCGTGGGTAATGTTTTCGCGGCGCAAGTTTTCAGCTGCGGCCGGTGTCGGAGCAAGATGGATAGCCGTCAATCCGCCCGTAAGTGCACGGTTCATTTCCTCCGGAAAGGGAGAGTATTTATCACCGCTGCGCAGACCGGCTTCAAGATGCAAAACAGGAATCTTCAAGTGAAAAGCCGCCAATGATGCGCTGAGCACGGTGGTTGTATCTCCTTGAACCATGATGTAATCCGGAAGGTGCTGCTGAAGTTCGCGGTCGATACCAACAATAATTCTCGCCATCAGACTATTCAAGGTCTGGTTCTCGGTCATCACATCC
>Ga0315899_10003273_pt1 | contig 17692 bp, 11 predicted proteins | sample LakEriMetagenome_2_FD_203518 | JGI IMG/M metagenome (GOLD analysis project Ga0315899, IMG submission 203518) | Freshwater fungal communities from buoy surface, Lake Erie, Ohio, United States - Buoy 4 MA112 | ecosystem: Environmental > Aquatic > Freshwater > Lake | place: USA: Lake Erie, Ohio... | reverse complement strand
CGCGAGTGCATCAATACATAGGTGCATTGTGCTTCCGCAACCACTGACCACAAATTCGAATCCATTCTTCCCCCAGAGACATCGTTTATCCAATGCGCTCCTTCGCGCAGACAGGCAGAGGCTACTTCACTATAAAAGGTATCAATACTTATCGTCAATGAAGGAAATTCTTTTCGAATAGATACCAATACAGGCAGAACCCTCTTCAACTCTTCTTCAGCAGAAATATAAACGGCTCCTGGTCGTGTCGATTGTCCTCCCAAATCCAAAATATCCATTCCATCAGAAATCATTTTTTCCACACGAAATAAAATGTCCTTTTCAGAGTTAGTGCGACTTCCAGCGTAGAAGGAATCGGGTGTGACATTTAAAATTCCCATTACCAATGGGAGTGAAGCAGAGGAATTCATTTCAAGATGTATCTTTGAAACGCAAAGATGAGCATTTTCATCGCATTTGTATTTCGAATCATGAGCGCAAAAAAAGATACTTCAGCACAATACGATCAGGCCATTCAAAAATGTGTCGATCTCTTCCAAAAGAAAACGCACGACTACGGCACAGCTTGGAGAATTTTACGTCCCAGCAGTTTAACCGATCAAATCTTTATCAAAGCGCAACGTATTCGAACCATTGAAGAGAAGGGTGAAAGTAAAGTAGGTGAGGGCATCGAAGATGAATTTGTGGGTATCATCAACTACAGCTTAATGGCTCTTATTCAGTTGGAATTACCCACTGATGCTCCACTAGAACTTGAACCTGAAAAGGCGGTACTTCTTTATAAAGAGCAAGCAAAAATTACAAAGGATTTAATGATGAATAAGAATCACGATTATGGTGAAGCATGGCGCGATATGCGAGTGTCTTCATTCACAGATTTGATTCTGATGAAAATCCTACGCATCAAGCAAATTGAAGACAACGCCGGCAAAACTATCGTTTCCGAAGGAATCGATAGCGGTTTTCGTGATATGATCAATTATGCTGTTTTCGCGTTGATACAACTTAGTGAATTACCAAAAGCTTAACGATTTCTTTCGAATTGGAAGATTGAATAATTAAAAAGTAAATACCATTTTCCAATTCTTCTAATCCATTCAAAGTTACTTTTCTCGCCTCAATAGCAGCTTGCTCAGTTTGAATCAACTGTTGCTGAGCATTGAATATGAATACTTCAACCTTTGAATCCTTATCGAACTTATTACTTTCAATTGTCAATGGCCCATTGTCGTACGGATTTGGAAATGCTGTTTGTTGAACAGCTTCTTCTAACATCTTGTATTCATTTTCGAAACTCAGAACACCAGCCGATCCAACAATACACAAGTAATGTGCTGTTCCATAGGTTCCGGTTCCGTATGAAAAGACAGGTGCTGTTTGAACAGCATATTTTTTTCCATATTGAAGTTGCGCAACTTGTGAAAGATTTAATACGTTTGAGGCCGCTCCTCTCACGTGTTCAATGGGTAATCCAATAGGCGTGTTGTTTACGTCAACTTCTTGAAACTTCCATTTCCAATTAGTTACTCCACAAATCCAAGGTTGTGAATTCACTACTGCCCCTCGAAATTGCTGTCCGTTCGAACACCTGTAGGACGCACCCAACTGAGTATTTGGTTCCGTTATGGTATTCATAGGACAAGGCGAGAGCGCCGGAACCTCAACAATTTCAGTTTGTCCAATACCATTTGCTAGCGTATATACATTCGTAATTACAACATGATATCCACTATTATACGGAAGTGTAGGAGAAACAGAATTCAAAACAAGTAAATCCGTGGAACTATTCTTTGTGTAGTTATTGCCATTAGCTAGTCCGGAGATTCCTGTAAATACAAATCTATACGAAGCGCCAGATACATACTGCGCTTTAAAAATTTGACACAATTGGTATGGGCCAGAACCATATGCACATGCCCCACGTTTCAATTGTCTAACACAACATGTAAAACTTCCAGTACCAAAGTTAGAATTGTAATTACGAATACCAACACGGTATACGCTACCCGCAGTTAATCCAACAAAATTCAAAATTTCATTTCCAATTGCATTGTTTGCATTTTCACTTGCGATTAACTCACCTAATGTATTTTGAATTTCAATTACTCCATCAAATGCTGTGGTGTTTAGTTGAACTGAAACCCCTTCTGTTTGAGCTGTAAATTGATACCATAAATCTTCACCAGTAATACAAGTTACTTGTCCAAAAGGTGAGGCTCCCATTCCAACTAAATTTCCAGTTATCAAACTGCAAACAGGATAGAAGCTCGCATTGATATTAATAGGAGTCGTGAAAATATCGCCAATAACATCTGTCTCATTGCATCCTTCATTAATTAACCCATTGCAATTATCATCAATAGCATTTGTACAACTTTCACTAATTCCATTGTTAATACTCGCGTTCGCATCGTTGCAATCGCCGTTAACTCCTTGGGTTGAAGTGTAAGTAGCACCTGGAGATGAACAAGAACTTGTCGTTGAGACAAAATATCCATCGGCATCTGCGTCTAAATACCAAGTGGAAGCATATGTACACGAACCATTAGAAACAGTCGCACTAGCGTTATAATTACAAGCTATATTGTCCATGCAGCCTGGGACAGCACAAGCCAAATCCGCACCTGAACAATCTTCGTCAATTCCATTTCCACATACTTCAACACCTGCTGCATTTATACTCGCATTCGCATCGTTGCAATCGCCGTTAATTCCTTGGGTTGAAGTGTAAGTAGCACCTGGTGATGAACATGCGCTAGTGGATGAGACAAAATATCCATCGGCATCTGCGTCTAAATACCAAGTAGAAGCGTATGTACACGATCCATTCGAAACAGTTGCACTAGCATTGTAATTGCAAGCTGTATTGTCCATACATCCTGGGATAGCACAAGCCAAATCCGCACCTGAACAATCTTCGTCAATTCCATTTCCACATACTTCAACACCTGCTGCATTTATACTCGCGTTCGCATCGTTGCAATCGCCGTTAATTCCTTGGGTTGAAGTGTAAGTAGCACCTGGTGATGAACAAGCGCTGGTCGATGAGACAAAATATCCATCGGCATCTGCGTCTAAATACCAAGTGGAAGCATATGTGCACGAACCATTCGAAACAGTCGCACTAGCGTTATAATTACAAGCTAAATTGTCCATACAACCCGGGACAGCACAAGCCAAATCCGCACCTGAACAATCTTCGTCAATTCCATTTCCACATACTTCAACACCTGCTGCATTTATACTCGCGTTCGCATCGTTGCAATCGCCGTTAATTCCTTGGGTTGAAGTGTAAGTAGCACCTGGAGATGAACAAGCGCTGGTCGATGAGACAAAATATCCATCGGCATCTGCGTCTAAATACCATGTTGTAGCATTTACGCAAGAACCGTTGTCTGTGTTTGCGCATTCATTGTAATTGCATGCGAAAACATTTGTACACCCAGCTACAGTTGATGCTAGAACTTGAATTCCAAAAGTACCAGTCCCACCTGCATACCCTCCTGCTTGAATGTAATAAGTTGCGCCATTTGTTAATTGAGAACAGGTTAATGTTATTCTAGAATTATAATTTGTAGCTGAAATATCATCATTGCACGCAATTGCAAATGGATCCGTACAATCTGAGTAAATAGCAATTCTTGTATCGACCAAACTTCCCGAATTTGTCTGGATAGTAATGTCTCCACCAGTGTATAAAAATTTATACCAGACATCTTTGATACCTGAACCCCCACAAATTGGATCTGCCGCATCGTTGCATGTCACTGTATTATTCGCTATAACATAAGCCGAATTAATAATAATATTTGTTGCATTGGAGCATATATCATTCGCCGCACCACTCACAATCGTAAAAGTTGAACTTGAGCTATTGTTCGTCGTATTGTCATCACTTCCACCATTAATCGAGCTCGCATTAACTATTAAAGTATAGCTTCCTGCCAATACAGTTGATGCGGGTAGGGTAACTAAAACAGAGTTTCCGGAAGTTAAATTGCCACTCCAAGAGTAGGTTTGACTTGCTTGCCCACTTATTGTATAGGTCAATTGAAAGGAAGTAATTGTATTAATCCCAGCGTTCATTAAAGTTAATTCAGGCGTTACCGTCGTTGAACAAAAATTTCCATTCGGGCTGGTGATTGAAACCACTGCTAAATCTAAATTCGGTTGAGAGTATAATGGGGCTCTCCAAGTTCCTCTTCCAAAGGTTGCCGCTGTAATGGTATTGGTGGCAGCATGTATCTCTAACTCATCAACTACAACATTGGGTAAACCGTTCATGTATGGTATCCAATCGGCTAATGAATTGTCTTTGTAATAAACTCCAGCGTCTGTTCCAATGTATAGTGCATCATTACCAGTATTTTGAAATACCATGGTATTTGAAGGTATATTAGGTAAACTTCCTGAAATATTTGTCCAACTTGTTCCGCCATTGTCAGAATAATAAACCTTCGTGCCAGCAGTGTATCCACTAAAAGTTACCCAAACTTTATTCTCGTCAATAGTTGATACTGCAATAGAAGTGATATACAAATTTGGTAATCCTGAAATAGCCGAAAAAGTATTTGCATTTGTTGTTTTATAAAGTGCAGATCCTTTTGAAGCATAAATCACATTAACATTCGAGGGAGCAACTGCAAACGCATTAACAACTCCAGTTCCGAAAGTACCCATAGCAGTAAAAGAAGTTCCAGCATTTGAGGACTTATATATCGTAGACTTTCCAACATACAAATCGTTATCGGTTGCACCCATAGCATATGGAGTTACCCAAGCACCATCGGCATTCACACCAGTACCGCCACTGTTGACAATCGGATTGAATGTCCCTCCATTATTCGTTGATTTATATATTGCGCCATAATAAATTTCACCATACATAATGGCATCATTTGTTCGAGCAATAATGCACTCCATTCCGTCACCTCCTAGAACCTGAGAATGTGCAGTTCCATTTTTAAGATTAGATCCATTGTCTTGCCAACCAGTTAAAATTTTGTTACCGTTCAATTGTGCTATTCCCAATCGATACTGTTGAGAAATTTGAAGGTTACTCGAAACATCAGAATAAGAAGTTCCGTTATCAGTTGTCCTGAAAACTCCTCCATCACAACCAACATACAAACTGTTGTTGGAAGGAATCCAAGTTAAACAGTGAACGTCGGCATGAACATAAGGCAATCCTCCTGATCCTGTCCAATGCGCATTGCAGGTCCAAGTGGCACCACCATTGGTCGATTTCCAAATATTAACGCCACCAACCCAAAGCGTATTCGCATCTGTCCCGCTACATTCAATGGCTAAATCATACCATCCTTGCCCTCCTGCATCACCACCGTTTGCATTCCACCCTAATAAATTCGGCGAAGTAGCCATCGATGTAAATCCAGTTCCTGAATTTGTAGATTTGTATATTCCTAAAAATCCTGAGTCAGAGTTTTTTGCAGCCAAAACATAAACAGTGGTAGCATTAGCAGCACTTACCGCAATGGATAATCGCCCTACATTTGAAACAGGCAGACCACTTGTAATGGTTGTGAAATTATCTCCTGAATCTGTACTTTTTATGAAACTAGTTCCAGCGGCATAAACAACAGTGGGATCACCCGGCTTGAATTCCATGTCCTTGTATGACCCTGCATTGGTTAAAACCCAGCTCACTCCAGCATTAGTGGATTTATAAATTCCCAGACTAGTTGCAGCTAGAAGAATGTTTGAATTAGTCGGGTGAATTAATAGTCGATTAATCAATCGTCCTTGGGTAACATTCCAATTTAAACCTGTTGATGACCATGTTGCTCCTCCATCGGTCGATTTCAAGATGCCAATAGAATAGGTATCGCCAGCATCACCATCTCCTGTAGCCAAGTATATTATATTGTTATTCGAAGGGTCAATGACCACGTCGGTTGTTCCTAAAGCATCCAAATAATCTGTATTCAGGACACTCCAACTTACCCCTGAATCTGTCGTTTTCCATAATCCTCCTGCAGGTGCACAACCATAGAATATTGAACTACTACCAGGTTGTGGACGAATCGCATTTATTCTTCCTGCACCGCCACCCCCGCCTGGAACAGAGTTATTTCCTATGTATGTCCATAATCCGCTAGTACCAGAAGGGGGAGGGAACATTGCCGGATTTTCCTGTTTTGCCAATTGAATTGCATTGGTTGGAATTCGCTTTCCTGAAGGATAAACTCGAGGTTCCATATACCATTCCCATCTCTTATAAGCCATAAATCCCTTTCCTTTCGGATAAGGGCGATCAATATTGCGCCATTCATTTTGAAAGGATTCTTGGACTTGATAAAAGTTGGTCTCTGAATCCAAAATAAGATTGCGCCAATTCAATTCTTGAGAAAAAATATTTTGAAAGAAAAATGTTAACAAAAAATATACGAATAGCGATTTTTTCATAAAACCAATTTAGATAAAAACTTCAATACGAAAGATTCAACAAAAGGTTTTGGTTAATTGAAAACTTAATCTGTTGAAAACTACCAACCATTGTGAATTTCCAAAGTTATTCTGCGTATTACTTTCGAAGTCTGATTTAGAATAGACGAGATGGCTCAAGAAGTTAAATACACAGAAGACAACATTAAATCCCTCGAGTGGTACGAACACATTCGTCTTCGTCCTGGGATGTACATAGGTAAGCTCGGCGATGGTAGCACCGCAGACGATGGTATCTATGTTTTGTTGAAGGAAATTATGGACAACTCCATTGACGAATTCGTTATGGGGAATGGAAAAAATATTGAAATCACCATTAAAGATGGAACCGTTACCGTTCGAGATTACGGAAGAGGTATTCCTCTTGGAAAGGTGATTGATTGCGTTTCGAAGATCAATACAGGTGGAAAGTACGATTCTCGTGCCTTCAAGAAATCTGTAGGATTGAATGGTGTAGGTACCAAAGCCGTAAATGCATTGAGCTCTCACTTTAGAGTAGAGTCCTTCCGTGAAGGTGAAATGAAGGCGGCTGAATTCGGAAAAGGTGTAATCACTCAAGATTTCAAAATTGTTAAATCAGACGGAAAGAATGGAACCATGATGTCCTTCGTTCCCGATGAAAGCATTTTTGTAAATTATCAATTCCGTTCGCAGCACATTGAAAGACTGCTTTGGAATTATTGCTATTTGAATGCTGGACTGACCATCATTTTCAACGGACAAAAATTCAAATCGGAAAATGGACTGCGTGATTTGCTTGCCGCAAACATGACAGAGGACCCTTTGTACAATGCCATTCACCTAAAAGGCGATGATATTGAAGTAGCTATAACCCACACCAATTCATACGGAGAAGAATACTACAGTTTCGTAAACGGACAGTACACGACGCAAGGCGGTACCCATCAAGCCGCTTTCCGTGAAGCCTATGTAAAAGTGATTCGTGACTTCTTCAAGAAAGATTACGAGGCTGTCGATGTCCGCTCGGGAATTGTTGCTGCTGTCGCTATCAAGGTCATAGAACCCGTTTTCGAATCGCAGACCAAAACGAAATTAGGTTCGAACGAAATCGAACCGAACGGAAAAAGCGTTAAAGCGTTTGTTTTGGAATTCCTTCAAAAAGAGCTCGATAATTTCTTGCATAGAAACCCAGAGATTGCTCAAAGTCTCTTGAAGAAAATTCTTCAATCAGAAAGAGAAAGAAAGGAATTGGCGGGTATCGCTAAATTGGCGAGAGAACGCGCTAAGAAATCAAACTTGCACAACAAGAAACTGCGCGATTGCAAAGTGCATTACGCTGACAAGAGCGATTTAGCTTCTGCAACGACCTTATTCATTACCGAGGGAGACTCGGCTTCTGGATCCATTACCATTTCTCGAAATGTACAGACCCAAGCTGTTTTCAGTTTGAAGGGAAAACCTTTAAATACGTATGGTTTAACAAAGAAAGTCGTTTACGAAAATGAAGAATTCAACCTGCTTCAAGCCGCATTGGACATTGAAGATGGACTGGATTCACTTCGATACAACAATGTAGTTATCGCAACCGATGCCGATGTCGACGGTATGCACATTCGTTTGCTTATGATCACTTTCTTCCTTCAGTTTTTCCCTGATTTGGTGAAATCTGGACACTTGTATGTTCTTCAAACACCGTTATTCCGTGTAAGAAACAAGAAGGAAACCATCTATTGTTACTCTGATCTTGAACGTCAGCATGCCATTCAGAAATTAGGAACCAAGCCGGAAATCACTCGATTCAAGGGATTAGGAGAGATTTCTCCAGAAGAATTCAAATTCTTTATTGGCGAAAACATCAGATTGGAGCCTGTTGTCATAACGAAAGACATTCACATCAAAGACATACTTGAATTCTACATGGGTAAGAATACACCCGATAGACAAGACTTTATTATTAGGAACCTTCGTGTAGAGAAAGATGAAATTGTTGAGAAGAAGGAAGTTGAAACTGAACCAGAAACAGAATAGGAGTGGAGATGGAAGAGAATACAAATCCAGAAGAAAATAAATTAGGAAACGTAATTGGCGTAACTGACCTCTATGAAGGTTGGTTTTTGGAATATGCCTCTTATGTAATCCTGGAACGTGCGGTTCCGCATTTATACGACGGACTGAAGCCGGTTCAGCGAAGAATTTTACACAGTTTGTGGGAAATGGACGATGGTCGTTTCAACAAGGTGGCAAACGTAATCGGAAACACCATGAAGTATCATCCGCATGGAGATGCTTCAATTGGTGATGCTTTGGTTCAAATCGGACAAAAGAATTTGCTAATCGATACCCAAGGAAACTGGGGTAATATTTTTACAGGTGACAGCGCTGCTGCGCCTCGTTACATTGAATCGCGATTGAATAAGCTCTCGCAAGAGATAATCTTCAATCCGAAAACAACGAATTGGTTAGCGAGTTACGATGGAAGAAACAAGGAGCCGGAAACGCTTCCTGTTAAATTCCCTCTTTTGCTTTCATTAGGGGTTGAAGGAATTGCTGTGGGTTTGGCTTGTAAAATCCTTCCACACAACTTCGTTGAACTCATAGATGCCAGTATCGACGCTTTGCGCGGAAAGAAAACGCACATTGTTCCCGATTTCCTTACCGGTGGAATGGCCGATTTCTCGGATTACAACGGTGGACTTCGTGGCGGAAAGGTTCGTGTTCGTGCGAAAATCAAAAAAGACGATGCTGCGCGTTGCTTGGTGATTACTGAAATTCCATTCGGAACAACGACCTCTTCTTTGATCGATTCAATCTTGAAGGCCAACGAAAAAGGGAAAATAAAGATCAAGAAAATTGAAGACAACACCGCTGAGTTTGTCGAGATCATGGTTCACCTGGCAACAGGTGTTTCTCCAGATAAGACCATTGATGCGCTTTATGCTTTCACCGATTGTGAAGTAAGTATTTCTCCAAACTCGTGCGTCATTCACGATGATCGTCCGAAGTTCCTTCCTGTAGATGAATTGTTAAAGATATCTGCAGACAGAACACGTGATTTGATTGGAAAAGAGCTTGAAATTCAGTTGAATGAACTTCAAGAAAGTTGGCATTTCGCTTCGTTGGAAAAGATTTTCATTGAAAAAAGAATCTACCGCGACATTGAGGAATGCGAAACTTGGGACGATATTATTGCGGCGATTCACAAAGGATTAAAGCCACATACGAAGAAATTCTTGCGTGCGGTGACCGATGAAGATGTGGCTCGCTTGACTGAAATCAAGATTAAACGAATTTCGAAATTCGATAGTAAGAAGGCAGACGATTTCATTTCAAGATTGGAAGGTGAAATCGATGAGGTGAAAGAAAAGTTGAATCACTTGACTGATACAGCCATTGCTTATTTCAAAGATTTAAAAGCGAAATACGGAAAAGGCAGAGAGCGTAGAACGGAGATTAGAACCTTCGATACGGTTCAAGCGGCTGCTGTGGCCATTGCGAATGCTAAGCTTTCTGTGAATTTGGCTGAAGGTTTTGCCGGAATTGGATTGAAACGCGACGAAGGTGAATTTGTTTGCGAATGTTCCGATATCGACGATATCATCGTTTTCCGTAGAGACGGAAAAATGATGGTGTCAAAGGTTCAGCAGAAAGCCTTCTTCGGAAAGGACATTATTCACATTGCAGTTTGGAAGAAAGATGACCGCCGCACCATTTACAATTTAATGTATCGCGACGGTAAGAACGGCGGAGCCAACATGAAGCGTTTCGCGGTTACTTCCATTACCCGAGACAAAGAATACGACCTTACCAAAGGAACACCTGGTAGTGAGGTTCTCTATTTCAGCGCCAATCCGAATGGAGAAGCCGAAGTAGTTACAGTCAATTTAAGAGCTCTTGAGCGATTGAAGAAATTGAAGTTCGACGTGGATTTCTCTGAATTGGCAGTGAAGGGTCGCGACGCCCAAGGGAATGTGGCTACCAAATATCCCGTTAAAAAGGTTGAATTGAAATCGGCTGGAGTTTCTACTTTGAGTGCTCGTAAGATTTGGATCGACGAAAGTGTGCAACGACTTAATGACGAAGGTCGTGGAAGATTCCTAGGAGATTTCGGTCCCGAAGACAAGATTCTTGTCATACAATCTTCGGGAGACTATCAGTTAATTGCACCAGATTTAAGCGTTCATTTTCCAGACAACATGATAACCGTTGAAAAATGGTTGCCAGAGAAACCAATGAGCTCGGTTTATTTCGATGGAGAAAAAGAAACTTGGATGGTGAAGAGATTCCTTATTGAACCAAGCAAAGGTTTGGTTCGATTTATTACCGAACACCCTAAATCGAAATTGGCGGTTGCAACGACGAACCATTTTCCGAATGTCTACATTCGTTTCAATAAGAAATTTAAGCAGGCTCAAAACAAGATGGATGAGACGGTGAACCTGCCAGAATTTATTTCGGTGAAGGGAATTAAGGCTATTGGAAATCGTCTTTCAACCTATCCAATCCTTTCGGTTGATCTACTCGAACCAGATGCAGAACGTGAACAAGAAGCCAATGAGGCTATTTTGGCAACCCGTCCGCAGACAACTAAAGCCCTAAATGAAGACGGAACTGAAGCGATTCAACCTTCTTTATTTTAGATTTAACTGAATTGTGTCAAAGAATTGAAAATCAAATTTTAAAGTAAGTTGAGTTAAATACAATAATAAACTAAATATGAACGCACCTCACATCCATCTTTTAATCAACCATTTGCCAATAATTGGACTAATTATCGGGATTTTGGTGGTTATTTTCGGTCTTTTTAGCAAGAAACAGGTCGTTTCCTCTGTTGGATTGTGGATTACAATGATTGCAGGGTTCTCAAGTTATCCAACGATGTATTCTGGAGGAGCCTCAGAACATTACTTAGAAGAAAATGAAGGGAAATATTGCGTGAGCAAAGATCTCGTACATGAGCACGAAGAATCCGCAGAATTGGCTTTTTGGCCGTGTATAGCAACCGGAGTTTTAGCGGGTTTAGCGCTAATTGGTAACAGAAAAGGACACAAACACACCAAAAAAGCGGAAATTTTGGTCGTTTTTATCGGAATTATAGCAATTATCCTCATTGGTAAGGCTGGATTAACCGGAGGGCAAATTCGTCATCCGGAGATTTCAAGTTGTTGTTCATCTGAAGGATCAGGAGAATCTTGCAAAGGGATGTCTGGACATGAGGGTTGTTCAGGCATGAATGGTCATGAAGGATGTTCATACATGAATTCACAAAAATGCACAGAGAGTTGCATACCGGGTTGTAAGCACGACGGAACAGATGCTTGCTGTAAAAGTGATACAATAGCTCAAGAAAAAAGCTGTTGTAAGAAAGATACACCTGGTTGTAAGCATTTAGAGGAAGGGCATTAAGGTTGTCTTGATTAGCAGAAATTGTTAAAACTCTGAACAATCGGAGTTTTTTAATGTGCTGATATTCAGTTTTTCATCTCACATAAAGACTCATAATTTACATTATGTAAAGTAGATTGTAAAGTCAATATGGAAGCATTCATCTTATTGTTTCTCTTGCTAAACCTCTCTTAACCAATCTTACCATTTCTTACTTTCTCTTAAAAAATACGGGCGAATCCTCATTCGCCCCTTTATCATTTTACATTTCCCTTAAAGGTGAAATACCCGAACTCGCCATTCGTAAACTTGAACCCCATTACTTTATGGTAAGGTCCAAATCTATCCTGAAAATGAAAACGGACCGAATATGAATAAATGATTCCTGTTTGTAAAACTCCTCTCGGATATTTATCAATGTAATGAGGATCTCCTGTGTAAGCTTGAGCAATTTCTAAACTGTCACTTCCGACCTTAAAATAAAATTCTTTGTAGCAATTCTGCTGTGGCGTGTTCGGCCACAGATATGGATTCTCGGTAACCAATAGAAAATGCTTCGTTTGCTCTCCAGTTATCGTCTTTAACCAAAGCGTATCTGAAAAATCAAGCGAATCTTGCTTGTTTTTGGTGGTTTTTAGACCAAAATCTTGAGACCCCCCTTGAAAATTCAATAAAACGATAGAAATAACGGTAAAAACGACTCTCATTTCAAGACCTTTTTAATTACTGAACCACTTTTAGACAATTTGTCCATCAGACATGGTAATTGTCCGATCACTTGCCTTTGCAAAATCATTGTCGTGCGTTACCGCAATTATGGTTTGACCTTTCTCATGCGCCAATTCCTGGAGAATCTCAAAAACCACTTGGGTATTCTTACTGTCCAAATTGCCTGTCGGCTCATCACCCATTATAATCAAAGGATCATTGATTAGCGCTCGAGCAATAGCAATACGCTGTTGCTGTCCACCCGATAATTTCGAGGCAGGCTTCAAAGCTTGGTCAACCATATCGAGCATCTTCAATTTCTCCATGGCCTTGAATTCAATTTCCTCTTTCGACAGCTTTCCCAACTTCAATGCAGGGATCATAATGTTGTTCAAACAGGTAAAATCGGCCAATAAATAGTGAAATTGGAAGATAAATCCGATTTTTTCATTCCGAATCGCTGCTAAACGGTCTTGGCCATATCCACTCACATGTTCACCGTCAATGATTAACTCGCCTTTATAATCGGTATCCATGGTTGAAAGGACGTACAACAACGTAGATTTTCCACACCCGGACTTTCCAACCAAAGTCAAAAACTCGCCTTTCTTCACCCCAAATGAAATATCGTTCAGCACTTTGAACTCCACCGGGTCGTGGAAAAACTTCTCTATTTTCTTGACTTCCAGTATCATTATTTTCGGAATATACTTACAGGATCAACTTTAGCCGCTTTTCGGGCAGGGACATATCCTGCTAAAAATGTGATGACAAATCCAATTGAAATACCCTTCAAGAAAACGAACGGTTCAAAGCGAATAGGGAAATTCCCAATGTCACCACCAATGTAGACATGGCTTAATATGTTTACTAAAATCATAGCGAACCCCACCCCTAAAACAACACCAATCATCCCAATGGTCAGGGCCTGATAAACAAAGATTCGAACAACATCTTTCCCATTGAAACCAATGGCTTTCAAAATGGCAATGTCGTTAATCTTCTGAGAGACAGTCATGTTAAGAATATTGTAAATACCGAAGCATGAAACAATCAAAAGCGTGAACGAAATGAAAGTGATAACTATTTTCCTCATTCGTGAAGCCGCCATATAAGAAGCATTGGCTGCCTTCCAATCTTCTGCTTTGTAACCTGTTAGCTTTGATAAATCTGCCGCAATATCAGGAGCTTGATTAGGGTCTTTAACGTTAACATTAATATCTGTGATATACGTATTTCCTTCGCGAAGCAATTGCTGCGCAACAGCGACATTCACATAAGACTTAGTCTTGTCTTCCTTCGAGTTATTTGTTTGAAATATTCCAACTACGGTTAAATTCAAATTGACTCCTTTGGACGAAGTGATATTCATATTATCACCCGTATTCAAGTTCATACGCTCGGCAATGCCGCTTCCAATGAGAATTCCGTTTCTATTCATTTCAAGGTTTTGAATTGCCCCTTGAACCATGAACGATTCAATCTTATACATCTGATTTCCTTCCATTGGCGGAAATCCAATTGTCGTTCCTGCAATCTGAGACTCTCCGTTATTATAAAATACAGGTGTATTTACTTGAGGAAAGGCCAACACGACATCTTCGTTCTGACGAACCAAGGCTAAGATTTCATTTGGATTTTCAATGGTGTTTTTGGTTGGAACGACTTTCGGATTGACGATCAACACAGAACTTTCATTTTCTGGTTGAAGCGGCGCACTCAGCACATCGTCTTTGTAAATGCGTATGTGCGCCGTAGTCTTGAAAAACGATTCACTCGATTGTCGGTCGAAACCGGCACTCAAGGAGTTCATGAAAATAAAAATTGAAATGCCCAACAATACCCCAACAATAGCCACAGTGGTCATTTTCCTACCCGAAATGAAGTAGGTCGTTGCAATTTTCCTATTGATGGAGTTCGCCATTATTTCTTAATAGGCTTAAGGACATCGCTTTCAGATAATCCCTCGAGTATTTCAACATACTCCGTACTTCGGATTCCAACTTTTACCTTGCGTGGCTCCTCCTCTCCTTTTACCAAAACCGTTTCAGAGAAACTTAAATAGCTTCTTGGAATAAGTAATACATTTTCTTTGGATGAAATATCTATGTTCGCCTCCAATCTTGTTCCCAACACATTGAAATTAAGAGGTGAATTGAATTGCACATCAACTAAATAAGATTGACTGGCCTCGTCGAACAATGGATAAATTCGCAGAACAGTCCCTTCAATCACTTGATCTTTCGAGGTGTTCAAACGAATGTGAACAGTCTGCCCAATCTTCACTTTCTCAATACTGTTCTCGTCTACGTTCAACTTCGCAACCAAGGTGTTCATATTCGCCATTTGAGCAATTGCATCTCCTTTTCGAATAAAATCACCCTTTTTCTTTAATATTTTCGCGACTTTTCCATTTTCCAATGCCTTCAATTCATTGAACTGGGCTGCATTCAGTTGTGTCTTTGCGTTGGCTTGAAGAACGAGTTTACTCATTTCAGCTTGCTGTCTTACAATCTTGTAACGCTCTTTTAATGCATTCAAATTGGAAACAGAATTCTCATAATTCAATTTGCTCGTTTCAAGCTGAATGGTACTTGCGGCATCAGATACGATAAGTCTCGAATACCTTTCGAAAACCAATTTATCTTGGGCCACTTTCTTTTCTGCGAAAGCAATGTTGCTCTCTAATTCCTTCAAGGCCGGACCATTTACCGAAACATTTTGTTCCGCCAATAACAATTGCTGTTGAGTTGAAGCAGCCTGTGCTTCTGTCGAACTGTTGTCGATTCGCGCCAACAATTGTCCCGTTGAAACGATGTCACCGTCTTGAACGAACAAATCCAACAAATATCCTTCGGTCTGCGCCGACAGATTATATTTATCTATGGCCTCAATGCTTCCTGAAGCAAAAACCGTTTCGGTAATGTTCTTTCGAATCGGCTGAACCTCTTGCTTGTTTCCTCCACATGCAACAAATGCGAGCGAACAGATCAGGAGCTTGACTAACCTGGATAGGATGATATTTTTCATTTTAACTCGCACTTTTAAATGAATGCATACTTAAACTTCCCAAGGCGTAATATTCATTGAAAAAAGAAACTTCATCTTTCCCCATTGCCGCCAATGAATATAAAGCCGGCCAATAATGGTCGGGCGTTGGAATCGCGTTTTTATAAGCAGCTCCCCTTTGCTCAATATTTTTAAAGAACTCGAAATTCTTTAGTTTCAATTCTTTTGAAATATTCTCTTGAACCTCAATGGCCCAATCGTAACCCGATTCGGGATTGTTCCAATCAATGGCACGAAGATTATGAACCAAATTTCCAGATCCAACAATTAAAACTCCCCTTTCTCTGAGTGCTTCCAGTTTCGCTCCCAATTCCAAATGCTCCGCATGTGATAACGTGTAATCAATGCTCAACTGAAGAACGGGAATATTTGCTAATGGGAAAATCTGTTTTAAAACGCTCCAAGTTCCGTGATCCAATCCCCACTCCTCGTCTAAGCCAACGTCTCCCAAATTCAAATGCTCAGCAATATGATGAGCAAGCGCAGTATCTCCTTTTGCCGGATATTCAACTGCGAACAATTCATCTGGAAATCCTCCAAAATCATGAATGGTTCTTGGCAATTCCATGGCTGTTACCTTCGTACCCTTTGTAAGCCAATGCGCCGAAATACAGAGTATAGCCTGAGGCGTCTCCAAATGTTGAATAGACTTTTTCCAACCGTCTATGTATTTATTCTGCTCAATGGCGTTCATGGGAGAACCATGTCCAAAAAAGAAGACCGGAAATTTAGGAGTTGTCTTTCCGTTGCTTAGGACTTCCAACGCACCTAACGGAAGCACCGCTCCCACTGACAATATCCCCATAGTTTTCAAAAATTTCGTTCTATTCATTCGGTCAAACCGTTGCGCTTTCTGATAAAATCAATCCTGACTTACATTTGCGACAGTGAAGCGAATTTACGAAATATCCATCCCCCATTTTACGATTGAAGGCACCTTTGAAGCTGCTATTCGTCAGTTAAGTGCTTTAGATTCTTTAGAAATAGATGCACTCTACCTTCTTCCAATAAATCCAACAGACTTTGAGAACAGCAAATCGCCTTATTGTATTACCGATAATTTCGATGTGCGAGAGGAATTAGGTGGCATTAACGGATTGAAATTATTTACGGAAGCCGCTCAAAATAAGGGGATGAAAGTAATTCTCGATGTGGTTTTGAATCACGCATCCATCAATCACAAACGCGTGAATGAAAGAGATTTTTTTTCTTTAGATGGAAATGAATCGCCCTTTCATCCGATTGGAACGAATTGGAACGACGTCTATCAAATCAATCACTCTAACGAATACCATTCAGAATATTTATTGAATTCACTTTTTTCCTTTTTGGAAATGGGGATCGATGGTTTTCGATTCGATGCAACTTCATTCCTGCCAGATAAAGAGTTGGAACATTGGCTTTCAGAATTAATTCAAAAGAAATTCGAAGTCATTTTGTGGAGCGATTCAAATCTTTTGCAAAACGATACCCTTACTTTCACTCACGTCTCTGCTCCTATTGGTAAACCGAAATTCGATGAATCCAGAAAGGCGATTCAGATTGCATCGCTCGGTTCACACGATTTACTCCGTAATGAAGGAAGCTTGTTGGAAGTGTATGGTGAAAATATTGGTGCAATTCAACAAGAACTGATTCTTCAATCAGATTCTTTTTTATTTCCAATGGGAAGTGAAAAAGGCTTCGACTTCAAATACGATTTTTTCCTTTAGTTGGAAGAGGTACGAATGCGAGGATCAAGTAATCCATATACCCATTCAACCAACACATTCACGACAATAAATACAGTTGAAACCAAGATTACTCCGCCCATTACAATAGGTTGGTCTTGCTTTTCAATAGCCGTGAAAAGCTCTTGTCCTATCCCCTTCCATCCGAAAACAAATTCCACAAACACCGCCCCTGCTAACAAGGAAGCGAACCATCCTGAAACTGCGGTTACTACTGGATTTAAAGCATTAGGAAGGGCATGTCTGTATAACACTCTTCTCTCGGAAAGTCCTTTTGCACGGGCTGTTCGAATGAAATCTTGAGACATCACTTCCAACATGCTGCTTCTTGTTAATTGAACTATAATAGCAAGCGGACGAATCATTAAGGTAATCAT
>Ga0315899_10003271_pt1 | contig 17697 bp, 5 predicted proteins | sample LakEriMetagenome_2_FD_203518 | JGI IMG/M metagenome (GOLD analysis project Ga0315899, IMG submission 203518) | Freshwater fungal communities from buoy surface, Lake Erie, Ohio, United States - Buoy 4 MA112 | ecosystem: Environmental > Aquatic > Freshwater > Lake | place: USA: Lake Erie, Ohio... | reverse complement strand
CCGACGCCGAAGCAATGGCAGACATTGCAGACGATGCCGACGCCGCAGCGATCGCCGAAGCAATGGCCACCCAAGCAACACGTCTGGGTGAACTTGCATCGATCGCACCTGCCGCGCTGAAGGGCGACGTCGACACACTCGCCAAGGCCGCCGACGACATGGCAAAGGCACTTGCCGCAGATCCCGCACTCGAGAACTTCGATGCGGTGGTCGAGAGTTACGCAACCGAAGAAATCAACACAGCCTCCACCAATGTCGAGGCGTACTTGTCAGAGAACTGTGGGGCAACAGAGTGAAGATGCACAACCGTTTGATTGCGATGGCACTGGCCACCGCACTTCTTGCCGCATGTGGCGGGGGCGGATCCGACAACGCCGATTCGTCCGACTCGGCAACCGTCACAACGATGCGGACAAAGAACGCTGCTCTGCCCGCAACGACCACCACGCTCCCCTCCAAGGGTTCGGCGCCAGCCGACACCACACCGGCCACCACCGCAACCACGGTTGCTGGTTCGCCAACAACCGCTGCAAGCCAAGTGACTTCGCCTGCTGCCGGCCCCACCACCACGATCGCCGTGCCGGTGCAAGTCAAGGTCACGGATCCGGGCAACTTCCAGCCCACGTATCTCGCACCCAACAGCGCGCTCGGTTCACCGCGCGTGGCGCTTCCGGTCGAAGCTTCGGTCACGGGCAACGCCGCACGAACCGTCAGCGCCGCATTGCGCACCGACTCCGCCGGAGTCCTCACGGTCAGCGCAGCCGAGTGGGTCGGAACAACGACACCCATGACATTGCGTTGGACAGTTGCGGCCAGCGGCAAGAGCATTGCCTGCGACAACTGTGCCTTCATCTCCACCAAGGCCAAGCAACTGGTCAAGTCGCTCCTCGAGACCAAGTTCGACGGCTCGGGCATCAGCTCGATCCGCGGCCTTGATCCCGCGGCATCTGGACTCGGTGCATTTGCCGGCAACGGTTGGGGCATCGACGTCGTGGTCGGCGATCCCGGCAACATCGATGCGGCCAACGCTGGCAACTCCATTCGCGACTGGGTGCTCAACTGCACCGGAAGCACCGCTTCCACGTGCCGCAACGTCACGTCGGGAATCGGCGAACTGAAGTGGAAGAACCAGGTGTGGTCGGTGTCCGACTGCGTCTCTGCTCTCCAGAACGGCGGCCCACGTCTCTTGTTGGCCGATGTCACCAAGGCGCTGCAAGGCGCTGATGCCAACACCACTGCCCTCGTGCGTCAGCGCGCGGCACTTGATCGTGTGTCGATTGCGCTTCCCGCATACCGACCCGTCTTCACCACCTCGGGTTCGTCCCGCACTCTCACAGGCTTCGCTTCAACAGGATGTGCACAATGAAAATCGCGCGCCACTACGTCAATCGCAACTTCGTTGCAGTCTTCACCGCATTTGCGGTGGGCATCACCGGAATGATTCCGGCCGAGGCCGGGGCCACTTCTGATCCCAGCACCACGTCGAGTGTCGCTGAAGAGACGACAACAACGAGTGCTGCGCCAACAACCAGCGCCGCACCCACCACGGACTCGACTGTTGCCGACGCCACCACGCCGCCAACCACGATTCCTGGCCTCAGCGACGCCAATCTGGCACCGCTGCTTCCCGAGGGTGCAAAAGTCGACAACATCGACCAGCCACCAACGAGCGAGCAGCAAAACGCTTCTCCAGGCCTCGCGGCTGGTGAAGTTGGCACCGCAAAGAACGGCGCCAACCTCATCGTCGGTGCCGAGCTCGTCGGCCCCGCCGTTGCCGGTTACATCAACCTCGGCGTCATCACCGTCAGCAACGTCGGCAACGACATTGCCGGCCTCAACAGCCCGGTGACCTTCGGCATCTCGAATCTTCCCGCAACCATCAAGTTCCTCGATGCCTCGCCGGTCTTGAACGACGAGTCGGCGATCGGTGATCGTGGATGGAGCTGCTCGGGAACCACCTGTACTTTGGTCGAAAAGACAGAGTCGGGTGTGAAGAACGGAGCGCTTGCCGCCGGAGCTGGACTCCGCGCAGACGTTCGTTTCGACATCAGCAAAGATGCCGTCATCGTCGAGCCGCCGGCCGACCTTCTCGAGAATGCAACTGCAATGTCGAAGAAGGGTGACATTGCCGGCGTCAAAGCAATTTTTGCCGACTACCCCCACTTCGTGGCCAATGCCAACGTTGCCGGAGACATCGACACCACAAATGACGAAGCCGTTCTGAACTTCTTCGGCCCGAAGGCCGAGGGTGGCGCAGTGGGTGAAGCCGGCGAAGGCGAAGTTGTCGTTGCCGGCGTGTATGTGGACTCGAAGGTTCGTGGACCCGTGTACCCGGGCAGCCCCTTCAAGATGGAACTGCGTCTCTTGGCCACCGGTTCGGCCACGCAGTCCGGTGATTTCTCGTTCAGTGACGTTCTCCCTGCAGCACTCGGTTTGTCAAAAGTCACCGTGAAGGGCGAAGGCTGGACATGTGACAGCAAGACGGCACCCAACAAGTGCACGCACAGCGGCCCGGATCTGGCCCCCGGTGTGTTCTCCACACCACTGATCATCGAAGGCCGCGTGTCGAAGACCGCAGCCGTCACCGAGCAGCCCGTTTCCTGGGTGGCCAACTCGCTGTCCAAGGCAACAATCGACAACAGCCCGATCGAGAGCAACGCTCAGCTGTCGGTGCGTATTGTCCCGATGCCGGAGCCCGATGTTGCGGTTCGTCTCGTACCACGCGATGAAAAGAGCAGTATCTCTGCTCCCGGTTCCGTCACCATCGATGCTCTCGTTCGCTCCGTTTACGGTGCTGCAAACAATGTCAGCGTCACGTTCAGCATGCGCAAGGGCCTCACGTTCGAGGGCCTCGTTGCTGGCTCCGAGGGTGAAAAGGCCGAAGGCTGGAGTTGCTCTTCCACCGCACCCGATCAGGCTGCGGCCGACGGTGCCACGGCGCAGAAGTGCGTCAAGGAGTTGATGGAGTCCGAGACCCCCGAGACATTGAGTTTCGAAGTGTCGGCCACGGAAGACACCGAGGCCGGTTCGGCCCAGGTGATCGCTGAGATCGCAGCAGACAACGAAGCAGAGAAGTTCCAGGCGGGCAACCGCGTCGCGCACAACATTCTGGTGCAGCCATTGCCGTCGGCAATGCCGGGAATCGTGTTCACGCGTCCCAACGAAAAGGGAACCAGCCAGGCCGTCACCGACGGATCCGCTACCGAGCTCACCATCGGCAAGACCGCCACGTACGCATTCAGCGTGCAGAACCTCGGTGCCAAGGCTGTCGAAGCCGGTACCGTCCTGCGTCTCGAGCAGTTCGTCGACAAGACGGCAGTTTTCTCCGGAAAATCGTTCGCCAAGAATCCCAGTTACACGTCGGCACTCGACGGACAGACCATCTCGGGCAACACCGGCAAGTGGGTGTGCATCGGTGGTACGGCCACACAGCCTGCAGTCGACGCGCCAGCGGAGTTGAAGCCCGTCGTCGCTGCTGTCGAGGGTGAGACCACCGCAACGTCGGTGGCCGCTGCACCTGCAGCCGGCGCCGCCAAGTCGGGCCCTGCCATTCGCTGCGAAATCGCATTGGCATCGGCGCTAGCTCCTGGTTCCGCCTCGCCGGTCGTCAACTTCTCGGTGAAGCCTGCCAACTCGGCCAAGGTGGGCAAGCCTGAGTGGCCTGTCTTCGCATCGATTCCCTCCAAGAAGGACAGCCCGGTTGCCCGCTTCGGTATGACCGTGTCGATCGTCGAGTTCACTGCCGATCTGGTGCCGTCGTTCATCGCTCCCGCGGGCCCGCGCCCCGGTGGCAAGGCAGTTGCCACTTTGTCGGTGCGCAACGGTGGCAACGCCGATGCGAACTCGCAGGTCATCGTGGTTCCCGGCATCAAGTCGGGTCGCATCACGTCTGTCGAAGGTGAAGGCTGGAAGTGCGCACGTATCGGATCGTCATTGTCCGCCGGATTCACCGTGTGCTCGCGCTCGGCCTCTCTCAAGGTCGGTGAAGAAACACCTTCGGTGAGCGTGGCGTACGACTCCACCAACAAGACCGCAAAGACCATCACGCTGCAGGCAGCATCCATGGTGGGTACCCAGCGTGGAACCACCACGGCGCGCGTGTCGAAGTTGCCCATCGAGTTGCGTCCGAATCTGTCGTTCTCGGTCAAGGGTCCCGAATCAGTCGTCGATCAACTCGTCGACGTGAAGGGCAACCGTGTTCCTTCCACCATCTTGTTGACCACGGAAGGCAACGGCAGTGGTGCCGAGTTCACGTGGAAGCAGCTCTGCACCACCGATGCCGAAGTGAAGGCATCGAACGGTGAGTGCAAGGCCGTCACGCCGGTTGCCAAGTGGGCAACCAACGAGGCTCCCAACGGCCCGACCGCATCGGTGATCGCACCGGTGGTCAAGGCTGACACCACGTTGCTCTTCGAAGTCACCGCAACCGAAGGTGGCTCGAGCGCGTCTGCTCGTGCTGCTGTCAAGGTGCTTCCGATCGTGTCGATCGAGGGCCCCACGGGCAAGGCCACCAGCGGTAGCGGTTCGTCGATTCTTCGCCGAGTTCCCAAGCAGGGAGTCTCGTCGACTCGTTCCTTTGCCAACACCGCACCCACCACCGGAACCGGTGATGCTTCGTACACCACCTCGTCCGACACCACCGTGTCGGTGAACGCCAACGTGTTCGGTGCCAGCACCACCGTTGCGCAAGGTGCCAGCGTTTCCCTCACTGCCGCCGCGGCTGGATCGGGTGCCGTTTCCTACGCCTGGTCGCAGGCTGCCGGCCCGGCAACTTCGGTGTTGAGCGGCGTCACCACCAACGCCGCCACTGTCACATTCACCGCCCCGGCGGCCAACGTGACACTGTCGTTGCGCGTTGTCGCAACCGATGCTCGTGGCCAAGTTGGTTCCAGCATCGTGTCGATCGTTGTTGGCTCCGGCGGAACCCCCGCTGTTGCGGCAACCATCACCCAAGGTGACGGCCCCATCGTCGTCGACACGGCTCAGAGCCTCACGTTGAATGCAACGGCAAGCGGTACGGGAGCCATCACATATGCATGGACCCAGGTGTCGGGAACGGCGCTCACCTTGAGCAACGCCAACACCGCGGCCCTCACCGTTGCAGCAACCGGTGTTTCCGGAACTGCCACCTTGTTGGTGACGGCCACGGATGCGTCGGGAGCCTCGGCAACCGACATCGTCGTTCTTCAACTGGCCCCGTCGGGTGCACCAACACCGCTGTGTGACTTCGTCGAAGCAGTCACCACCAAGTCGACATCCAAGTTGTCGGCCACGCTCAGCGCCATTGGTCTCGGAAACATCGATCTCACACAGTTCGCTGTCAATGCCGCAACGTGCAACGAGGCCTCGAAGGTCTCGTTCACCAATGCCGGTTTCTCTCTGGCCGGATACCTCACGGTGTCGGGCGCATCGGGAACCATTTCCGCGGCAGGCCTCAACATTCGTTCGGCCCGTTTCACCGGCCCGGCAGACTGGGGTTCGCCGCAGTTCGCCATTGCCGGTACCGACCCCGTTGGTCTCTTCATTCCGTTCTCGCGTGCATCGGTCTCGATCGGCGCATTCGAAGGTGAGATCGTCTCCGGTGCGATGCCGTTCCTCACGCTCCCCGGCGGTTGGGTGCCCAACGCAACCCTGACCTTCAGCGTCGACGCAACTGGTGGCAAGTTCATCAGCCTCGATGCCACGGCCACTGCCCCCGAGAAGAACGGCAAGACACCCACCGGACGCATCTACGGAGCAATCGCCACCAACGGTACGTACGCACTCGAAGCGTCTTTGACCAACGCACTCGATCTCTTCGGTTCGACCGTCAGCTTCACCGGTTCGGTTCGCAAGACCGACCCCGCAGGTAAAGCAGCGGTCAACCTTGCTGGCTCTCTCGAAGGACCGTTGACCCTCACCAAGAACGTTGTGCTCACCGGCTTGTCCGCCGCCTACAACGAATCCGGTGTGGTCAGTGGTAGCGGCTCCATGTCGATCGGTGAGGGCGATGCCGCACTCAACGTGTCGGCTGATCTCAGCTACACCGATGCCAACAACCACTCACTCGCCGTAAAGGCCACAACGGCCAACGGAAAGTGGACCCCTGCGAAGGACATCACGATTCCGCTGGCCAGTGCCTCGGGTTCGTATGCCGTCACTGCAGGAGCCAAGGCGATGAACGTCGCCGTGGTTGGTGGTGACGTCACACCGTTCTCGGGTCTCAAGTTGGTGGCACCCACCATGACCGCCAAGGCAACTTGCGCGGCGAATGCCACCGCCTGTGACATCGTCATCGACCTCAGTTCCGATGCCGCAATCACACTCGGCAGCACGACTACAACCGGCAAGCTCGCCGGAACGTACGACGTGACCAAGAAGACGGCTTCATTCGAGGCCAGCATCGCCAAGATCCCCGTGGTCTCCGGTCTGGAGCTCACCTCGGCGTCGCTGAAGGTGCAGTCCACCGGTGTCGGCACTGCCGCCGTCGCATCCACCGTCACCTTGGCGGGTTCGATGACTGCGTTCGAAAAGACGGTCACGGCCTCGGCCACGTTCTCCAAGGACGGGGTGTTGCTCACGGCAGCCCTCCCGGAAATCGCACCGTTCGGCGCAAGTGGTCCGAGCTTCAAGCCCGGCCAGTTGAGCTGGGCCTCCGGTCCGATTTCGATCACACCCAAGGTTCCGTCGCTGCCGAACATCAAGGCCATCACGCTGACACCGAAGGTTCCGCGCCTGAATGCAGCCATCGCGTTGCCGAAGGAGATGACGGACTTCGCAACATCCGCCTTGCAGGGTGTCGCCGACATCTCGCTCGACGGTGATGTCGACTTCGCCACCGGCAAGTTCAGCCTTGCTGCCGGCCTTGCCACGGACGCAATCGATGCTTCCGGTTCGATCGGTCGTGCATCCAGCACCGCTGGATATCAGTACTCCCTCGCGGGCAAGGTGAAGAAGCCCATCACACTCACCAATACGGTGAAGATGACGGCGCTCGACTTCACGTTCGGCAACACAACTGCCGGTGGACCGGTCAAGTTCGCCGGTACGGGCGGTGTCGATGTGACGTTGCCCGACTCCACAGTCCTCGCCGTGGCGGGTTCGCTCACCTACAACTCGGCCACCGACTTCTCGGTTGCTGTTTCGGTTGGCGCAACGAATCCTTCGTTCGCAGTCAACGGTGGTGAGTCGCTGAACCTCGGCAAGGCCTCGGGATCGTTCGTACGCAACGCCCAGGGCAGCACGCTGACGGTGGATCTCTCCTCCGACGCAGCGTGGAAGCCGGTCAGCGGCCTCAGCGTCAGCGCGGTCAGTGCCAAGGCGGCACTCACCTGCGCGGCAGCCGCCACCAGTTGTGCAGTCACCTTCAATGTCAAGGGAACGCTCGGCTTCGATCTGGGTATCTCAGGGCTGAACAGCGCCAACGTCGAGGGCAACCTCGATGCCAACGGGTTCTCGTTCACGGCCAAGTTCAACGATCTCGCCTTTGCCACCGACATCAAGTTGTTGGCGCCCACCTTTGCGTTGAAGATTCCGCCGAAGACCAGCACCGAGAAGGCATCGGCAACCCTGTCGGGCACCTTCTCGCTGTTCGACACCAACGTGTCGGGATCAATGACCTTCAGCTCGGCTGGAGTTCTGCTCATCGGTGATTTCCCCTCCTTCAAGTTCCCCAACTCCGACATCGGTTTCGATGGTGGGCAGTTCGCTTGGGCACTCAAGGCTCCGAGCAGCATCGCTTGGACGCCGAAGGTTCCGAAGCTGACCCTGCCGTCAGCCAACTTGTTGCAGAATGCTCCGAAGATCGCACTGTCGATGCCCATGCCCGATGCCGTCAAGCAGTTGTCGGCCGACGGTGGGGCAACACTCGGTGGCGTCACGGTGCAGGGAAGCATGAACTTGCAGACGGGCGCCTTCGACATGTCGGCATCCTTCACCTCGACCCAGGTCGATGTCTCGGGTGCAGTGGCCCGCACGGGCACTGGCAAGCCATTGACCTACAGCCTTGCTGCCAAGGTCAAGTCGCCGGTCACCGTGGTCGACGGCGTGAAAGTCGCCTCACTCGACATGGCGTTGTCAAACGCCACGGGAACAGTCGTGGTGAATGGTTCTGGTCAGATCGTGATCACCACCACCAACAGTGACATCACCATCGGTTTTGCTCTCGACTACAAGAGCGCCACCGACTACACGTTCAATGCGTCAGTTCAGCCGTCGAACACCGCTTCGTGGACACCGTTCCCCGGGTTCACGATTCCGCTCGGTGGCCTGGCTGGTTCGATGTCCCGCAAGGGTGACACCAAGAACTTCGCCCTGACCTTCAAGGGTGCAAGCGACTGGGTGCCGTTCCCCGGCCTCAAGATCGCCGAGCCCGGCGCTGGTATCAACGCCACGTGCAAGGTCGGCTCGGCCTGCGTCCTGGCGTTCACCGCTTCGGGCAAGGTCTCGGTCGACGTTGGTGCAGGTTGGCAGGGCCCAGCAGTGGTCACTGGTTCGTTCACCAAGGTCGCCTCCACCATCACGGCGACATTCCCGAACATCAACGTCACCACCGGCGTCTCCATCGTGAGCCCCGCGCTCACGCTCGGATACACCACGACCGGCGGAATCTCGGCGTCGCTGTCGGGTGCCTCCGACATCCTCGGAACGCGCATCACCATGGGTGTCACGTTCAGCTCGCAGGGTGTTGTGGTTGCCGGTGGCTTGAATGATTGGAAGCCGCTCGGTGATTCGGGCCCGACGCTGTCGAATGCGTCGTTCGCCTTCTCCACGTACGCAGTCACCAACTTCACGTTGCCCAGTGCTCCGGCCCTCGGCGCGGTGTCGCTTGCCGCAGGCAAGCCTTCTCTGCTCGCCGGATTCGGCGTGCCGAGCTGGTTGCGCGACTTGGTGAAGGATCCGTCGCTCAAGGTGGTGCCCGTCACCATTCCGCTGTCGGATCTGGCGGGCGGCAAGTTGCCGACCCTGCGCATCATGATCCCGACACCCAGCAACTGGTTCATCTACAACAGCGGCGGATCGTCGATGCGGATCACCGGTCTCGGTTTCGAGATCGCTGGTTCGCCCACGCCGTCGCTCAGCCTCATCGGTACCACGGAAATGCGCAGTGGCTCGTCCGGTGAAACACCGGTGCCGTTCGAAATGCGCGGAACCGTCACGGCAACCAGCGTCTCGTTGGCACTCAGCCTCGGTCGCGACGCATCGGGAACGCCGTTCGCATGGAACAACGCATTCGGCATCAGCGGACTCACGCTGACCGACGCTGCGGTTCAGGTGGGCATCAACTTTGCCACCACGCCCATTCCGTTGCCCACGCTGGGCATTGCTGCCACCGCGCAGTTGCCCCCGGCATGGCGTTCGGCAATGAACATGGATGCAGGAGTTGCGGTGCGTTTGGCCGCCAACATCGATGTCACCAAGCCCTGCTTCCAGTTCCAGGCCGGAACTCTGCAGTCGGACAACAAGACAATCTCCAAGGGCACCGCAAAGGTGGTCAGTGTCGGTGGCGGTGTTCTCACCTCCACGTTCATGGATCTCACCATTGCCCCGACGGGTTGTCAGATCGGCAACGTGATCATTGATCCGGGCATCTCGGCCGGTTTCTCCGGAACCGTTCTCGGAACTCCGGTTGATGTTCGCGCCAAGATCGGCGCAAGTCCGTTCTCGCTCGAAGCAAGCATGGCCATCGGCTCATTCAATGCCGGACCGGTCAAGCTCGACGAGACGCGTCTCGGCGTGAAGATCTCGCCCACCGACAACTTCGTGTCGTTCGCCGGCGGAATCACAATCGGCTCCACCAAGGTGTCGGTCGACGGCAAGGCTGGTATCAACACCAGCGATGGGCCGTACCTCGACATGGTCGGCAGCATCGACAACTTGGTCATCGTGCCGTCGTTCATCGAGGTGCGCACAGCGCGCGTCAACATGAGCATCAAGCCGGCCAAGGGCACCGCGAGCATCATCGCCAACGGTGACTTCACCCTGCTTGGCAGCCCGAGCAAGGTGGACCTCAACGTCCAGATGGCCAACTACGAACTGCAGTCGGTCAAGGCCAGCCTCGTTACCCGACGAGTGGTGGCCAGCGTGGTCACCATCGACGGAGCCTTCAGCATCGACTGGACGAAGGGCGCTGCGCCCAATATCGCCTTCGATGCAACGGGTTCAGTTGCGGGTTACCAGCTGGGACGTGTCACCGGTTTCATCAACGGCAATCAGGCCAACATCACCGGCACCGTCAACGTGGGTGGAGTCTTCTCTGCCCAGGTCAACGGACAAGTCGTGTGGCAGGCGGGTGCCGGAGTGAACATCGTCAACCGTGCAGGCCAGAGTGTGCCAGCCGCTGCGGGTGACTTCCGTATCGCAGCCACCAACATCAGCCTGAACCTCGGTGGCTTTGCCGCCAGCGGTTCGGTGGTACTCGGACGCGCACAGAACTTGGTCTACGGCGACTTCAACGCCTCGTTCGTGATTGGTGCGGGTGATGTCGGCGGAACGGTCTACGTGGCCGGTTCGTTCGGCTCCGACGGCAACTTCTCCTTCTCGGGAAGCGGCACGCTCAACCTCATTGGCTTCAATGCGGCTGTCAGCGTGAGTGGTTCGAAGAACGGGGCCAACTGGGCCTTCGCGATGAACTCCACGTTCACGGTGATGGGCGCGGTCAACGTCGGCTTCGGAGGCAACTTCTACAAGTCGGGCAGCACCACACGTTTCACCATGTACGGAAGCGCGGATCTCCGAGCTGCCGGTATCGGTGGTGGACGCGGTAACTTCCGCATCTCCAACGAGCCCGGTCAAGCCGGTTTGTACGCCGACGTGTCGGTCAGCATCTCCGGTGTCAGTGGCAGTGGTGCCATCTGGATCGGCGCCGACGGCACGTTCGACACCACATTGAATGTCCGTGTGAACTTCCCCGGTGTCGATGTGGGTGGAAACCTGAAGATCGGCAACGTCGCCTGGTCGGGAGGCACCCGCTACCGCGGTGGCACCTACTTCCAGATCGATGCCTGGTTCTCGCTGGCGGGTGTCTGGTTCCGCATGTATGGCAACGTGAACTCTGACGGTTCGTTCAGATTCACCGCGCAGGCCGGCCCATGGTCGTGGAGCACCGGCTTCTGTGTGGTGGTCATCTGCCTGAGCTTCGGTGCCTCCTTCTCTTCATCCGTCACCATCACCAGTTGGGCTCCGTACGTGGCTGTTGCCGCTTCCGGTTATGCCTACGTCGACGGCCAGACCTGGTCGTGTTGGTGGTCGGGCGGTTGGCGTCCCAAGCTGCGTTGCGGCTGGGGAAGCTGGGGCCGCTGGGCAAGTGCAGGAATTGGTTTCAACACCAATCCGGGCAACTTGTGGATCGATCTCTGGGGTTACCGCTTTAACCTCAGATAAGTGATCTCTCGTCGTGTGAAGTGGCCGTTGTTGGTGCTCAGTGCACTGGCAGCGGCCACTTCCGCATGTGGGGGAGGGTCGTCGTCATCCAGTGATTGGTCGGAACCCGACGCGTTGCCGTTCTTCGTGGAGCGCGGCATGGATGTGGGATTCGTCGACTCCCAAGGTCCGCGGAAAAATGATCCTGAGTGCCTGTTCGATCCGGGTCTGATCGTTGCGGATTTCCCCGACGTGACACCTCCGGCGGTTGCCGCAGACATCATGCGGCAGTGCGACCCCGAGCGCTCTTCGTCCGGTGCCGCAGCCGTCGACGTGAATGGCGACGGCCTCGAGGACATCGTCTTCACGCGGATCTACGACCATCCTTTGCTCTACCTCAACGAAAGCAAGATCGGAGACCCGCGCTTTCGCGAAGCAACTGCAGGGAGCGGTTTCGAACTTCTCGAAGCCAGCACCAACGGTGTCGGCTTTGCCGACATCGACAAAGACGGTGACCAAGACGTCTTTCTCACAACCCTTGCCGGCAAGCAGGCCTATCTCATGGTCAACGACGGCAAAGGTGTCTTCAGTGAGGAAGCCGACAAACGTGGCGTGGCCATGATCGACGGCCGGCCACATTCCGGCATGGGTGTTGCCTTCGGTGACTACGACCTTGATGGTTGGATCGACATCCACACCAATGAATGGCAGTCCGCCGACGTGTCGGTGTACGGGGTTGCGTCTCATGCGCGCCTGTTCCGCAATCTCGGCGCCGATGGCAAACCGGGGACGTTCGTCGACGTCACCGAAGCGGCCGGCGCCAAGATGGAGTCGAAGATCGACTACGTGTACAGCTTCAGTTCGTCGTTCACCGACTTCGACGGCGACGGTTATCCCGACTTGAAGGTGGCATCCGATTTCGACACCAGCAAGTTCTTCTGGAACAACGGAGACGGAACTTTCACCAACCAGACCTACGAGTCGGGTTTGGGGGGAGAAGAAAACGGCATGGGGCTTGCCGTCGGTTTTCATGGCCCGGATCAGGATCCCGTGATGTTCCTCACGTCGATCCGCGCTCGTCCGGGTTGCGACGATGGCGCACGTTTGTTGCGGACAGGTAACCGTCTCTACCGCTACGCGGGTGATCGCAAGTTCGAAGACATCACTGATCTAGCGGGTGTGCGCAACAGCAGTTGGGGTTGGGGTACGACGCTTGTCGATGCCACCAACTCCGGTTCGCAAGATGTGGTTTCTGCCGCAGGGATGGCGATCACGTGGGAAACCAACGCCGAGTGTTACGCACACGACCCGTTGCGCTATTGGCGCAACGATGGCACTGGTGTCTATTCCGAGCAATCTTCCGAGGTGGGGGTCACCGGCGACGAACCGTCGAAGGGCGTGCTCTACTTCGATGCCGACCGTGACGGGAAAACGGATCTCTTCGTCACCCGCGACGCCGCCACTCCTTTGTTCTTCCACAACCAAACTGAGAACGTGGGAGCGTGGCTCGATCTCAAGGTGGTGGGCACCACCACCAACATCGACGGGACCGGCGCAGTGGTGACAGTGCGCGGTGTCGAAGGTGGTGCCATCCAGAAGGGGATCGTGGGGACCATCGGGTCATTCCTCACGCAGGATTCCCGACTCATGCGTTTCGGCTTCGGAAACCTTCAGGCAAACATCGCCGAAGTCACGGTGGAGTTTCCGGCATCGGGCCGACGGGTGACGTTGACAGATGTCGAGCCCAACCAACTGTTGGTGGTAGCGGAGCCAGCATCGTGAGGCGATTCTTCATCATGGGATTTGCCTGTGTCGCGTCGTTGACAGCGTGTGGCAACAGTCAATCCGCCGACACGAGTGGGGTGGACACGGCAGTTGACGTGTGCGATCTGGTGCCCGATGCGGTGTGCAGTGGAGTCAACCTTGCCGGCCGAGACTTGAGTGGTCGTGATCTCCGCGGCATGGATCTCCGCAAGGCGGATCTTTCGAACGCGAATTTGGCGGACGCCAACCTCACCCAAGCGAACCTGATCGGGGCAAACCTGTCGGATGCCGTGCTTTCCGGTGCGGTTCTTGTGAGGGTCGCACTCGACAGCGCAAACCTCACCAACGCCGATCTGACACGAGCCCGACTCTCGGGGGCGTCGTTGAAGAAGACGACCCTTGTCGGGACCGATTTCACAGGTGCATTCGCCACTGACGCCAATCTCTCGGGGGCCACCCCCAGTGAGGCGCCCGCCGGAATCCTTGCGTGCAACACCACCATGCCTGACGAAAGCGTGGTGAACCCCACGTGTTGAGGCGTTGGATCGGCGTTGTTGCCGCGCTGGTTGCAGCTGTTGTCGTGTCGGGAATCCCCTTGTCGCATTCGGCCAACGCGCGAGGCGCAGGAACGATGACCGTCACCGAGTCGAAGGTTGCCACGTCGGCCGTCACGGACTTCCTCACCGAGGTGGCATCACGCATTTCCCGCGACCGCATCGGCCCGACAAAGGCGAGTCGCATTTACGCCACCATCAACTACGGCATGTTCGCTGCGTCGGCAACCAAGGGTGACCCGTTGCTGGCAAAGATCAACAGGCCGATCGGTGTCGTCGATGCAAGCCCGAACGTCGATCCCATGACTGCATCGATCGCAGCCGGCACGAGCATCGCACGCCAACTCTTTCGTCTGAAGTCCGACAAGGCGACCTACGCCGAGTTGCGCGACGAGATTCTCGCCGAACTCACAGCCGATCTCGATCAAGAGACGGTGCGTGCGTCACTCGAGCATGGATTGGCCGTTGCCGATGCCGTGGTTGTACGCAGCACCGCCGATGGATTCACCGAGAGTCAGAAGATGGATCCATCCGTGGCGGATGCGCCGGGGGAGTGGGTTCCCACGGCACCGGGATTCCAACCACCCATCGATCCCGGTTGGGGCACACTCCAGCCGTTCTTCACGGCAAGCACCGAGTGCTCTCTTCCCGCGCCACCCCGTGATGGCCCAACCGAGTCGCCCTACGCAACGGCAGCCAACGAAGTGGCCGAGGTGGCCAAGAATCTCACCGATGAACAAAAAGCCATCGCGCGCTTCTGGGACGACGGGCGTGGTCGTACAGGTACGCCAGCGGGACACTGGATGATGATTGCCTTGGCCGCCGCACAAGACAAAGCCATGACGGGAGTCGAAACCGTGCGCATGGTGGCCCACACCATGATGGTGGTGGCAGACGGCTTCATCGTCAACTGGCGAGAGAAGTACAAGTGGATGGTCGAGCGCCCCATCACGGCTCTGCAACGAACCGATCCCACCTGGTCGTCGTACATTCCAACGCCGGCATTCCCCGAGTACCCGTCGGGTCACTCCACTGTCTCGCGCGTGGCATCCGAGGTGCTCGAGTCGTACGTGGGTGAGTGGACTTTTGTCGATCCGGGCTACGGGGTGACCGAGCAATCCAGAAGCCAGTTCGAAGTCACACCCCGCTCCTTCGCATCCCTGCGTGAGGCGGCGGCAGAGGCAAGCATCTCCCGCTTGTACGGGGGAATCCACTACCGCTTTGCCATGGAACTGGGCGCAGAGTTGGGCTCGTGCGTGGCGGAGAAATCACTGGACCTGAAGTGAAATAGGCAGATTTGCCGACATAAACTGAGAGAATGCGTCAGGGTCGGTGCCACAAGATTGTTGCACTGTGTCTTGCATTCGTAACGGTTCTCGCTGCGTGCGGTGGCGGTGGCGGATCGTCGGGAGGCGGCGGTGGAGCCGCTGGCAGTGGCGCAAGTGCGCCATCTGGTGCGGTTGCCGCCGGACTGCAACCAGTGACCGATGGTTGGTCGTTTCCCAACTTTCCCGCCTCGGCATATCCCGATCTGAACTTCGATGCTTCGGACTTGGTCAGCATGTTCGGCTCCGACGAGACGATCTGTGTTGGTGGAGTTGCCGAACCGTGTGAGTTGACCGCAGAGGCGGCCGCCTGGGCACGCATGGTGAACCAGGCGCGCGCAACGGGACACTGCGAGGGCTTGGTTGCGCTCGCGTCGTCTCGATTCAACAACAAGGAAACACCCGAGACGGTGAAGTTGCCAACTGCAGGCGAAACGCTGCACGCGATTCTTCGTACCTTTGCCACACAGTTCATCCCCGAGGTGCAAGAGAGCATCGGAAAATGGATGGCCGCGTCGTTCGAAGAGAAGATCGACGAGATGAAGAAGTCGTTCGCGGCTGGTCGTCTCGATTACACGCTCGGCGTGTACACCGAGGGTGGCGGTCATGCCGTGTTGCCCTATGCGGTGGAGTACCCCACACCCGACACGCCACGCATCATGGTGTACGACTCGAACTGGCCGGCAAAGAATCGTTACGTCGATGTCGATCTGAAGGCAAACAAGTGGAAGTTCTCGTTTGCGGGCGAAGACCCCGAGAAGGATCTTGCGGCATGGGCCGGTGGCCCCGACGCAATGGACCTCACGCCGTTCGAGGCGCGCACCGGAACATGTCCGTTCTGCGGGTCCGATGTCAAGGTGGCCAAGACCACACTGTTGATCCGTACCTCGAATCTCGACTGGGAAGTGGAGACGGATTCGGGAACGCTGTCGCCAAGCACCCCCTCGACAGCCGACGGCGCCACGGTCAACCCCGTGAAGGGAACCATCGAGTCGGTCAACATCGACTCCAAAGATCGCCGTTCCAGCTACGACTTCATCGTGCAGCTGCCGGTGAAGACCAACACCGGTGCGTCGACCACAACCGGGGCGCCCTCCACCACCGCAGCGGGCGGATCTGGTGGCAAGGCCAAGATGACGTTCAAGGGCGCGGCCAGCGTTTTCGCCATGATGCCCACAGGCATTGCATCGTTCACCACACCCGGTACCAGCACCGAACCGGTGGAGGTGGGCAATGGCTCCATCAGTTCGAAAGATCCTTCGGTTGACCTCACCCTTGCCTCGGGCAATCTGGTGGCCAACGCCTCGGGTTCGTCGGCTGAGTTGGTGGCATCCGAAACCTCGATGGCGGTCACCGTCACCGCACCCAACGGACAGGTCATCAGCCAGGAAGTGAACCCCGAGACGCCGGTGCTTCAGATGAAGGCCGACAGCGAATCGGGCGGCATCACGGTGTTGGCGCAGAACACTTCCGGCGTTGTCGAGAAGACCGAGGTCTCTGCCGACGGCACCCAGACCAAGTCCATTGCTGAAGCCGGATCGTTGAACCTCAACAAGGTTGAAGTGGAGTTGCCGAAGGAACTCGAGAGCAAGCCGCTCGACGTGTTGCCGTCGCTCGAAGACCGCAACCTCGCCAACCCCAACTACAAGGCCGACACGGTGTACGTGGCACCCACCACTCTTCCGCCGAGGAGCGAGCCCACCTCCGGCAACCAAGTTGCCGCGGCGGCGAGTTCGACTCTGCCAACTAAGAATGCGGCGCCCACCACCACCAACGCCCGTGGAGTCAATGCAGCTTCGAACTCGGGCAACGCCGCGGCTACCGACGAGCCGGTGAAACCCAAGGTTGGCGCCTTCAATCTGGAACCGAAGACCTTCGGCGATCCGGCGTTCACCATCGATCCGCCGTCCTCGGACAGTCCGGGCGGATTCCGTTTCACCAGCAGCAAGTCCGACGTGGCGTCGGTCAGTCTGCTCACGGGTCGCGTCACCATCGTGGGTGCCGGCACCACCACCATCACGGCCACGCAGTCAGCAGTCAAAGGATTCACCACTGCCACCACAACTGCCGTGCTCGTGGTGTCGAAGGCCGCTCCCGAGCTCGGTGTCGTGAGACCGATCGACAAGACTTTCGGCGAAGAGGCCTTCACCATCAGGGCACCAACGTCCGACAGCAAGGGCGCTTTCGAGTTCGAAAGCAGCAACGAAGGTGCCGTGAGGATCAACGCCACCACGGGTCGAGCAACCATCACTGGTGCGGGGCGTTCCACCATCACCATGTCGCAGGCGGTGACCGACGATCACATTGCGGCGTCACGGACGCTGGTGGTGACGGTCAAGAAGGGAACACCCACGCTGGGTGCGTTCGACAACGTCACCAAGACATTCGGAGACGCCGAGTTCGAGGTTGCCCGACCGCCGTCCGACAGCCGTGCGCCGTTTTCCTTCACCAGTACGAATGGTGGTGTTGCCACCATCAGTGGCACGGGACGCGTCACCATCGTTGGTGCCGGTACCACAACCATCACGGCCACTCAGGCGGCGAACGACGACTGGGTCGCGGCGTCCAAGCAGATGACGCTGACGGTGAAGAAGTCCGAGGTGCTCTTTGCATCCGGAACCGGTATCTCGAAGACCTTCGGCGATGCCGCATTCGTCATCGACAAGCCATCCACCGCGAGCCCCGGGGCGTTCACCTTCAAGAGCGACAACACA
>Ga0315899_10003270_pt1 | contig 17698 bp, 17 predicted proteins | sample LakEriMetagenome_2_FD_203518 | JGI IMG/M metagenome (GOLD analysis project Ga0315899, IMG submission 203518) | Freshwater fungal communities from buoy surface, Lake Erie, Ohio, United States - Buoy 4 MA112 | ecosystem: Environmental > Aquatic > Freshwater > Lake | place: USA: Lake Erie, Ohio... | reverse complement strand
ACGGTAAACGGTGTAAGCCTTACCGTGGTCGATGCCCGAGCGAATCAATTCAGTGTTTGCATTATTCCGTATACATACGAGCATACAACCTTTCATCAAATTGCCTTGGGTGACCGCGTAAATTTGGAGTTTGATATCATAGGGAAATATGTACAACAATATATGAAAGCATATGAAGATAGATGAAGCACAAGCCTTAGTTGATCAGTGGATTAAAGAGAACGGTGTCCGCTATTTTGATCCTTTAACGAACATGGCGATGCTCACGGAAGAAGTAGGTGAGGTTGCGCGAATTATGGCCCGCAGATATGGCGAACAAAGTGAAAAAGAATCAGATAAAAACAAGGACTTAGCTGATGAATTAGCGGATGTTATGTTTGTATTAATTTGCATTGCAAATCAAACCGGAATCGACCTTACCCATGCCATGATAAAAAATCTAGATAAGAAAACACAACGTGATGCCGAGCGGCATTTAAAGAATCCTAAATTAAACCCTTAGCTTTTATTCATCCGGGGATGTGCATGCCGGTAGATTTGATTTAATTGTGCAAAGGAGTTGTGCGTGTATACTTGCGTTGCGGCGAGCGAAGCATGTCCAAGTAAGGCTTTTAATGTTTCAAGTCCGGCGCCGTTATTTAGCATGTGCGTTGCAAAGGTGTGGCGCAATACGTGTGGACTACGTTTATCTAGAGTTGTAAGGGTTCCAAGCATTTGATGAATCTTGCGATATACGAAAGCAGGATAAAGGGGCTTGCCGTTTTCTAGAATTAATAAGCGATTACATTTAGAGAAAACCGTTCGTGCAGCGATATAGCGCTGGAGTGCATGTTGCAAGGAGGAACTAATCGGAATGATGCGCTCTTTATTTCGTTTTCCAAGTACCTTGATGCTATTGGATTGAATATCTTGTAGGCTTAAACCAATAAGTTCGCTCAAACGAATGCCTGTTTGGTAAAATAATTCCAGCATTAATTCATCGCGTAATCCATTGAAGTCGTCATTAAACAAATGCTTCGTTCGGTCTGAGCCTAGTTCTTGTTCTCTGGCAAAGGAGGGGAGTCGTTTTTCAACTTTTGGTCCCCGAATTCTTGACATTGGATTTTCAACACTTATGCCTTCTTTCCTTAGCCATTTGAACAGGGTGCGCAGTGATGCTAATTTGCGATTTACACTTTTATTGGAATAGCCTTCTTCCATGAGTTGTACAATCCATCCGCGTATAAATACGGATTTCAATTGGGTGATGTCTTGCAGGGTAGTTACCTCAGAAAACACAATAAATTGCTCCAAGTCCGTCGTGTAGGCGACTAGGGTGTGTTCAGAAAAACGCTTTTCAAAGCGCAAGTATTCGTAGAATTTTTGGAGCATAAAAAAAGGGGCCTAGGCCCCTTAACGAAATATGAGTTGTAATGTTACAATTGTTCTGATTGCATACGTTGCTTATACGCGGCACGAATTACTTGTTGACGTCGAGAAATAGATGGTTTTTCGAATTCTTTACGCGCTCGAAGTTGTTTCATTACGTTTGTTTTTTCAAACTTTTTCTTGTACTTCTTAAGTGCACGTTCGATGTTTTCACCTTCTTTAATCGGAATAATAAGCATATGTTCTAACTTTTAGGATTGCAAAGATACGGTAAACCGCTAATAATCCAAATTTATTTTATTAAATCTCTTGAGATAACTAATTTTTGAATTTCTGAGGTTCCCTCACCAATCGTAAGAAGCTTAGAGTCTCTCAAGAATTTCTCTGCTGGATATTCTCGGGTATAGCCATAGCCCCCCATGATTTGAACGGCTTCGTTACCACATTTTACGGCTACTTCTGAGGAAAAGTATTTTGCAAAAGCGCCTTCTTTCGTAACGCTTAACTTATTGTTTTTTCGGTATGCCGCTTGAAAGGTTAATAGTTCAGAGGCTTCAATTTCTGTAGCCATATCAGCGAGTTTAAATGCAATGGCTTGGAATCCTGCAATGGCTTGTCCAAACTGTTCACGTTCTTTCGCATACTTAACCGATGCCTCGAAAGCTCCTCTAGCAATTCCACAACCGAGCGCTGCGATGGAGATTCTTCCACCATCTAAGACTTGCATGGCTTGTTTAAATCCTTGACCAACTTCACCAAGTACGTTTTCTTGAGGTACACGGACATTATCGAAAATTAGTTCAGCGGTTTCACTTGCTCGTACACCAAATTTATCTTTGATTTTAACAGCCGAAAAACCAGGCATGCCTTTTTCGATAATAAACGCCGTAATCCCATTACTATCTAATAGTTCACCTGTTCTAACAAGCACCACGGCCACATCCCCAGAAAGGCCATGTGTAATCCAATTCTTTGCACCGTTGATGATCCAATCATTCCCCTCTTTTACAGCAGTAGTTTTCATGCGCATGGCATCAGACCCAGTATTTGGCTCCGTTAAGCCCCATGCGCCAATAAACTCTCCACTTGCCAGCTTGGGTAGAAAACGTCTTTTTTGTTCTTCGTTTCCGTGGTAATAAATGTGTCCGGTGCACAAGGAGTTGTGCGCGGCAACACTGAGGCCAATTCCCCCGCAAACTCTTCCAAGTTCCATAAGTGCCGTAGCGTATTCAAAGTAAGTAAAGCCGGATCCACCGTATGTTTCAGGAACGAATATGCCGAGTAATCCCAATTCTCCCATTCGCTTCATGGTTTCTACGGGAAAAAATTCGTCGCGATCCCAATCCATCATATGAGGTCTGATTTCTTTTTCTGCAAAGTCGCGCACCATTTGTGCAATCATTTGCTGGTTTTCATTTTTTTCAAAGTTCATGTTGATTGTTGTGTTGATGTTAATATTGAACGAGATTTGATATGTTGTCTGAGTAGGTTTTTAGTTTTTCACGTCCTTCTAAAAATTGCAATTCAACCATAAAATTGAATCCTGCAACTACGCCTTGGCATTTTTGAATTAGTTCTGCGGCTGCGGCTGCGGAACCTCCTGTGGCTAAAAGGTCATCATGGATTAAGATTCGGTCGCCAGGCTTGAGGGCATCCGAATGCATTTCAATCACTGCGGATCCATATTCCAATTCATACGCATGTGAGATTTTCTCATACGGCAACTTACCTTTTTTCCGAATCATTATAAACGGGATACCTAGCGCCATGGCTAAGGGGAACCCAAATAAAAATCCCCTGCTTTCAATCCCTGCAATGCCTTGAAGATTTTCTGACCTAAATTGATTTGCTAATGCTTCAAGAATTTCATTACTCAGCCCTGCATCCATCATGATTGGCGTGATGTCTTTGAAGACAATTCCTTCTTTTGGGAAATCATGTACATCCCGAATGGCTTGGGTAATTTTATGTGTAAGTTCCATACTACAAAGATACGTATGGTTCTAACTTCTCAAAATCTTCTGCGTTAATTAAATGTGATTTCCGAAGTTCGTTTAGCGATTGGAATCCACCCAGTTGAATTCTCATCTTTACGATCGAGTTCGCTTGCCAACGATTCAGGTATGGATGGCGATCAAGTTCTTCAGCATTGGCCTTGTTTATAGAGATTTTACGAATCTGTGTTTCTGAAAAATCTAGTTTACTACATAGGATTTCATAGGTCTCCGTATTCATTTTAAATACTTCCAGCAGTTGCTCTTTTTTATGGAACCCGCCCAAGGCTCGCTCGTATCGCATGATCATTTTGGCATAAAATGGACCGATTCCTCTTATAGAAACTAATTTGGAGCTATCTATCGTACCAATGGTGATTCTCTTTGCTTGTTTTTCTGTATAAAGTATAGGTTCTTTAGGAAGGTAGCTGGTATGTACCTTTTGTGGATATATGGTAGAGTCTTTAATTCGTTGATAAAGGGCTTCAGGAATCACAAAAATTCGTTTTAAATCGTCATTTGATTGTAGTGGATATTTACAGAATTTCAGCACCACATTGGCTTGTTTTTCTGATAACCCGAGTGCCATCCATTGGCTTAATGAATATTCATTTGGGTTGAATTTTGACGGCGGTGTGTGATATCGATTCCGTTTGTTATTCCATTGTTTCCTTCGCTCAGACTTTTTGAATAGCTTGATCTTTTCCAGCGTTTTTATTTCGATTTTTATAGGGTCTCCTGGAAAGCAAGTTCTAATAATTCGGGGGGTAAGTACAATTCCTAGGGCTAGGATGCTCCACACGATTAGTCCTGATTTGGTACGCTGCGTTAGTTTAGGTTGTTGACTCATAGCCTACCCAAACGTAGTTTTTAATCGTCCTATTGCTTTTTGGTAGTAAGAAAGTAAACAGGAACACCTATTGCCACAATGAAGAGTCCGATTATGGTGTTTACAGGGCTATAAATTAATAGAATTAAACAAATACTGCTGGTAATCGCAATATAGAGTAAGGGGAGGAGTGGGTAACCAAATGCCCGGTATGGACGAGGGGTATCCGGTTCTGTTTTACGCAAACGAAAAATACCGGCGATCGTTAAAATATAAAACAACAAACTGGCAAAGGTGCTGTAGGTGAGTAGGTCTTCGTATTTCCCTGATAAACACAAGATAGACGCCCAAAGGCATTGAATCCATAAGGCAGCGCTTGGAATTCCATGGTTGTTCAGTTCATTTGCTTTTTTGAAAAATAAGCCATCTTTGGCCATCGCATGATATAAACGGGAACCCGCAAGGATTAGTCCGTTGTTGCATCCAAAGGTTGAAATCATAATTAAGCCGGCCATTATTAATACACCCGGTTCTCCAAAAATCACATGAGCTGCCGCTGCACCCACACGGTTGCTTGGGGCATTCATGATGTCTTGATTGGGCAGTAACATGAGGTAAGCGACATTCGCTAAAACATAAATTACGGTTACTATCAGTGTACCTAAGAACAAACTTCGCGGTATATTTTTTTTAGGATCTCTAATTTCCCCTGCAATAAAGGTTACATTATTCCAAGCATCTGCAGAGAACAATGAATTAATGATTGTTGCGCCGAGCGCACCTACCAATGCCCACCCCACTAAAGGCGTTGTGCTTATTGCGCCAGCTTCATTGCTTGTTGTCTTAAAGGCCCTCCATGCATCAGCCATGTTTAATGCAAACACATTCGTTTTGAAACCCAAGTAAATCCCTAAAATGATAAGGGCAAATAGAGCAAATAACTTCGCTGATGTAAAAACAAATTGAATGATTTTACCATTCTTTAATCCTTGAGCGTTTGAATAGGTCAAGATCACCACGGAACCAATGGCGACCACATGCCCATAGGTAAGTTTCAGGATTGATATATCCAATATCACATCGTTTAATGAAGGGAAAAATACAGCGGTATATTTCGCAAAAGCAACGGCTACGGCGGCAATTACACCGGTTTGGATTACAGTAAACACCGTCCAACCATATAGAAACGAAGGCAACCTTCCAAAAGCCCGCTGAATGTAGACGTATTGTCCACCGGCATTGGGCATCATCCCCGCCAGTTCACCATAGCTTAGGGCTGCTAAAATTGTGATAACGCCAGTTAATACCCACAATACAAGCATCCATGCGGGAGAGCCGATGTCATTCATCATAATTGAGGATACAATGAAGATCCCAGACCCAATCATAGACCCAGCAACAAGCAGGGTAGCATCGAGGAGTCCTAAAGATTTCTGCGGGACATTGCCCATAGATCGCGGTAGATTAAAGGGTTCCTATTTGTGCAAATGAGAATTCTTTCTGCTGTATGCAAAATAGATGATTAACCCCAGCGCCATCCAAGCGCCAGCAACTTTAAGGGTTTGAATGTCTAAAGAAACAATCATTGCCGTACATACAAGAATTCCCAAAATTGGAACCAACGGAACTAAGGGTGTTTTAAATGGACGAACAAATTCTGGGTTTTTTACACGCATAATCCAAACTCCTGCGCTCACTAAAATAAACGCAAAGAGGGTACCGAATGATGTAAGGTCACCGGCTACACTTCCTGGAACGAACGCGGCAAATAATCCAACAAATACAAACAAGATCCAATTGGCCTTAAATGGTGTTTGGAACCTTGGATGCAATTCACCAAAAGCTTTTGGCAATAATCCGTCGTTACTCATGGAGTAAAACACACGGCTTTGCCCCATAAGCATCACCAAGATTACGCTAGAAAATCCTGCTAATATAGCCACATTAACGCCGGTTGCTAACCACTCATATCCTTTCATATAGGTGCTAATCGTATACGTAACGGACGCTTCTTTTCCTAGCGCTGGATCGCCGAAATCAGACCAAGGCGCAACACCTGTTAATACATGCCCGAAGAGGATATATAACACGGTACACACAACCAGTGATCCGAGGATTCCTATAGGCATATCGCGTTTTGGATTCTTGGCCTCTTGCGCCGCTGTAGATACGGCATCAAATCCAATAAAGGCAAAGAAAACAATTCCAGCACCGCCAAGAACGCCACCCCATCCCCAATCAAAGAATCCTTCATGCCCTTTAACTCCTTCTGGGATTAAGTAGGGTGAATAATGATCCGGGTTAATAAATTGCCATCCAATCACGATAAATACTAAAACGATTGCCACTTTAAGAAATACAATAATCGCGTTAACGAACGCAGATTCTTTGGTTCCACGAATTAAAAGTGCCGTTAACATAAATAGAATGATCAATGCGGGTGCATTAATAATCCCTGATGCACTTTGAACCGCATTTGCTAAGTCTGGCATTTTGTTTAATTGCGCGGTAGATAACACCAGTTTCCCATGGTGAATTGATTTAGTGAATTCAGGAAACAACACGGTTGCCTTGTGCATGGCATCTCCGGTTAGGTATTTAATGCTTTCAAAGGGGGAATGGCACCATTCATAGGGTATGGCCCCACCAAACAAATTGTTCAGGTACTCACTCCAAGCAATGGACACAGTTGCTGCACCAAGCGCATACTCCATGACTAAGGCCCAACCAATAATCCAAGCGACTAATTCGCCCATTGTGACAAAAGAATAGGCGTATGCACTTCCGGAAATAGGAATCATGGCAGCAAATTCAGCATAACAAAGTCCTGCAAAGGCACAGCCGATGGCGGCAACGATGAATGATAAAGTAACGCCATTTCCAGATGCTTCTGCTGCAGCTGCCGCGGTACGAACAAATAATCCTGCGCCAATAATTGCACCAACACCAAGGGCAACTAATTGAAACGCTCCCAGTGAACGTTTTAATGATTTCTCACCACCTTCCGCATCAGCCAACATCGCTGCTAAATCCTTTTTTCTCCAAATAGACATAGTATCAGTTTTAAGTAAACAAATATATTATTTTACAGTGAATATTAGCCCTTAATCTAATTATTCCTCAAGAAACCAAGGGTTTCTTCAATGGTATGAGGCTGATATCCAAGCACGGTAATCGCTTTTGTTAGATTAAATCCCGTTCTTGGAGGCCTTGGTGCTGCTTGATTTAGTGCGTTTGAGTCGCTCGCCTTGATTAATGTTTCCGATACGCCCAAAAACCTCGCAACACGAATACCAATATCAAAGATGGAAAGGGTTTCAGGACCACAGAGATGATAAATCCCCGTATGGTCATTTTTAGCTATTGCGAGGCACCCGGCAGCTAAATCCTCTGCCCAAGTAGGTGCCCTAAAGTGATCAGTAATTAAGGAAACTTCTTTTCCCTGAGTCAATTCGTTAATTAACCAAGAAAAAATATTTGATTTGTTCAAGCTGTAGCCGATTCCATATACAATAATCGTTCTTGCGATCGCCCAATGGGTGTACCCGGAGTTTATTAACTCTTGTTCAGCCAACCATTTTGAATTTCCGTAAATACTGAGTGGGTTTGGAGTGTCTGTTTCACTGTAATTTCCCTGTTCCCCGTCGAAAACAAAGTCCGTAGAAAGAAGGGTAAAATGAAGGTTTTTTTCTTTTGCAATTTCAAATAAATGTTGGCTAGCAAGGTGATTTACCTTGTAGCATTCCTCTGGATTCAACTCACAAGCATCTACATTGGTCATGGCTGCTGTATGCATAATGTGCGAGCATGAACTTACGTCCAAAAAGCTTTTTACAGCCATAAAATCTGTAATATCAATGGATGTATAGTGCGTGTTTGGACACGTAGGGTTTCGGTTTTCACCGGATGAAATGGAATGAAAATCGATGTGTTGAGCGATGCAGTCGGCCACTAATTTTTGTCCGAGCAAGCCATTGGACCCCGTGATCAGTAGTTTCATAGCTCCCAAATCGTTTTTTTAGGTTTAGATTGCAATTTGAAATAGTGTTGATGCTCTAGAATCCATGCCATGATGAGGTACAACAATATCGGTGAACCCAAACCAATAAATGAGAAATAAATAAATCCTAAGCGGACCTTGTATGGATTAATGCCTAGTTTTCTTGCCCACCACAAACATACTCCGTAGGAGTGTAATTCAAAAAAGAAGATTAATTTTTGTAATTGACGTTTCATGAGCTTAATATCTTCCTTCCAACTTCACACGTTAAACATTTATTCGTGCTACAAAGTTGGCGATTTATTTCGAGAAGCGCTTGCGTTTCGTATGCATTTTTAGCTGCGGGCATGATGTGTTTGAACTGTGTGATTATTCTGTTCTTTTCTGGGGGAATTGTTTTTGAAAAGGCGCATAACTCAGCTTCATCTTGCGGATTCCATAGGCTTGGAATAATTCCATTAATGAGAATTGATTGTGATTCAAATGCCGTAAGATGTGCCATAAATTCATCTTTAAGCGATTTCAGTTCTGATAACAACGGTTTATGTCTTTGAAAGGTTGTGGTTATTCTGAGTTGTGTTAATGCGACTTCAAGAGTGCCCAATTTCCTTTGCCGCGCATTTCGTTTGTATAAATGCAGGGTATCATGTTGCTTCAAAATATATGCGGCAACTTCTTTTTCACTGGAATATTCTTGGTGTTTTCGAACCATCCGCATTCGCCAAAAGCTGTGTATGAATGTAGGTGTGAAGGTATGTCTGATAAACCCACATGGCAGTAGGTGTTCATCCTTTTTATTCCAATACGTAAGACTTGAAATTACCTGCGCTTCTACAACGAGGGTTGGGATAAGTTCCTCATTAAATGCTAGCGGTTGATCATTTTCCGCTACCACATGCAGAATAACGTTCCGGTATTTCGGGTCTGTTTGATGTTTATGCTTGACCCAATCCGATGATTTAACATGGATTTCAACATCTCCGAACCATGTTATCTCTCCAATGCGTATGCATGCATTCCGAAAATCTGGTCCTGGCGCAAAGCGATTCCAAGCACCTGTATGAATCACAAGTATAGGGTTCTTTGAGTATGCATCGATCCCTGAAATCAACCTCTTACTCCATGCCCATTGCAATCCATCTTCCCGCACACTTAAAGTTACAAAAAAAGCCGGCATTTGCCGGCTTTAATATATCAATCCAAATAATTATCTCGGTAATGGGTCGGTGTATTTGAAATAATTTGCATCAGGAGTACACGGCGCATTGTAATCAAAGATTACAGGATTCTGTGTTCCTGGCTCCATCACAATTTTAACAGTGGTTCTACGATTCAACTGATGTAAGGCTTCAAACTTCACCTTATCCGCTTTAAATTGATTAATATAATCCTCGGTTAAAGTTTGCTCTACACCTTTATCGTCTATGTATTTTGCGGGTTCGCTTTCACCTTTTCCGAATGGCTTCACTCTGCATGCATTCTTTGGATCAATACCCACTAAATAATTGTACACGGCTTTTGCACGGTTATCAGAAAGTGCTTGGTTGTGAATTTCGGTATCACGAGCATCCGTATGCGAATACAATTCAATGACGATGTCCGGATTATCTTTTAATAAATTCACAAGGAAAGTCAAAGAATCCCTTGAAATGCACCAATCTTTCTTGTTCTTGGGAGTAGAATCGTTTACAAAAGTCCATTTGTCTAAGTGATAACGAATCTCTGGCGTTCTAAGTTCAATCGGAATTAAAGGTATCTCAACCACAAAACTTTGAGAATTTTCTAACACACCTTGTCCTCCTTCACCTTTGGTAGAAATGGTTGTTGGACGGGACATAGGGAAATAGCGCTCTTTAGACGCTTTAATTTCGTAATTGAATCCTCCATTAATGTATCTTGGATGTGCCTTGTCTCCTTTACGGTCAGCCCATTTATCGGTCTTTCCGTTTTTCTTAGTTAAACCATCCCAGTTTTGTCCAGATACCTCATTTACTGTTACCCGTGCATCAGATAATTTTTTGGACTTATTTCCTAATTCATAAACAATCACCGTTAAATCATAGGTAACTGGTGGAGTTGTAAAAGAATAAATGTCTGGCGTATAGGTTCGGTTTTTGGCCGTTGAACGCTCTGAAGTGAAATATCCACTTTTTAAATCTTTTCTGATTGTTAGCGCATAATCATTGGCAGCTGAATTTATAGGTTTCAACATGTTTTGTGCCGCTCCCCATTTTTTTAATGGTTCCGTTGTTGCTGTTTTAATTGCTGCTTTAAAGATGTCTAAGCCACCAACGCCTGGGTGTCCGTCACTTGCGAAAAACAATAAGCTATCATTTGGCGAAAGCGATGGGAATAATTCATTTCCTGCAGTATTAATTCCAGCGCCCATGTTGAATACTTTCGTAGTATCCCAACCCTTAGCTTTCTTGTCGTAGGTGATGTACCAAAGGTCTTTTCCACCTAATCCTCCGGGCATGTTCGAAGCAAAAATAAGCATTTGACCGTCTGCCGTTAAGCAAGGATGTCCAATTGAGATTTCAGATGAATTTTTGAATGTTGAATCTTGGGATTTAGATATCTGTGCGTTTAATGCAGCTTCAAGGTTGATTTCATGCACATTTTCCCACTCTTCTCCATTTTTATCGGCCATCCAAATTTCACAACCGAGGTTTTGTTTCGGCATGGAAGGACAACGAGTAAAGTAAAGTGTTTTGCCTTTACGATCCATAATAGCAGTTCCTTCGTTATCTTTTGTATTGATTAAGTTCGTGTTGTCGATACTTTTAGCACTAACAAAGTCTCCTTTTTCATTGAATTCAGCCATCCAGATATCCATGAATTTTTCACCTGTAATTGGATCACGAGCCGGATTTACCACCTCTTCACGTTGTGTTCCAAAAAATACTTGTGACTCTTTTTTATCCGAAAGGAACGGTGCCATGTCAAATTCTTTGCGATTTAATTTGTCCTCCGCTTTTACCACATATTTGGATTCTTCATCATGCACAAGAGCTGACTCTTTACACGACTCAATAAGTAAATCAATATCGATTGACGTATCCTTACCTCGCTTGTTTTTATAGCTGGTGTAGCTTTCACTTGCTTTTTTCAAATCGCCATTCATTCGAAGCATTTCTCCGTGATAGTAATATACTTTTGGTTCAATGTCGTAATATTTCAATTCAATACTCGACCCGTACCACTGAGCTGCTTTATCGAATTGCTCCATGCGACGGTAGCAATCTGCTAACTTGTATGCCATTCCGCCTTTTTCAGAGATTGACTTCCCTTTGTTCGTCATTTTATTGTAGGCTGCCTCCAACTTAGGCATGGCTTCAAAATATTTCCCAGATTCGTATGCCTTTAACGCTTCGGCAATGTATTTTGGTTGATTAGTTTGACCAAATACAGGGGCCAACATAAACATCGAAAGCGTAAGAATAAGTGCGTTTTTCATAGTTAGTCTTTGGTTTGTAACTTGCAGTTTGCTAACAAAATTAGGAAAATAATATTAATATCCAAAAGGACATTTTTTCCAATGAATAAGCAACTGTTCTAGTCCTTGATTCAACGCGTTGTCAAAATGCAACATTTCAGCGGTTTCAGGGTGAATAAATCCTAAGGTTTTTGCATGCAATGCCTGTCCAGGCAACATTTCAAAGCCTTTTTGTACAAAAGATTTGAATGCACTCGTATTCGGTCCGGTTCGTATCTTATCTCCACCATATTCAAAATCATTAAACAAGGGATGCCCAATGGATTGCATGTGGACACGGATTTGATGAGTTCGACCGGTTTCAAGTTGACACTCAACTAAGGTAACCCAACCAAAACGAGTAAGCGGTTTGTAATGCGTTACCGCATGTTTCCCTTGATCTTCTCCTTCAAACGTGGTCATTACTTTTCTGTTTTTCGGGGAACGACCTACATGCTTATTAATCGTACCCGGCTCCGTCACATCGCCCCATACCAAGGCCCAATAAATACGCTTGGTAGTCTTTTCGTAAAATTGTTTAGCTAAATGCGTTAGCGCATGTTCGGTTTTAGCAACTACTAATAAGCCCGCAGTATTTTTATCAATTCGGTGTACCAATCCTGGTCGTCCATAATAATTATTTGGAAGGGAAGGCAAGTGATTGAAATGATAAACCAAGGCATTGACTAAGGTGCCAGAGTAATTACCATATCCAGGATGAACTACCAAACCAACGGGTTTATTAACCACCAGCAACTCATTATCTTCGTATACAATATCCAAGGGAATGTTCTGAGGAATCAATTCGATTTCGCGAACAGGGTAGGGCATTACAATGGAAATATCATCCATTGGTTTGATTCGATAATTCGGTTTTACCGCTTTTTTATTTACGAGTACATTCCCATTGCGGGCGGCAACCTGAATGCGATTCCGAGATGTTTTTGGCATCCGGTCGATCAGGAACTTATCAATTCTAACGATGCTTTGTCCGGGGTCTACCTGAAAGCGATGGTGTTCATATAACTCCTCTTCATCCTGTTCGGAATCATGCAATTCAAGATCCTCATTCACACCTTAGAATTTTCATAACTTGATCAGGGTGTTGGATGGATCGGATGAAGTAATACCCAGAATTCAGTCCACTTAAATCTATCATATTGTCTTGATTTTCGCTTATGAAACGACCTTGTATATCGTATAATTCGAATCCCTTTTCATCGCTATATGGGCTGACAATATGAACCACAGAATTTGTTGGATTCGGATATACTGCATATTCAAGCTGCTGAAGTTGCTCCACCCCAAGCTCTCCATCGAGCGCAGTGGATACGATAGGACGAAGCATCGCGGAACCCGGAAATGGCGGGTTTTCCCACGTGGCACCAAAATCTACGCTGTAGAAAATTTCTTGCGAATGGTCAATGTTTCGGTCTAAGCCAAGATTATATCGCACGGCATCCACTTGTCTCCATCCAATAAAAAAGGAGCTACCAACAGCGATTTTCTGGCCATTCGGAAAGTAATATGCATTGAAGTTATTTAATCCGTTGGCATAGGTGGGCTGTCTTGGAGAAAATGCATCATCTTCGAACAACACGGTTCCGGGTTGACCATTCAAATCTTCCCAAACGGTTAGGTAGAACAACTTAGTTGAAACATCCGTTACTGAGGGAACAAAATGCAGGTAAACACCAAGTAAGGAGTCGGCCTCATACGCATTGAAGTGAACAGCCAACATGGATTGAACGCCAGTTGGACCAAAAGCGGCCTCTGCGGAGCCGTCGTCGTAACTGTAATAATTATAAAACCCTTGAAGAAATTCGCAGGTGTCATTACTGATTAAATTAGGAAATTGTGCAGAAACAGACGCATTCACTTTGAATACTTGTTGATTTCCAGGTAAGGTTCTGTCATATTCATACCCTGCGGATAAATCATGGTAAGAGGTGAATAGGGTGTTCGGATTGTAATTAATATTCCCTTCGGCTAACAAAAATCCTGGTAGACTAAAATTCCCAACCGGGGTGCCGTTGTGTTGAACTACAACTTGGCCATTTTGATAGTTTTCCGCGGAATTACTTCCGTTATAAACGTTTACTTCTAAGCCATTAGTCATCATACCTGCAGAAGTGTTTTTGTAATGATCCCAAGGAACACTGGTATAATCTTGCAGTAAGGTATTGAGCGGATAACACAAGGCAAAATCTTTGAATAAGGTATCCGTGTAATCTGATAATGCGCGCAAATGCACATAATCAATATGGAAATGATCTAAAGAACCACTCAATGCACCGTAGTTTTTAAATCGAATTTTAAAGCCATCGCGAAAAAACTGATCATCAAGTACGGGAACATGCACCGGTTTAAACGGATGAACACTTGTTCCAGAGACGCTCCAGATGTGCTTCCATTGGTCAAGGTCTTCTGCATAAAACTCAAGGATTAAAGAATCACCCGCTTCGGGTAAATCTCCTAGTCCTTCGGGTTGGTATAAAAAACTAAAATACAAGGAGTCGCCGGCATTATAGTTCGAGAGATTGATGCATTTAGAGGTTAATCGGTCACCGTAATTTGTTACTGCACTTCCAAACTGATAGGGATATCCATTTTCATCTAATCCGTCAAAGGTTGCTACACCAAGGGAACGAGGATTGAACCCATAGCGCATGTTGTGATAGGCCATTCGATCGATCCAAATCTTGGTGGAATCTTCAATGGTTTGAAAAAACACCGTAGCTGAATCTTGGGAATATGCCGGATTACTTATCCAAATTGTATCGCTTTGGTCTTGTACCCCAACGGTATCATAAATGTAGTATGGAGGATATAAGGAAATTGGTGTGCCTACCGGAGGATATATCGTTAAATTGTTTTCAGTAACATTCAATGCAGGGAATGTAACATCGGTTGTAGTTTCTGTTGCAACATCATAGGTTCTTCGAAAGGTTGCTTGGTTTGTAAAGCTTAATCCATTGGCCAACGGAAGGTTTGTTGCCGGATTCAGTAAGCGATAGTACGTTTGTTGGGTATTGCCGGGGGCATTATACACTCCTTGAAACACCTGAAACTTGCTGGTGGAAAAATCATCGAATACAGGTAACTCTAAGGTGTCTGAAGCAAAGATAAAGGTGCTGTCTATGCTCAGTGATTTCTCACTGGAATTCGGTTTTTTAAGTCCATAAACGGGTTCGAATCCGATGTTTTTTCCTGTATTGTGTTCCAGTTCTTGACTAAAACTACTGATAAAGCAGGCAAGTGCTGCGATGAAAAGGGTACTGCGCATTATTGTTCTTCGTTTTCAATGTATCCGTTGAAATCTTTGCGAAGGTGAATGGTAAATGGGGTAGATTTCGGTACGGTTTCTCCTTCAATGTATTCAGGACTCTGAATAATTACCCGCGATGCTAGGGTGTCCTCTCTGGTAATGCAATCATTACAAATATAATTTACCGAAACCCCAAGGGTATCAATGATGTATTTCGCATCGCTGAAGGTTAAGCCAAAGAAGTCAGGAATGCTGATGGGTTCGCCTTCGTCATTTTCGCCTACAATTAAAATAATGGTTGCGCCAACCGGAATACGCGCACCTTCTTTGATACGATTTCCTTTATAAAGCTGTTCCAATACTGATCCGTTCGCATCGTTTGTAGGCTTATATCGAATTATCCATTTTAAGCCCCTGCTTTGCAATGTATTTTCAGCAAATTTTAGCTGGCGGTGGATTAAGCTTGGCATTTCTACCATGTCGGTTTTTTTGGTAACCCGTAGGGCTATGGTTCGACCAGACTTAACAAAGAGCAAGGAAAAAGCAGTTGATTTTGGATTTTGTGAAACAATCGTACCTGCTGGTTTTGATGGGTCGTAAATGGAGTCTAAGATTTGGTATTCTAAACCTAAATCTTCTAGGATTACCTTCGCTTCCTCAGCATTTTTACCTACCAAGTTAGGTACTTCAATGCGTTCTCCGTGATTTGTTGAAAACCGTAGAAAAACCATCATGACAAAGACCACCGAAAGGTAGAATAAGATAACTAACCCAAGCTGCTTTAAAAAATACTTGGATAATACAAAAGCCTTTATCTGTGCGAAAAGCGGATTCATTTAAACAAATATACAGATTAAAAATTAGGACTTAACGGATGGTTCTCAAAGAAGCCTTCAATGTAAGATACCGCAGACTCCACATCGTCCACTACTTTAAACAATTCTAAATCACCTGCAGATATGTTTTGTTCTTTCGTTAACATGGTGTTTTCAACCCATTCTAACATTCCTTTCCAATATTCAGAACCGAATAATACAATAGGCCTTCTTCTGATTTTCTTTGTTTGAATCAATGTCATTGCTTCAAAAAACTCATCCAAGGTGCCAAAACCTCCAGGCATAATAACAAAGGCTTGAGAGTATTTAACAAAAACTACCTTACGCACAAAGAAATAATTAAATTCTAAGTTGTGTTCTTGGTCGATGTATGGATTGTGATTCTGTTCGAACGGCAAATCAATGTTGAGTCCAACGGATGGTCCATTTCCCTGTTGGGCACCTTTATTTGCGGCTTCCATAATCCCCGGACCACCGCCGGAGATAATTCCAAATCCCTTGGATGCAAGGCGTTCCGCAAGCTGTTCAGACAGTTGATAATATGGGTTTTCTGGTTTAGTTCGCGCTGATCCAAAAATAGAAACGCAAGGACCAATTTTGGCCATCCGGTCATAGGCTTCGACAAATTCAGACATTATTTTAAATATCGACCAACTATCGTTGCTTTTGATTTCGTTCCAATCCTTTCTGCTATGATCCATGGGAGTTTTTTTACAAAAGTAAAATTTGCTTCGGATATGCATGGCTTTATTTTGTTAATTCCTACTTTCGTTTTATGCGTAGAACTTTCATAAGCGTTTCGCTCTTTCTGGCATTGTGCATGAATGCGCAACGAACGGATAGTTTACATGTACGAAAGGGGATTACGCATGCGGTGTTAACTTCTTCCGCTGTGGGTTCTCTAGTAGCTTTAAATCAGGTGTGGTATGCACCGTATAGTTCAGAGGAATTCCATCTGTTTAATGATTCCAAACAATGGATGCAAATGGACAAAATGGGACATGCATTCACTGGATATTTGATTACCAATGAACTCAATCGTGTGCATTATTGGGCAGCGGGGAAGCGTCAACCTTGGGTAGGGGCCGTGTATGCCATCTCGTATTTAAGTGCCTTGGAACTTATGGATGGCTTTAGTTCCGGTTGGGGGTTTTCAGGAAGTGATATGTTAGCAAATGGGGTAGGTGTTGGCTTATCCTTTTCACAAGATTATTTTTTCAATCGTCAAGTGCTAATTCCTAAATTTTCGTTTTCTCGTTCTTCTTATGCTGTGGTACGACCGGAAATTTTGGGAAGCACCTATGCGGAACAACTCCTAAAAGATTATAATGGTCAAACCTATTGGGTGTCTGTACCCCTTGCATCGTTCCTTAATCTGCCCAATGGATTCAAATGGATTTGCATCAGCCTTGGCTATGGGTGCGATGCGAAGCTGGTTGGGTCTCAGGATAGTTGGAATGGGTTTAATGCGCGCCGCCAAGTATATCTGTCTCTTGATATTGATTGTTCTTCCTTAGCACCAAGACATCCGAAACTCAACAAGGTACTTTCGCATTTGAATTGGATTAAAGTCCCATTTCCATCCTTGGAGTTTTCTTCAGATAAAACGCGCTTCCATTGGATTTCCTTTTAACGAAAAAAGGCTCCCGAAGGAGCCTTTTCTTTAGTTTTTCAATTGATTAGTGTTTAACCACTTTCTCAATATGTGTTAAGTTGTTCAATGTAACACGGAAGGTATAAACTCCAGTGCTTAATTTGCTTAGGTCGAATTGTTCTCCATTCTTAGCATTCGCTACCGTAAGAATCAATTTACCTTGTGCATCATAAACAAAAGCAGTTGCTCCTTCTTGTGCAGGGATTTCTAAAGTTACCATACCGTTTGTAGGGTTTGGATACAATCCGATTACTGCAGATTCAGGGAAGTAGAT
>Ga0315899_10003269_pt1 | contig 17706 bp, 15 predicted proteins | sample LakEriMetagenome_2_FD_203518 | JGI IMG/M metagenome (GOLD analysis project Ga0315899, IMG submission 203518) | Freshwater fungal communities from buoy surface, Lake Erie, Ohio, United States - Buoy 4 MA112 | ecosystem: Environmental > Aquatic > Freshwater > Lake | place: USA: Lake Erie, Ohio... | reverse complement strand
TGTCGCCCACACGGCGTGGATTTGGCGTGAACCTCTAGGTGAAAACGCTAGTGCTGGCCCTATGGCTTTACCCCGTGTGGATCTCCCGGAATGGCTTGCATTTTGATAAGTTACTGATTAAATACAAGATTCGATTCCAAGACGCTCGAACCCAATCAATCATCAGGAGTACAAACATGCAAAACCTGGTCAAACGCGATTTTCTTAAACTGGCTGCGGCGGGCTCAGCTGCCAGCATCATGGGTATTCCACTGCATGCTTTGGCTCAAGCGGCCAAGGGCGGTGTGGTGGTGATTGGCACCACACAAAAACCCCGGCACCTGAACTCGGCGGTACAAAGCGGCATCGCCACCATGATGCCCTCTGCCCAGTTGTTTGCATCGCCCATCCGCATGGACGCCAACTGGAAGCCACAGCCCTATCTGGCCGAGCGCTGGGACTTGTCGCCCGACAACCGCAGCGTCACGCTGTACCTGCGCAAAGACGCTGTTTTCCATGATGGCAAGCCCGTCACCGCTGAGGACGTGAAGTTCTCCATCGAGACCATCCGCGACAACCATCCCTTCAAGACCATGTATGGTCCGGTCAATGCGGTCACCATTTCTGATCCGCACACCGCTGTGGTGCGCCTGTCCGAGCCCCATCCGGCGCTGCTGCTGGCCATGTCCACATCGCTCACGCCCATCATCCCCAAGCACATCTTTGGCGATGGCTCCGATGTCAAGGTCCACCCCCGCAACGCCAACCCGGTGGGCTCTGGCCCCTTCAAGTTGGTGGAATTCAAGCCGGGTGAATTCATCGTGATGGAACGCTTCGACAAGTTTTTCATGAAAGGCGCACCCAAGCTCGACCGCATCATCGTGCGCGAATTCAAGGACTCCTCCAGCATGATGCTGGCCTTTGAACGTGGTGAAATCGACGTCCATTCCGAATTGACCGATGCCGGGCTGATTGAACGGGCCAAGAAAAACACCAACGTCTCTGTGACCCGCATGGCTCCGGCCATTGGCCCGCTGATTTGGCTGGCCTTCAACACCAAGAGCCCCAAGCTCAGCGACAAGCGGGTGCGCCAGGCCATCAACTTTGCGCTGGACAAAAAGTACCTGACCGACTCCCTGCTGGGCAAGGTGCATGGCCGCTCCACTGGCCCGATTGCCTCGGGCAGCCCCTACTACGAGCCTCAGGTCGAAAAGTACGACCTGAATTTGCAAAAGGCGGCCAAGCTGCTTGACGATGCGGGCTACAAACCCGGTGCCAACGGCACACGGCTCACCCTGGATCTGGACTACATCCCGGGTGCAACCGAGGGCAAAGTGATTCAGGAATACACCAAGGTTGCCTTGGGCAAGGTCGGCATTGAGGTCAATGTGCGCAATTCGCCCGACTTTCCGACTTGGGCGCGTCGCATCTCTTCACACCAGTTCGACATGACGGTCGATTCGGTCTGGAACTGGGGTGACCCGGTGATCGGTGTGCACCGCACTTGGTTGAGCTCCAACATCAAGCCGGGCATCATCTGGTCCAACACACAAAACTACAGCAATCCCAAGGTGGACGAACTGCTGGCCTCCGCAGGCAAAGAGTCGGCCATGGCCAAGCGCAAGGCCATGTACTCGCAGATGCAAAAGATCGTCGTGGACGAGTGCCCTGTGGCCTTCCTGCTGGAGTTCAACTTCAACATGGCCTTCAACGCCAAGGTGCAAAACCGCCCGGCTGGCATCTGGGGTCTGGTCGATGGCATCACCGACACCAGCATCAAAGGCTGATGGCCCCTGGCCATCTTCCATTGACAAGGGCAGCGTGCATGGTCCTGTTTGAACCCTCTGCACCCTGCCACTCGCCGAAAGCAGCGCATTGAATACCCTTTTCACGATATTGCGCCGCTTGGCTGTGGCCGCTGGTCTCATGGTGGCGGTACTGGCCATCAACTTCACGCTCATTCACGCCGCACCCGGTGATCCAGCCAGCGTCATTGCCGGCGAAATGGGCGGTGGCGATCAGGCCGTGATCGACAGCATCAAGAAAGCCTATGGGCTGGACAAGCCCTTGCCCGAGCAATTCATCACCTACATAGGCAAAAGCGTGCGCGGCGACTTGGGCATGTCCTACACCTACAACAAGCCCGTCAGCAGCCTGATCGCCGATCGCATCGGCCCCACCATTTTGCTGGTGCTGACCGCTCTGCTCGTGGCCATCGTCGTGGGCACTTTGCTCGGGGTGTTTGCATCACTCAAGCCCAAAAGTTTTTCCAGCGCAGTGGTGACGGTTTTTTCACTCACCGGACTGGCCATGCCGGTATTCTGGACGGGTATTTTGCTGGTCATCTTGTTTGGCAAGGTCTGGCCCGTGATGCCCATAGCGGGCATGTACGACGTGCGCAACTACGGCGCCACCGGATGGGCCGCCGCTCTGGATGTGCTGCACCACCTCGTCTTGCCCGCCCTGACCCTGACCCTGGTCTATCTGGCCCAGTACAGCCGCTTGGCGCGCGCCAGCATGCTGGAGGTGCTGGGCTCGGACTATGTGCGAACGGCCAAGTCCAAGGGCCTGCACCAAGGTGTCGTGGTTTTTAAGCATGCCCTGCGCAATGCCCTGATGCCTCTTGTCACCATAGCGGGTTTGCAGTTTGGCAACCTGGTTTCGGGTGCCGTGCTGGTGGAAACCGTTTTCTCCTGGCCTGGCCTGGGTACGCTGGCATTGGACGCCATACTCGGACGCGATTACCCGACCTTGCTGGGCGTGCTGACTTTCTCGTCTCTGTTTGTGATCACAGCCAATCTGCTCACCGATTTGAGCTACCGCTGGATCGACCCCCGCTTGCGTGGCAAATGATGACTGCTCCTACTCTTACACCTGACATGCCCAACCAACCGCAGCAAAAAACGGTGAGCACTTTGTCGCCCTGGCGCGAAGCTTGGCGCGTGTTCCGGGGCAACAAGGCGGCCATGCTGGGCCTGGTCTCGCTGATCCTGATCATGCTCGTCATGCTGGTCGGCCCCGCTTGGTATGCCGTCGATCCGTTTGGCATTGTGGCGCCACCTTTTCATGAGCCGTTTGTGGACTCCCGCTACTGGCTGGGCAGCGACTACCTGGGCCGCGACATTGTGGCGGGCATGCTGATCGGTGGCCGCGCCACGCTGCTGGTGGGCGTCAGCTCGGCCGCCATCACGGTGGTGATTGGCATCTCTGTGGGTGCTCTGGCAGGCTACTTCGGCGGGTGGATTGACGTCTTGCTCTCGCGCCTGACCGAGCTCTTCCAGGTGCTGCCCGCCTTGCTGTTTGCCATGGTGCTCGTCACGCTGTTTCAGCCCAGCTTGGGTGTGGTCATCTGCGCCATCGGCATGGTCAGCTGGACCGGCACAGCGCGCCTGACACGGGCCGAATTCATCCGCCTGCGCGGGCTCGAATACGTCAACGCGGCGCGCACCATGGGCGCGGGCCACTGGCGCCTGATCTGGCGCGAAATCCTGCCCAATGCCATGGCTCCGCTCATCGTCTCAGCCACCTTGGTGGTGGGCGTGGCCATCTTGTTTGAAGCGGGCCTGAGCTTTCTGGGTCTGTCCGATCCCAACGTGATGAGCTGGGGCATGATGATCGGCTCCAACCGCCGCCACATTCTGGAGTGCTGGTGGGCTGTCACGCTGCCTGGCGCTGCAATTTTCCTGACGGTGTTGTCGGTCAGTCTGGTGGGCGATGGCCTCAACGATGCACTCAACCCCAAAATGCATTTGCGCTGAGGCCAAAGACACCCGCATGACCTCCCCCCTTGACATGACAGACACAACGACCCACACGGCGCCCTTGCTCGAAGTGCGCGGCCTGGGCGTCGAGTTCCAGACCCGGGGCGGGACAGCCCATGTGCTGGAAGACATCCACCTGCAACTGCGCCGGGGCGAAACGCTCGGTCTGGTGGGTGAATCGGGCTGCGGCAAAAGCATCACGGCACTGGCCTTGATGCGCCTGATTCCTCAGCCGCCCGGTCGCATCACTTCGGGCCAAATCCTGTTTGAAGGGAAGGATCTGCTGCAACTGCCCGAAGCGCAAATGCGGCGCGTGCGTGGCAACCGCATCTCCATGATTTTTCAGGAACCCATGACCTCTTTGAACCCCGCTTACAGCGTGGGCGATCAGATCATGGAATCGGTGCGCTTGCACCAGGGGCTCGATGCGCAGGCCGCTTTGGCGCGGGCCATCGAGATGCTCGAAGCCGTGGGCATACCGGACGCCGCAGGCCGCGTGCACCAGTTTCCGCACCAATTTTCGGGCGGCATGCGCCAGCGCGTCATGATCGCCATGGCCCTGGCCTGCCAGCCGGATGTGCTGATTGCCGATGAGCCCACCACGGCGCTCGACGTGACGGTGCAGGCCCAGATTTTTGACCTCATCAGCGAGATGCGCGAGCGCACCGGCACGGCCGTGCTCTTGATCACCCACGACATGGGCGCGGTGGCCGAGATGACCGACCGGATGGCCGTGATGTATGCGGGCCGCATGGTGGAAGAAGGGCCGACCGATCTGATCCTGTCGCGCCCCAGCCACCCCTACACCCAGGGCCTGATCGCCTGTGCACCGGGCCGCAACCCGCAAAGCCACGGTCAGCCCTTGCAAGAAATTCCGGGCACCGTGCCTTCCTTGCTGGAACGTCAAGGTGGCTGCACCTTTGCCGACCGCTGCAGCCACACGCAGCCGCGCTGCCGCACCCATGTGCCGCCCAGCACCTGGGTGCAAAGCGGCCACCGCGTGATGTGCTGGCTCTACCCCGAAGTCCATGGAGCGCCAGCATGACTGACACCTTGTTGCAGGTGCGTGATCTGCAAGTGCATTACCCCCTCAAGGGCGGTTTTCTCAAGCCCAAAACCATGCTCAAGGCGGTGGACGGCGTGAGCTTCGAGATCAAGCGTGGCCGCACCTTTGGCATCGTGGGCGAAAGTGGCTCGGGCAAAAGCACCACCGCCCTGGCCGTGATGCGCCTGGCCCCGGTGACTGCAGGCCATGTGGTGCTGGGCGACGCCCCCATCAGCACATTGCAAGGCGAAGCCCTGCGGCTGCAACGCAAGCGCTTTCAGATGGTGTTCCAAGACCCGTTTGCCTCGCTCAACCCCCGGGTGCGCGCCGGTCAGGCGATTCGGGATGCGCTGGATTTGATGGATGTTGGCTTGCCCGCCGAGCGCGACGACCTGGCCCGCACGCTGTTCATGCAAGCCGGTCTGCGCCCCGAACAAATGCAGTTGTTCCCACACCAATTCTCGGGTGGCCAGCGCCAGCGCATCGCCCTGGCCCGCGCCCTGGCCGGAAGACCCGAACTGCTGGTCTGTGACGAACCCGTGTCGGCGCTCGACGTGGCCATCCAGGCGCAAATCCTGAACCTGATGCAGCGGCTGCAAAAAGAGCTGGGCCTGACCTACTTGTTCATATCGCACGACCTGGGCGTGATCCGCCACATGTGCGATGACATCGCCGTCATGTACCTGGGTCAGTTTGTCGAGCGCGCACCCCGCGAAGACCTGTTTGCCCACCCCCTGCACCCCTACACGCTGGCCCTGTGGTCGGCTGCGCCGTCGATGGATGCACGCGGCCAAAAACGCAAACTGCGCATCCGCCTGCAAGGCGATCCGCCCAGCCCGCTCAATGTGCCCAGTGGCTGCCGTTTTGCCAGCCGCTGCCCTTTTGCCGAAGACGCCTGCCGCGCCGCGCCGCCACCCTTGCGCGAAGTGCTGCCCGGCCACCTTGTGGCCTGCCACCGCGTGTCCGACACCGGTCAGGCCCTGTACCCTTTGCCCACGATCAGCTAAAGCGCTGGCCACAATTTTGAGGAGAACTGCCATGAGCACCACCACCATTTATGTAGCCCGCGAAATCATCACCATGAACCCCATGCAGGCCTCGGCCACGCATGTGGCGGTGCGCGATGGCCGAATTCTGGGCGTGGGCCAGCTGGACGAACTGGTCCAGTGGGGCGACTACACCCTGGACACCCGCTTTGCCGACTGCACGCTGATGCCGGGCCTGATCGAAGGCCACTGTCACCTGAAGGAAGGCGGCATGTGGGACCTGGAGTACCTGGGCTGGTTTGACCGCCTGAACCCCTGGGGCCAGACCGTCAAGGGCCTGCGCTCCATGGAGGCGGTGGTGCAACGCCTGATCGAGATTGACCGCAAGATGCAGCAGGACGGCGAACCTGCCGACAAACCCTTGCTGGCCTGGGGGTTCGACCCGATTTATTTTGGCGGCGAGCGCATGACGGTGGACCACCTTGACCGCGCCAGCAGCACCCGCCCCATCGTGATTGCGCACGCCAACGGCCACCTGATGAACGTCAACAGCCCCATGCTGCGCATCGCCGACATTGACGAAGACATCGAAGTTGAAGGCGTCGTCAAGTTCAAGGATGGCCCTCGCAAGGGTCACCCCAATGGCGAGCTGCAAGAGCCGGCCGCCATGCACCTGGTCATGCGCCATGTGGGCACGGCCGGGCTCATGTCGCCCATGGACGAAACCGGCATGATGAACTTTGCGCGCCTGGCCAAGATGCAGGGCGTGACCACCGCCACCGACCTGGTCAACACCCTGAGCGAAGCCGACTGCGCGGTGCTGGAATCGGCCCTGGCCCAAGACGAATGCTGCGTGCGCATCCTGCCCGCCTTCAAGGCTTTTCATGGCACGCACGGTGCCACGCAAGGCGCCGAGCACGTCAACCAGATGAAAAAGCGCAACACCGACAAGCTGCGCTACGGCCTGGTAAAGATGATGCTGGACGGCTCGATTCAGGGCTTTTCAGCGCGCATGCGCTGGCCCGGCCACTTCAACGGCGCACCCAACGGCATCTGGGTCACAGCGCCTAGCCAGTACGAAGCCGATTTCGAAATCTACCACCGCGCGGGCCTGCTCATCCACACCCACACCAACGGCGATGAAGCCAGCCTGGCGGCGATTGACGCGGTGGAACGTGTGCTTGCCCGCGCCCCGCGCACCGACCACCGCCACACCCTGCAACACGCGCAAATGGTCGATGCCCCGATGTTCCGCCGCATGGCCAGTCTGGGCCTGTGCGTCAACCTGTTTGCCAACCACCTGTGGTACTGGGGCGACCAGCATTACGAAATGACCATGGGCCCCGACCGCGCCCACCGGCTCGATGCCTGCGCCAGCGCCCTGGCCGCCGGGGTGCCCTTGGCCATCCACTCGGACGCCCCGGTCACGCCGCTGGGCCCGCTGTTCACCGCTTGGTGCGCCGTCAACCGCATCACACCCAAAGGCCGCCTGCTGGGCGAAAAAGAACGCCTGACGGTACCGCAAGCCCTGCACGCCATCACCCTGGGCGCGGCCTGGACCCTGAAGATGGACCACGAAATCGGCAGCATCGAAGTGGGCAAACGTGCCGACTTTTGCGTGCTGCTGGACAACCCGCTGACCCTGGGCGCCGAAAAGCTCAAGGATGCCCGGGTCTGGGGCACCGTGTTGGGCGGCCAGGTTTTCCCATCGCAAGTGGCCTGATCAAGGCCCTGCTGCCGGCTGCGTTCAACATGCACAAGCCCCCGACACCGCCCCGCATTCCCCTGACCGTGATTGGTGGATTTTTGGGCGCAGGCAAAACCAGTTTGCTGGTGCATTGGCTAAAGCAAGCACAGGGACAGCGCATTGCGGTACTGGTCAACGACTTTGGCGCCATCAACATCGACGCCGAACTGCTGAGTGAAAGCAACAGCGACACCATCGCGCTGAGCAACGGTTGCGTCTGCTGCCAAATTGGCGGCGACCTGAGCCAGGCCCTGCTGCAAGTGCTGGACACGCCTCAGCCCTTTGATGCCATCGTCATCGAAGCCAGCGGCGTGTCCGACCCCTGGCCCATCGCCCAGATCGCGCTGGCGGACAAACGCCTGAGCCTGCATGGCGTGCTGGTGGTGGTGGACGCCGCCGCCGTGCGCGCTAACGCGGCAGACCCGCTGCTGCACGACAGCCTGCTGCGCCAACTGCGCGCCGCCGATCTGCTGGTGCTCAACAAAACCGACCTGTGCAGCGCTGACGAAATTCAGTCGTGCACCACCTGGCTGCACGAGACCGTCGGTCCCGTGCCCTGCCTGCAAAGCCAGCACGGGCAGTTGCCCCTGGATTTGCTGCAAACCGACTGGGAGCCTACATCGGCAGCGCCCTCTGACGTCGAGCCTGCTCACGTTTGCACCGACCATTGCACGCACGATCACGATCACGATCACGATCACGATCACGATCATGGGCATGGGCACAGCGCATACCATGCCAGCCTGTTCACCAGCGACAGCCGCAACCCCGCGCAGGTGTTTCACACCGCCTGGCTGCGCGAGCAGCTGAAACAAACGCCCGCCTGGGTCATGCGCCTCAAAGGCTGGGTGCGCACACACGAGCACGGCTGGTCAGAAATCCAGTTCGCAGGCCGCCATGCCAGCGTGCAACGCGCCCGACACACCCCCGATCAAGCCCGCGTGCTGACCATTGCGCTGCGCACGCCCCAGCAGACGCAAGCCATGCCCTCCTGGATGGATGCGGTGTGGGGCACCACATAAACGGCACACCATCCGGCAATTTCTTGTAAAGGCAATTGGACAACAGTCTTTTCAGGCATGGATTGGCACGCTGCGCTCGCAATGACAAAAACGCGTCATCGCGAGGAGCTTGCGACGCGGCGATCCAGCTGCTGCGTTTGTGCGGGCACTGGATTGCCAGCTGCGCTCGCAATGACGTAGCGGACGCTCGCAATGACGTGAGGAGGGCTCGCAATAACGTGGCGGAAGCCCCATCAACTTGCTACTCATCAGCCCCGGAAAAACCCTGACGTATGGGACAGCATCGGTCGGCGCGAACGACGCTCTCGCGGCCCTGAATGCTTGTGTTTTCAGAGTGAAATGGTGAACTTTTCGGCTCGGCATGACCACCTCATGATTGAGGCTATCACGCAGCAACTGGCCCTGAACATGACCCTCAACTGGCTCTAGTGTCTGCCCGTCGGCTGCCCCAAACTTCACCGCAGCAGACGCCAGCCATGGTGTCTGCACAGACGACACAACGTTTGAAAAACCCATCAGGAGACAAAGCATGACAACACGTCGATCCCTTCTTTCAGCCACGCCCGCCTTGGGCTTGTCGCTGATGATATTCACCGGCCTGGCCAGCGCCCAGGCGGCCAAGGAAGTCACTTTCGCCCACCAGGACATGCTGGTGCCTTTGCGCACCGTGATGGAGTCGGGCGAGCTGGAAAAAGCCACCGGCTACAAAATCAACTGGCGCATGTTTGGCGGTGGCGGCGACGTGATCAAGGCCATGGCTTCAGGCGGCGTCCAAATCGGCGAAGCAGGCTCCAGCCCCTTCACCGCTGCGGCCAGCCAAGGCCAAGACCTCAAGCTGTTCTGGATTCTGGACGACATCGGTGATGCCGAAGCCCTGATCGCCCGCAACGGTTCTGGCATCAACAGCATCAAGGACTTGGTCGGCAAAAAAGTGGCCACGCCTTTTGTCTCCACGGCGCACTACCAATTGATGGTGGGCATGAAGCTCGAAGGTGTGGACAGCAAAAAAGTCAACGTGATGAACCTGCGTCCGCCAGAGATCGCGGCCGCCTGGGAGCGTGGCGACATCGATGCAGCCTTCATCTGGGACCCGATCCTGAGCAAGATCAAGGGCAACGGCAAAGCGATTGCCTCTTCGGCCAGCATCGGTCAAAAGGGCTACCCCACCTTTGACGGTCTGGTGGTCGATGCCAAATGGGCCGCGCAAAACGAAGGCTTCATGGTCGCGCTGGTCAAAGCCCTGATCAAGGCCGACGAGGCTTATCGCTCCAAAAAGGCGCAATGGACCGCTGACTCACCCCAAGTGAAAGCTGTGGCCAAGTGGACCAAGGCCAATCCGGCCGATGTGCCTGCGGCCATGGCGCTGTACAAATTCCCCACGGCCCAAGAGCAAATTTCGGCCACCTGGCTCGGTGGTGGGGCAGCCAAGGCCATGACGAACACGGCCGTCTTCCTCAAGGAGCAAGGGCGCATTCAGGAACTCAAGCCGAACTACTCGGCCTTTGTGACCGACGTCTACGTCAAGAAAGCCATGCAGTAAAGCTGCCGGCCTGTGTCAGCCCCCTGCGGCCCAGGCTGCAGGGGGATTGTTTTTTTCTGTGACTGCGTCTCACATGCCATTACTTGAAGTCAAAGACCTGACGGTCAACTACGCCATCCAGGGCGGCACCCTACAAGCCCTGGCACCCGTGCAATTGCAAATGCGCGATGGTGATTTTGTGGTCGCCCTGGGTGCCTCGGGCTGCGGCAAGACCACCTTGCTCAATTGCCTGGCCGGTTTCCTGCCACCTTCCAGTGGCGACATCCTGCTGGACGGCCGCCCTGTGAGCGGGCCAGGCGCCGACCGGGGTGTGGTGTTTCAAAAACACGCCTTGATGCCCTGGCTCAATGTGCTGGACAACGTGGCCCTGGGCTTGCGCCTGCGCGGCGTGCCTGCCGCCGAACGTGCCCGCGTGGCCATGGACAAACTGGCCCTGGTGGGCCTTGAAAAATACGCCGAGCGCGGCGTCTACGAATTGTCGGGTGGCATGCAGCAGCGCGTGGGCATTGCCCGCGCCCTGACCAACGACCCGGCCGTGCTGCTGATGGACGAACCCATGGGCGCGCTGGACGCTTTCACCCGCGAGACTGTTCAAGAGATCTTGCTCAAGGCCTGGGCAAAAACGCACAAGATGGTCTTCTTCATCACCCACTCGGTTGAAGAAGCGCTGTTTCTGGCCACCCGTCTGATCGTCATGAGCCCCAGCCCCGGACGCATCACCCACACTTTTGAAGACCTGCCTTTCTCACGCGCTTTTTTGAGCCACGGCGATGCCCGCCGGGTCAAGTCCGAGCCCGAATTCATCCGCATGCGCGAGGAAGTCCTGTCCATCATCCACCATCGGGAGGCGGCCCATGACTGAGCCCAACAAGGCGAGCGCGCCTTTGAAAACCAGCGCCTTCAAAATCCCCGGTGAGGGCTCGAGCCTTGTCATCAGCGTGGTCACCCTGCTGTCGCTGCTGGGCCTGTGGGCCTTGACCACCTCGATGGGCTGGATCAAACCCCTGTTCCTGCCTTCACCGCAGGCGGTGTTCACGCAGTTTTATGAATACATCACCGGCACGGCCAACGACAAGCCCTTGTGGGAACACTTTGTCGCCAGCATGCTGCGCGTGTTTGGTGCCTTTTTGCTGGCCAGCCTGGTGGCCATTCCGGTGGGCATCGCCATGGGCATGTCGCGGGTCTGGCGCGGCATTTTTGACCCACCCATCGAGCTGTACCGGCCCCTGCCGCCCCTGGCCTATTTGCCGCTGATCATCATCTGGTTTGGCATTGACGAGTTGCCCAAGGTCTTGCTGATCTTCTTGAGCTGTTTTGCCCCGCTGGCCATGGCCGCACGCTCGGGCATGCGCAGCGCCTCGCAAGAACAAATGAATGCAGCCTACTCCATGGGCGCAAGCTATGCGCAGGTGATCCGCCACGTCGTGCTGCCCGCCGCCTTGCCGGAAATTCTGGTGGGCATGCGCGTGGCCATCGGCTTTGGCTGGAGCACCCTGGTGGCCGCAGAAATGGTGGCCGCCAATGTGGGCTTGGGCCAGATGGTGCTGAACGCCTCGAACTTCCTGCGCACCGACATCGTGATCATGGGCATCATCGTCATTGGAATCGTGGCCTACGGCTTTGACCTGCTCATGCGCGTCATTGAACGGCGCTTGGTGCCCTGGAAAGGCAAGATGTAAGCCTTGCCTTAGGTCTGCAAGAACGAAACTGCGATGGCTCAGTGCAGGTGGACCAGGACTCTGGGTACACCTCGCGCCTGAGCCAGAGCTTGCACGGCCAAGGCCAGCGCTCGAATGCCGGGTCCGATTTGACCCACCCCAATGGAAGACAAGCGCAAACGGAAATACGGGCAGGGATAAGGCGGGTGCATGAAAAACACCTCCCCCGCTTCAATCAGCACCCCTTGTTCACGCGCCATGAGCGCCAGCTCACCCGTATCCACCCAGTCAGGCGCACGCACCCACACCGATGCACCTCCTGTGGGCAGGGCAAACTGAAAATCCGGCAATTCGCGGCACAAGGCTTCTCTCAAGGCCTGCATGCGTGCCTGTAAGGCCTGGTTCACGCGGCGGGCATGCGTCTCGTGGTGGCCCAGCGACAAAAAGTGCGCAAACGCGTGCTGCAAAAATGCGCTGGGGTGACGCACCATGGCGTGGCGCAAGACACGCAACTCGGCAATCAGTGCGCGTGGCGCAACGATGTAACCCAAGCGCAAAGAGGGCGACAAGCTCTTGGAAATCGAGCCCACATAAATCACACGCCCCACCTTGTCGAGGCTTTTGAGCGCGGGCATGGGCTCGCCCACATAGAGGTTTTCGGCCTCATAGTCGTCTTCGATGACCACAAAGTCGCGCTGCTCGGCCAGGGCCAGCAAACGCTTGCGCCGCTCCAGCGAAAGGGTGCGCGTGGTCGGGCTCTGGTGCGAGGGGGTCACATACACATAGTCCAGCGGGGGCAGGCGATCCACCACCAGCCCCTGATCGTCCACCGCCAGGGGCTGCCACTGCGGCTGGCGCGATGCAAAGCTGTTGCGGGCATGCGGGTGACCAGGCTCTTCCAAACCCACGCGCGAATCGGCATCGAACAAAGCTTCGCCCAGCATGTAGTAGGCGTTTTGCGCACCCACGGTGATAAGGATTTCTTCGGGCAATGCAAACACCCCGCGTTTGGGCAAAAGGCGCAAGCGGATTTGCTCAATCAACTCCGGCACATCACTGAGTTCGAAATCAGGCGTCCACTGCGGCATGTGGGCGCGCGCCAGGCTGTGCACACAGCACTCCCGAAACGCCTCGGTCGGAAAGAGCTGGGGATCAAAGGTGCCGTAGACAAAGGGATAGGGATAACGATGCCATTGGTCAGGCTTGGCCAAGGTGCGGCGGTCGCTGAGCGAACGGATCAGGCGTGCCGACCAATCGGGCGAGGCAGGCTGCGCATCTGCGGTCTCGGAAAGCGGCACGACCCGTTGAACAGATGGCTTGTTCAGGTCTGGCTGCAAACCAGTGCGCAAGTTAGAAACCACCCCAGCGGACTGCCGGGCATCACCGTGCACCTTCACAAATACGCCACTGCGCGGATGCGCTTCCAGAAAACCGTCATCGATCAGGCGCATGTAGGCCGAAGTGACAGTGTTGCGGCTCAGGCCCAGCGCCTTGGCCAGTTCACGCGATGAGGGCAAGGTCGCACCGGGAGGCAAGCGGCCGTCCAGAATGGCCTCGACAGCGGCCAGCCGCAAACGCTGCTGCAAGGGCATGGCGGGTTTGTCCTGGAGGGCAAACAGGCTCTCCCACTGAACATCTTTGGTGCGGTAACGGCTCGACATGCGTGCCAGTATAAGCACGCTTGCTGGCACACGCGATTGACCCGATCTGGCTCTATGCAACCCGCGAAGATGGGCTATTCTTTGAGGACTTTGATCATCTTCAGGAGAAGCCCTTGTCTGCCACCGTCACCCTTGCCACCCTCGAAGCTTTCACCGACGCTTGGAACCGCCACGATGTGGAAGCCCTGCTGAGTTTCATGCACCCCGATGGTGTGTTCATGACTGCGGGTGGACCCGACGCGTGCGGCTCACGCCATCAGGGCCACGAGGCCTTGCGCAAAGCCTTTCCGGGTGCCTGGGCGACCGTGCCCGATGCCCAATGGATCCATGGCAAACATTTTGTTCAAGGCGACTTTGGTGTGTCCGAATGGACCTACGTCGGCACCGCCACCGACGGCTCACGCGTGGAAACCGACGGCGTGGACATCTTTGCCTTCAAGGACGGCATGATCCTCTCCAAGAGCGCTTTCCGCAAAAACCGCCCCAACCTGCCTGCTGCCAAATGAGATCACCTCAGCTCGGCCCTGCCGAGCAGCTGTGATCCGTCTTGACCCTTTTCGAGAAACCGCTCATGACGTCCAACGACAAAGCGCACCGCGACACCCGCTACGACCCCCAATACGACCCGCTGGTGCATGCCACCCCCGGTGCAGGCCGCGACTACGCGCCCAGCTATTGGGTCACCAGCGCAGGCACGCCGCCGCCTGACGATGGCCCGGTGCAGCACGACATGGATGTGGATGTGGTGGTCATCGGTGCGGGCTCAACCGGCATCTCGACCGCCTTGTACCTGGCGCAAGAGCAGGGCATTCAGGCTGTGGTGCTCGAAGCCAATCAGAGTGCCTGGGGTTGCTCCAGCCGCAGCGGCGGCCAAGGCCAAAACGCCAGCGGCCGCCTGTCGCGTGCGCAGTGGATCGAGCGCTGGGGTCTGGACGTGGCCAAAAAACTGGACACCGAAATCCGCACCGGCTTCGAGAACTTCAAAAACCTGGCCTTCGAGGTCGATTGCGACGCCACCGATGGCGGCCACCTGTACGTGGCACACCGCCCCGAAAAAGTCGCCTACCTGAAAGAACAGGCCCGGGTACGCAACGAGATTTTTGGTTACAAAACCCAAATTCTTTCGGCCTATGAATTGCGTCAAAACCACTTCAATGACCACGACGCCGCAGGCGCCATGTGGGAACAAGAAGGCGTAGGCATCCACCCCCTCAAGTTCACCTTTGGGCTGATCCGCAAGGCCCGCGCCCTGGGTGTGAAACTGCACACCGCCAGCCCAGTACAAGGCTGGGAAACCATCAACGGCGTGCACCACCTGCGCACCCCGGGCGGTACGGTGCGCGCCAAACGCGTGGCCGTGTGCACCGGCGGCTACACCGGACAGGCCTTGAGCCCGCTCACCAAAAACAAGCTGTTGCCCATCTTGTCCAACAACATGGTCACGCAGCCCCTGAGCCCAGCGCAAATTGAGGCCGCTGGCCTCAAAACCCGTGTCTTTCTGACCGACACGCGCACCCTGCGTTTTTACTACCGGCTGCTGCCTGACAACCGCCTGCAAATCGGCAGCCGCAGCGCCGTGACCGGGGCCGAATCGCCCGAGCCCAAACACCTGAAACTGTTGACCGACGGCATTGCACGCAAATTCCCGACTTTGGCGGGCATCCCCATCGAGCACTCCTGGTGGGGCTGGGTCGACGTGAGCCACGACATGATGCCGCGCATCACCCAACCCGACCCCAGCCAAAGTGTCTGGTACGCGCTGGGCTATGGCGGCAACGGCGTGTCCTTTTCCACCTGGGCCGGCAAACGCCTGGCCGAACGTGTGGCCGGCAAAGACGCTGGGCAGGAAGTCTTTCAGCTGCCAATCTACAACAGCGCGCTGACCTACCCGCACTTTTTGCACCTGTTCCGCTCCGAAGCCCTTGCCCCATTCCGTCGCCTGGGCCAGAGGTTTTTGTACAAGTGGTACTGGTGGCAAGACGAGAAGTGAAAGCCCATGTCTGTGCCCCCCAATGGGCTCTTGGCCGATGCTGCCGAACATTGGCTGCACGCGCGCCGGACCACACTGCCCAAAAGACTTCAAGGCCCAGGGCCTGACGAGGCACAAAAGTCGCGCATCCTTTGGGCTGCCAGCGCCGCGCCGGACCACCAACAAATTCAGCCCTGGCGCTTTGTCGAAGTCACCGCAGCGAAGAGGCACCTGTTGGCGCAAGCCTTTGCACAAGCCCTGCATGAACGCGATGCAAAAGCCAGCGCCCAAGAGCTCGACCAAGCACGCGAAAAGGCGCACCGCGCGCCCTGGCTCTTGCTGGCCATATGCCGAACCCAGCAGGCAGAACATGAGGGCGACGACAGCATCCCCACCTCCGAGCGGCTGGTGTCACTCGGCTGCGCCCTGCAAAACATGATGCTCATGTGCACGGCTTTGGGTTTGGGCTCCAGCCTGACCAGCGGCAAGGCCATGCACGCGCAAGCCATTCGCCAACTCTTTGCCCTGCCTGCCCATGAAATCGCCATTTGCTGGCTCAACATCGGCCACATCCAATCTTCCCGCACAAACCGTCAACGACCTTCGCCAGCCGATTACTTCAGCGTGTTGTAGCGGTGCAATTTGCAAGTTCTGTCATGCTGCACTTGATCCGGGATCCATGTCTCAAGACACGGTTTGGTAGTACAGGTTTTGCGGATGGCGGGCCTGGGCGAAGAAGACCCAGCGTTCGGCCAGCAGGCCTACAAACTGCAGCAGCACAGCGCCCAGCCAGACCAGCGCCGACTGTGTGCCAAGCAGGGCCAGCAAAAGCAAAGGCAGCACAAACAGCAGCAGCTGAAACACCCAGGGCATGCGGCGCACGGTGCGGGCTGTGGCACCGTGGAAGAACTCTCGGGTGTTGAAAGACCCGGCCGACATGCCCATGGATTTTTGAACCAGTTGTGGCTGGTGGATGCCGGTGGCCGATTGCAGGCTCGAGTGCGGTGACAAACGCGCATTGCGGCGCAAAGCCCGGCGGCGCAGGAACCAGGCCAGCAAGGTGCTGGCCAGCACCCAGGGCTGCAACCAGGCCAGCAGCTCGGTTTGCCCCATGCCACTGGCCAGGGCGCACAGCAGCACGCTGCCCGAACTCATGCCCAGCAAGGTGAAGTTGATCACGGTGAGCGGGTGCGCCCACTCTTGCAAAAAACGCAGGCACGCGTAGATCATGGCGGTGCACACCCACAGCGCCAGCGTGACCACCACCACCGCCGCAGACAGTGCCTGCAAGGCAAGTTGGGATGCGCCCAAGTACAAAGCCAGCCACCACAGCGCCACCAGACCCATGAGCAGGGGCAGCACGATGACTTCGCGCGACATCCACGAGGTGCGCCACATGGCCGCCGCCCGCCAGGCACGGGCTTTTTGACCCAGGTGAAAAAACGAGGCCAGCAGACCGCCGACCAGCAGCACTTCGGCCAAGGCGATGGCCGTGAGGGCAAAGCCCGTGTCCAGGGGCATCAGCCAGCTGGCCACGGCCAGCGCCAGCAGCAAGCCCTGGGCCGTGCCGGACAGGGTGGTGAACAAAAGGATGGACCAGGCTGGACGCATAAAAGCCTCAAACAGAAGGAGGTGCGGAAGAAGGTGAAGAAGAAGGCGCAGAAGGTGCAACCGCCGCCGGGGTCACGCGGCGCGGCAGGTATTGGTTGGCCGGCCGGGTGTTCCATTCGGGCATCAGGGCATAACCGCCGCGTTCACGGATGGCCTGGCTGACTTCGCTGTTCGGGTCTTTCACGTCGCCAAACAGGCGGGCGTTGGTCGGGCAGGCTTTGACGCAGGCGGGCTTGCGGTCGGCTTCGGGCAGCAGGGGGTTATGGATGCGGTCCACGCACAGGGTGCACTTGGTCATGACGCCGCTGGCTTCGTCAAATTCACGCGCACCATAGGGGCAGGCCCAGGCGCAGTATTTGCAGCCAATGCATTTGTCGGCGTCGACCAACACAATGCCATCCGCCTCACGCTTGTAGCTCGCACCCGTGGGGCAGACCGGCACGCAGGGCGGGTCTTCGCAATGCAGGCAACTTTTGGGAAAGTGCACCGTGTCGGTGTTCGGAAAGCTGCCCGCTTCGTAGGTCTGCACCCGGTTGAAAAAGGTGCCGGTGGGCTCGGCCGCATAGGGGTTGACGTCGCTCAGCGGCCCGGCCATACCCGAGGTGTTCCACTGTTTGCAGGCCGTCACGCAGGCGTGGCAGCCCACGCACACGTTGAGGTCAATCACCAGCGCCAGCTGACGCGCCAGCGTGGGCGTGTCGGTGTCCACGGCTTGAGCCGCGCCACC